>TARA_R100000655_G_scaffold30891_3_pt1 | contig 23109 bp, 19 predicted proteins | sample TARA_R100000655 | Tara Oceans TARA_R100000655 (sample SAMEA2622497) | marine metagenome | biome: marine biome (ENVO:00000447); feature: deep chlorophyll maximum layer (ENVO:xxxxxxxx); material: "saline water (ENVO:00002010), including plankton (ENVO:xxxxxxxx)" | depth 90 m
CCTGCGCCGTCGCCTGGGTGTGGATGCCGACCGTCTGGTGGCCATCCAGGGTGATATCAACGAAAAATTGTTGGGTGTCAGCAAGCGGGATCAGGATGACCTGAACGGTCAGGTGGATCACTTTTTTCATCTGGCCGCCATCTATGACCTGACCGCAGACGAAAACACCCAGCGCTACACCAACATCGAAGGCACCCGACAAACGCTGAAGTTGGCGGAAAAACTGCAAGCTGGCTGTTTCCATCATGTCTCCTCCATTGCCGCCGCAGGTCTTTATAACGGCACCTTTACCGAGGACATGTTCGAAGAAGCAACGGGCCTTAACGACCCCTACCTGCTCACCAAGCACGAGTCCGAAGCGCTGGTGCGTCAGGAGAGCAAACTGCCGTGGCGCATCTACCGTCCCTCCATGGTGGTCGGCCATTCCGAGACCGGCGAAATGGACAAGGTCGACGGCCCCTACTACATGTTCAAACTGATCCAGAAGCTCAAGGATGTACTGCCCAACTGGATGCCATTAATCGGCGTGGAAGGCGGTCACTTCAATGTGGTGCCAGTGGACTTCGTCGCTGACGCCCTGGACCACATTGCCCACCAGCCTGACCACGATGGCCAGTGTTTCCATCTCACCGCCGATCGCAGTTACAACCTGGGCGAGCTGATGGACATCATTGCCGGTGCCGCTCAAGCCCCCCGCTGGCCAGTGAAACTGGATAACAGCCTGTTCAATGTGGTCCCCGGCTTCGTCAAGAAGGGCGTCAGCGCCATGACCCCCAAGCTGGTGGTCAACACAGTGCTGGAGAACCTGGATATTCCCCCGTCTGCGCTGCAGTTTCTTACCTTCCCCACCGAGTACGACAACCGTCGGGCCCGGGAGGCTCTGGCCGACAGCAACATCCAGGTACCGGACCTGGAAGGCTATATCCAGCAGCTGTGGGATTTCTGGGAAAACCATCTGGACCCGGATCGCGGCGACCGCAAGGATGAATTGCAGCCCCTGCCCACCCTGCCGGAGCGAGTGGAAGGCAAGGTAGTGATGGTTACCGGCGCCACCTCCGGCATCGGCAAGGCCACCGCACTGAAGCTGGCCCGTGCCGGCGCCACCGTGCTGGTGATTGCCCGTACTGCCGAAAAACTGGAAGAGACCCTGCACGAAATCGACCAGCTGGGCGGCACGGCCCAGGCCTACAGCTGCGACGTGTCAGATCTGAGCAGCGTGGATGATCTGATCCAGCAAGTGACTGCAGACCATGGCCATGTGGATGTGCTGGTCAACAATGCCGGTCGCTCCATCCGTCGTTCCGTGGTGCATTCCTTTGAACGCTTCCACGATTACGAACGTACCATGCAGCTCAATTACTTCGGTGCACTGAGACTGATCATGCAGCTGATGCCGGGCATGATTGAGCGTGGCGGCGGCCACGTGATCAACATTTCCAGCATCGGCGTACTGACCAATGCGCCGCGTTTCTCCGCCTATGTGGCGTCGAAAGCGGCATTGGATGCATTCACCCGTTGCGCCTCCAGCGAACTGGCCCATGAGGGCATTCGCTTTACCACCATCAACATGCCGTTGGTACGCACCCCAATGATCGCGCCCACCAAGATCTATAATCATGTGCCTACCATCAGCCCGGCCCAGGCAGCGGATATGATATGCGATGCCATCGTGCGCCAGCCCAAGCGCATCGCCACCAACCTTGGCGTGATGGGTCAGGTGATGCACTTCCTGACGCCCAAGGTCACCGAGACCATCATGAATACCGGCTACAAGCTGTTCTCGGATTCCTCCGCGGCCCTGGGCGACAAGGAAAGCTCACCGAAGAAAATTCGCCGCGAACAGGCAGCCTTTTCACGCCTCTTCAAAGGAATCCACTGGTAACAGGCAGGAGACACTACGCAGAGCACGCACCTCACCAGTTGCATGAATGCGTGCCGTAAATAAAGAAAAGCCCCGGAGACCGGGGCCAAAGAGTTTCCGGAGACAACCGGAAGCATACGCAGCGGGATCATATCCCGCTGCTATCCTCTCTCCTTGCCCCTTTCCTCGCCTTGATCAACATCAAGGTTTTTGCCCGTAGCCACAATCTGCAGCTGTCAGTGAAGACAAGCACGCATTCCCAAGCTGACTACACTGAAGCCATGGGACAACTCACGCTTCGCCATCACCCCACCGCCATCGCCCTGTGCCGCGCGCTTTTTCCCGCAGGGGAAACACTACCGGCAGCGGATACCGATGCCCTGCTCGGCAAGATGGATGCGCAACTGGCCGGCCACCCGGCCCTGCAGCGCAGCCTGAAAGCCGGTTTACTGTGGCTGAATAACCGCCATCGACTGGTACGAGGCCAGGCCTTCCATCAAGCCAGCGCGGCCCGCCAGGCCCGCTTTCTCGACAAACTGGCCGCTACGACGGTGTCCGGCAAACTGCTGCGCCTGCTGGCCCTGCCCTTCAAGGCCGCCTATGTACTGGATGATCGGGTAGAGCAAGCCACCGGCTGCCGGGAACCAGTGCAACTGCCCGCCCAGACCGAAACCTTTCGCTGGCAACAGCAGATCACCGCCGCCCGGGACTGCGAGGAGGACCTGACCCTGGAAGCGGATGTGGTGATTCTGGGCAGCGGCGCCGGTGGCGCCGCAGCGGCCTACGAGCTGGCCTGTCGCGGCCTGGCAGTGGTGATTATCGAGGAAGGCCAGTATTACGACCGCAGCCACTTCACAGGCAAACTCACCGAGGTGATCCCCAAGCTCTACCGCAGCTGGGGCGCCACCGTGGCCACCGGCAACGCCATCATCCCGGTACCGGTGGGCTGCAATGTGGGCGGCACCACCACCATCAATTCCGGCACCTGCATGCGCACCCCACCATCGGTGCTGGCCCGCTGGCGGGAGCAGGGGCTGCATGATTTCACCGAACAGAGCCTGGCACCCTGGTTCGAGGGCGTGGAGCGCATGCTCTGTGTGCAACAGGCAACGGCAGAGACCGTCGGCCCTATTGGCGACATCATCGACCAGGGCGCCGCCGCCAACGGTTTTTTGCAACGCCAGCCACTGATGCGCAATGCCCAGGGCTGTGACGGGCAGGGGCTGTGCCAGTTCGGCTGCCCCACGGATGCCAAGCAATCCACCAACGTGAGCTACATTCCCCGGGCTCTGGAACGGGGCGCCTTCCTGTTCAGTGGTTTCCGGGCCGAACGACTGCATCGCCAAGGCAGCCGCATTACCGGCGTCACCGCCCGCGGCACCAATGCCGCCGGGCACCCGGTAACCCTGCGACTCACCAGCCAGCGCACCATTGTTGCCATGGGCAGCCTGTTCACCCCCCTGTTCCTGCAACAGCAAGGCGTGCGCAATCGCCATCTGGGTCGCCATCTGACCCTGCACCCGGCGGGGGTGGTCAATGCCCTTTTTCCGCAACAGGATCTGGCAAACGGTCGCAGCATTCCCCAGGGCTACGGCGTATCGGACTGGGAAGAACAGGGCCTGATGTTCGAAGGCGGCACTATCCCCCTGGCCGGGCACAGCCTTCTCAACCCCCTGTTCGGGCGCGACTGGGTGCGCTTTACCGAAGACTATCCGCACACCGCCTACTTCGGCTTCATGATCCGCGATACCAGCGAAGGACGGGTGCGCCGGGGCCCCCATCGGGGCCTGCCGCTGATCCGCTATCATATGAACCGGCAGGACTTTACGCTGTTTAAACGCGGCATCCATGCCCTGGCATGCTGGTATCTGGATGCCGGTGCCGAGCAGGTTTTAATCCCCGGCCTTAACCGCATCGTGCGCATTCACAACCGCGCCGAGCTGACGCGCTTTCTGCGCTCCCCCCTGAAACCCACCGATTTCCTGATCAGCGCCTATCACCCATTGGGCACTGCCCGCATTGCCGCCTCTCCCCGACAGGGCGTCTGCGACAGCAATCACCAGGTATTCGATAACCCGGGCCTGTATGTGATGGATGGCGCCAGCGTGCCCACCAGCCTGGGCGCCAACCCCCAGGTCACCATCATGGCCATGGCCAGCCGGGCCGCCGACATCCTTGCCCGGGAACTGCTCGACGATATGGATTCCACCCACACACCACCACAAGGAGAATGCGCATGACTTTGGGCCTGTTACTCAAGGAACGCATGAGCGGCTGGCTGCAACTGGACAGTCAGGGCCACCAACAACCCTTCGCCTTCCAGATTCGCGCCTTTACCACCCGCATCTTCAGCGTCAGCGCCCCGCGTTACTTTCGCGGCACTGTCAACCTGGACGGCGAGGACTTCGCCTGCGAAGGGGAACTGACCATTCATCTGAACGGCCCCCATTACTGGCTCACCTTCAACCACCCGGAGCAGGGCATGCTTCGCGTGGAAGGCAAGAAGCAATATGGTCGCAACGGCCTGCTCGCCTCGCTGATCACCTGCCCGATGACGGTCTACCGGAACCAGCAGGCCATCGGCCAGGCGGAAGTGGCCTACCGGGAAAGCATGCTGGCCTTCCCGTTCACCGCCCTGCGCCTGGTGGACGAACAACAGGCTTACCAGCAAGATCATAGCGTCAGCTCGCCCCGCTAATCGGCCAGACCCAGGAGCCACGCATGATTCCCTACTACGGCCTGCAGGCACCCGCCAAAGGCGGCCACTACGAATCCTGGTTTGTGCGCGCCAACCACCCGCATAAACCCCAGGCCATCTGGATTCGCTATACCCTGTTCCGCGCCCGGGACCGGCGCCCTGCCCTCGGCGAAGTGTGGGCGGTATGGAGTGATGGTGCCCGGCAATGCACCCACGCGTTCAAGGAAGAGTTTCCCCTGGAAAGCTGCCGTTTCAGCACCTCACAGATGCAGGTGGACGCCGACGATAACCATCTGCAGCCAGGTGCCCTGCAGGGGCAACTGCGCCGGGACAGCGAACAACTGAGCTGGGATCTGCACTACGATGACGGGGAATCCCCACTGCTGTTTCTGCCTGAGAGCTTCTACCTGCGCCCCCTGCCCAAGGCCAAATCCCTGGTCAGCCGTCCCCATATCCGCCTCAGTGGCACCCTGACGCTGAATGGGGAAACCATCGTGCTGGACCAATGGCCAGGGAGCGAAAACCATAACTGGGGAAGCCAGCATACCGACCGCTATGCCTGGGGCCAGGTGGTGGGCTTCGACAATGCGCCGGACGCCTTTCTCGAATGCGCCACCGCCCAGGTGAAGGTGGGGCCGCTGTACAGCCCACAACTGTCCATTGCGGCCCTGCGACTGGACGGGGAAACCCTGCTGTTCAACAGCCTGTCCCGTGCCCTGCGCGCTAACGCGGACTACCGCCCTTTCCAGTGGGCCCTGCAGACCGGTAACGGCGATGCTCGCTTAAGCATCAACATGACCACGGTGGCAGACAGGGTAGCTGCCCTGACCTATTACAACCCGCCCGGCGGCAACAAGATCTGTCTGAACAGCAAACTGGCCAGCGTCACCGTTAGCCTGTCCCGGCGCGGGCAACCGGAACGGATGCTGCACAGCGCCCATGGCGGGGCGTTTGAAATTCTGACGGACCGATTGCCTGCGGGGATGGCTCTGCAGATCTAGTCTGAGCCGTTCGCTGCTGAAAACGCTCCAACGACTCGCCGGAAAGTGGCTGGCAACGCAAACCCACAGGGCAAAACGAGCCTCACTCATTATTTCGGGTCATTACCGCTCTGACGGGCCAGCACCGGAGCCAACGCCGGCGGCGAGTAGGCTGGCCCCTTGAGGACCTTGCCACGAGCATCCTTCACCGGTTTGCCGTCAGCGCCCAGCTTGCTCATATTGCTGCGATGCACTTCCTCGCAGGTGGCATTCAGGTCTATGCCAAAGGTATGCCCGGCACCATAGGTCACATAATTGATATCGGTCAGCGCATCGGCCACCTCTACCATATCCACGCGAAATGACTTGAGCGAAGCCAGTTGTTCCCTGGCCGTCGCCAGAGTATCCAGAAAGGTCTGTTGATCCGCATCGGGCTGCTGGCAGGTAGCTTCGGCCAGTTCATGAAACTCTTCTAGCAGCAGGGCCAGACGCAAACGAATGGTGGCATCGTCCGGCACCACCGGCTGCGGTTCCACCGGCAGGGAAAAAGCGCGATGAAATTCGGCCACCCGGTGAAAATTGCTGGGTTGCTCAGCCTTTGCCATCCACTTCCTCCAGGAATGCGATCATTTCACGGTTAACCTCGGCGGCCTGCTCCATCTGGATCCAGTGCCCACACTGGTCCAGCATCACCGTGCGCAGATCCGGAATATAGTCGGGCATCCGCTGCAGGGCTTTTTGACCAAACACGATCACCGGGTCCTGCATGCCACCGATAAACAGCGTGGGCATGGGAAGCTGCCAGTTATCGTCGTCACGGCTTTCTTCCCAGGACGCATCCATGGCCCGATACCAATTGATCGGCCCGGTAAAGCCGCTGTGCTGGAAACGTTCCACGTAATAGGCCAGATCCTCTTCACGCATCCAGCGCGGCTGCTCGGCAGGGGTAGACATGGATTGCAGGAAACCAGTGTCATCCGGGTGTGCCCGGAAATCAGCGATGCCATCCGCTGACAGGCTGTGGAAGATCTTGCGCAGACTGATGGGTACATCCGCTTCCAGCTCCTGCTCCGGCAATTGCGGCTGCTGGAAGTAGAGCATGTAGAAGAAGCGGTCCTCGAACAGCCGCTGCATGGACACGGTGGGGGCCTCCGGGGCCGGCCCGCCATAGGGGACCGACATGCCCACCACCGCACGAATCATTTCTGGATAGCGGCGCGCCACCTGCCAGGTCAGCGCACACCCCCAGTCGTGGCCAATCAGGATGGCCGACTCATGGCCGAGCGCCCTGATCAGGGCGACCACGTCCTCCGCCAGCACGCTTTGCCGGTAGGCATCCACCTCCGCCGGGCCACCGGTATAACCATAACCGCGCAGATCCGGCGCCACCGCGTGGTAACCGGACTGGGCCAGTACCGGCAACTGGTAGCGCCAGGAGGCCCAACATTCCGGAAAGCCATGCAGACACAACACCAGAGGGTTTCCCGGTTCCCCGGCCTCCGCCACGAAAAAATCCAGACCATTGGCAGCCAGCTGCCGCTCACGCATAAATGCCATACTCACTCTTCCCGATTCCGATTCAGCCGGTCTCCGTAGACAACTACTTACCCGACACGACGAAAGTGCTATTGTTAGCATATTCGTCTGCTCATTGTTGTGATGTCGGCGCAGGTGTAAAACCAACAAGAACTCTGCGCCGTATCGGCGGTCCTAGCCGAGGCAGCGCCACTCCGGGCCCACCAAGATTGCCCGGATTGACCTGTGAATCTGACAGCATGACCCGCCGCTGACAAGCGCGCAAAGTGACCGTTACGACTCAAACAGGGAAGCATCGTGACCGAGCCGCAAGGACAAGCCCGCCCCACGAAGCCCAGCCGCATTGGCGAGTGGCTGGCTCCCTATGTGCCGGAATACTTCCCGGTGGCCTGGAAGCTGGGCTTGTCTATTTCCCTGCTGATTCTGTGCGGCATGACCATTCTCGGTTCCCTGCTGCTCAACAATCAACTGGACCGCATGCGCGATCAGGCAGACACCTTCGGTGAAGCCATTGCCCTGCAACTGGCCAATACCGTGCGCGAACCCCTGCTGGCCGATGACACCTTCCTGCTCAAGGTCCAGCTCAATAACCTGACCCGCAGCGACAGCGTGCACGGCGCTGCCTTATTCGACCGCAGTGGCAACCTGGTCGACAAGGCCGGCATATTACCTCTGGCCGCCAACCCGCTTCAGGAACAGATCAAGCACTGGGAGCTGCAGGGTGAACCCATCACCACTTACTACGCTGCCGTGGATGTGAGCGACACCGTCGCCGGTTACACCGCCATTTCCCTGTCCGACCGTCCGATCATGGCCGCCCGGGAGTCAGTACAGGGCACCATGATTAATGCCACGCTGATCATGAGCGTGATCGCCATCATCGCCTCTTTCCTGATCAGCCGGCGGCTGGCCCGTCCTATTCACGATCTACTGGCGGCCACCAGCGCCATGCGTCGTGGCGATCTGAATTACCGGATCCAGGATCGCCGCAATGACGAAATCGGCGGCCTCATCGAGGCCTACAACACCATGGCCCACGGCATGCTGGAAAAAGATCAGGTGGAGCAGGTACTGAAGCGTTTTGTCAGCCCGTCTGTGGCACACAACATGATGGCAGACCTGGACCAGGTGCAGCTGGGTGGCCGCGATGTCCATGCCACCGTGGTGTTTGCCGATATTGTCGGCTTCACCCGGCTGTCAGAGACCCTGCCCCCGGATGCCATTGCCGACATACTCAATGTCTATTTCGATGCCATCACCACCGCCACCACCTTCTACCGTGGCACCATCGACAAGTACATGGGCGACTGCGCCATGATTGTCTTCGGAGTGCCCGAGAAGGATGACGAGCACCTGTTCCATGGGCTGTGCTGCGCGGTCATGATCCAGCGAATGGTAGAACGACTGAACGAGCAGCGTCGCGCCCAGGGCCATACCACGGTGGAATTCCGTATCGGTATCAATTCCGGAGCCATGCTGGCCGGCAACCTGGGCTCCCGTGAGCGCATGCAGTACACCGTGGTCGGAGATACCGTCAACCTGGCCTCGCGCCTGTCCAACATGGCCGGCGGCAATGAGATCATTGCTGCCTCGCCACTGCTGGCCAACCCCAACATCGCGTCACGGGTACGCGCCACCGAATACGGCGCCATGCGCATCCGCGGCAAGGCCGAACCGGTGGGCACGTTCCGCATTGATGGCGTGCACGCCCTGTCAGAAACCCTGATGGAACAGCGCATCGCCCAGTTCCTGGCAAAACTGAATACGGAGTCGCAACGTGCGTAAGGCCGGCCTGGTAATGGCAGCCCTGCTCGGCGGCTGCGCCACCCTCGGCGACCCGGAACGGCGGGTCAGCGAGGCCCTGGCGGAAGATAATTACGCCAGCGCAGCGGCCATCATTGAAGATACACACCCGGATCACGACCAGTATGCCCTGCTGCAAGAGCAGTACCCGGGCATCATTCTGGCCAGCGACCAGTACCGTCAGCGCCTGATTCTTGAAGCCGAGGCGATGAGCCGTAAACAGCGCTGGCAACAGGCCCATACCCTTATTGAGGCCCATCGCGACAAGGTAGTGGACCCCTCTGCCCTGGACGAACTGCTTACTGCCCTGACCAGCCTGGAAGAATATCAGTTCAACCAACTACTGGCTGAACGGCGCCGGGCCCAGGCTCTGGCCCTACGGGAAAGTACCGGCCTGACAGACAAATTAAGCGGCTTTCACCTGCCCCGCGCCAAACAGGAACGACAACAACTGGCGAACGAGCGCTTTGTGGTGGTTGAGGATCTGACCCGGCTGGGGGAGTACTTTGCCCAGCGTCAGCAATGGCTGCTAGCGCGCGACCTGCTGAGTGCAGCTCACCGACTGGCACCGGATCAGCCTCCGTCTGCGCAACTGGCCAAAGCACAACAGATTCTCAATGACGCCAGCCAGCGGGCCCGGGCCCGGCACAATCGCGGCCTGCTCACAGAAGCGGAACAACTGATGGCTCGTTACCAGCGAAATGGTCAGCTGGAATCCTTGCTGGCCGCCCGCCACTTCCTCAAACAGCATCAGAACAATCCGGTTCTGGTTGACCATCGAGAGCGCCTGGAGCAATGGGCGCGACGCCGTTTTAGCGAAGAGATGAATACTGGCGAGGCCCTGTACGCCCGCGGCCAATACCGCGAAGCCTATCGGATCTGGAAGCAGGTAGCCCCCCTCTACCCGGACAATGAAGAGCTGAACAAGAAGCTGGAGCGCAGCCGGCGGGTGCTGGCTAACTTACGCAACCTGCAAGACGACTAGGCAGCCCCCCGAAACATGGCGCCGCGCAAACGACTGGCTGTCGATAAACAGTCATAAAAAAAACGCGCCATGACAGGCGCGTTTTTTTATGACTTGTTAGCGGTGAGGGAATTATTCCTCCTCGCTGTCAGCATCCTCAACCTCAACGTTCTTCGGGGAATCGTTTTGCTCGGCTTCATAGGCATCACGGTATTCCACTGATGCGCTACTGCGGCCCTGGAATACTTTCTCAAGACTCACCGGCAGCGGGTTGCGCACTACCTGCTCCAGCTCCCCCTTTCGATTCAGCTCGAACTGCAAGGCAGTAATACCCATATATTTCTGCCGGGTCATGCTCAGCAGCCGTTCGTTATCCGGCAGGATAGTGGGCCGCAGAAAGACCATCAGGTTACTCTTCTCTCGCGAGTTACTGGTCGAGCGGAACAGGATACCCAGCAGCGGGATGTCACCCAGGATCGGCACTTTACGTACCGTCTTGGTGATGTTGTCGCGAATCAGGCCGCCCAGGGCAATGGTCTCGCCATCGTCCGCCAGCACCGTACTTTCCAGCTTGCGAGTGGTGGTAACGATGTCCGCGGCTTCACCGACAGAATCCTTCACCTGGGAATTTTCCTGCTCCAATTCCAGGCGGATGGTGGAGAGCCCTGCCACATGGGGAGTCACCTTAAGACTCAGGCCCACATCTTCACGCTGAATGGTCTGGAACGGATTGGACACGCCGGAGCCGGTACTGGTACTGGTGCCGGTAATGAAGGGCACGTTCTCCCCCACCACGATGGAGGCTTCCTGGTTATCCAGAGTAAGAATGCTGGGGGTGGAAAGCAGATTTACGTCGGTGGACGTGGACAGTGCCTGGATCAGCGCCCCCCACTTCAGATCCCCGTTGGAGTCCTGCTCCCCGAAACCCATGGTAATGCCGTCGCCCAGGGCCAGGCCTGACGGATCATCGGTAGCCAAGGCCTGAACGATGGAGTTAATGGTAAGCCCCGCGTTACCGAAGTTGATGGCGCCGACGCCGCTTTCGTCACTGCCGCCCACATACTGAAAGCCCAGTGCCTTGCCGGTATCACCGGACACTTCCACGATGGCAGCCTCGATAAGAATCTGCGCCCGGCGCACATCCAGCTGGCTGATCACCGACATGATTTCCTTCATCATCGCCGGCTCTGCGCGGATCACCAAGGCGTTGAGAGACTTGTCGGCCTGGATGGAAACCTTGTCACCGGTAATGGATGCCGCTGCGGTCTTGCCATCTGCACCCGGCTTGGCCGCCGAGGCGCCCTCGGCAAAATTCTTCAGCAGCTCGGCCAGCGCTTCCGCGTCACCATGACTGAGGCGCACCACCTGCACGCCGCCTGTGGCACTGGCAGGGGTGTCCAGGTTGCCAATCATCTGTGCCATGCGCTGGCGGGTAATCCGGTCACCCTTGATGATCAGCCGGTTGGTGCGTTCATCCGCTACCACCGTCACACCCCCGTCCTTGGTCTTGCCGCGACGGCCGCCGGTCTGCGGCGTCAGGCTTTCCAGCATTTTCACCATGTCGCCGGCAAAGGCATGCTCCAGCTTGATCACCTGCACGTCCTCAGACTCGGCATTGTCCAGACTGGCAATGATCGCTTCCATACGGCGAATATTGTCCATGTGATCACTGATGATCAGGGCATTGGCCGAGCCCACGGCGGCCAGGTGGCCGTACTGGGGCACCAGCGGACGCAGTACCGGTACCAGCTCTTCCACTGGCGAGTTTTCCACCGGAATCACCCGGGTCACCAACGCTTCGCCTCCAGATTCATTCTTGCCTACCAGCGGCAGGTTGCTTTGCTTGGCGGTGGTGTTGGGAACGATCTTGATAATGTCACCGGACGGCACCGCCGCGTAGCCATGCACCTGTAACACGGAAAGGAACAGCTCGTAGACCTCTGCGGCAGACAGCGCCTTGGTGGACACGACGGTAACGTCCCGGGCACGAACGCGGGGGTCGACCACGAAGTTCTTGCCGGTCATGTCGGCAATCTGGCTAATAAACGCCTGGATATCCGCATTGCGGATATTCACCGTCCAGCTCTTGCCGTCTTCACTGGCCGCAACCTGGGCCTGGGCGGAAAAAGCCATTACCGACAACAGCACCACAATCAGTGTTCGACGTGCCGAGGCTTTGAAAAAGGACATCATAAAACCACTCACTATGGCGGATAATTCACGGTGAATTGCTGATTACCCCGCTGTACCACAATACTGGCCTGCCGGGTTTCCTGGAATGAGCGCAACGCAGCCATATCACCTTCCTCCGTCCCCAGCGAATGGCCGTTGACCGAGAGGATGACATCACTGCTTTGCAAGCCGACCTGACTGATCAACTGCTTGGGGGCCCGCTTGCCCAACTGATAGCCCTGGTTATCCCCCTGAGCCACCGGCTGCAACCCCAACTGACCAATAATGGCCTTGCGTTGACGCTGCATGTCTTCCTCGCTACCTTCCGCAATCTGCGATTGCTGGGGCTCACGTTCCACCGCTGGCTGCCGGGACACCTGACTGACCCCGCCCAGGGAGCTGTCCGACCAGCGCAGGGTTTCCAGGCGTCCAGCCCGGCGCAGGATCACCCGGTCCGGGTACACCTCTTCCAGGCTGGCATTACCGGGGATACTGTCGCCGATACGGTACAACTCACCTTCCTTGCCCTTTTCGGCAATGATGGCGGACGCTTTTTCGGTATCAGCGGTCTGGAACACGCCAAGTAGTTCCAGACGCAGGCGGGTTTCCGGAGCGTCAGTGGGCTTGTCAGACTGGGGGGCTACCTGCTCGAAGCTTCCGAACAATTGCCAGCTGTCCACCTGGGATTGGCTCAGGCTCACAGTCTGCCCGGCGGAAGCGACCTGCAGGCGGGTCTTGCTGTTGGAGGGGATCGGCTCGTTGGGTCCGTACCACAACAGCCAGAAGGTCTGGGCCAGCACAAAGGCCAAAGCAATCACCAGCAAAACGGCAACTAACCAGCGCACCGGCTTGCTCCACTGCTGATACTGACCCCACGCTGCCCACTGCGACATAACTGTCCGCTCTTCCTTTATCGTTATTGCCGGACTGAAGATACCGGATTTTAAGGCAAATTATTGCAATATAGTGTTACCGGAACAGTTATTTCATGTTCTCGGCCCAGCCAGCCAGGCAAACCTGTACCGACTGTCGCTACCCCCGCGTCAGCGAGAATGGCTGGGACATCTGGAATACCACATCATCCGGGCTGCCACCCTGGCTGACGCCCAGCAACAAAGGCCAGGCGCGCATGACTTCCAGATGGAAACGACCGTCGCTGATTCGCGCCTGAAGCAGGCGCTCCCCCTCAGGATCAGCCACCCGCAGTGTGGGCACCGGACCTTCCATGCTCAAACGGCCTTGTAATTCCGGCACCAAGGCTGAGCCATTGTTCCCCCAGGTCACCCGGCCACCACTGTAATCCAGGGTGCCCTGTAGTTGCTGGATAGTATCATCGGCAATTTGCAGCGCCATCAGCACCGCATCGACGCGGCCATCGGCACCGCCCTGGGGGACATGTTCCGCCACCAACGCCACCGGCAGGGACAAGCGCGCCTGCTCAACCTGCCAGTCACCCCAGTCTGCGCCGACCCAGCCAGACAGGTTTGCCTGCTGGCCCTGATCACTGCGCAAGGCCAGTTGCGCGCCAGGCACCAGGCCATGCCAGTCCAGGGTCCAGTCCAGCGAGCCCTGCAGTTGCTTCCAGCGCCAGCGTGCCTGCCCCTGCCACCAACGGCCACGAGGTTCGGACAGAGTGAGCGCAGCGCCGCCCAGCCGCACGGCGGGCACTCGCTCCACCACCACGGCAGCGGGCATGCTGACAATCAAAAAGACCAGCAGACTGGCAATAAAGACCAGTGCCAGCGTCAAAGTACGAGGCATGGCGGTTCTCAGAACGGGATATCGTCGTCAAAATCATCTGCCGGGCCACTGAAGCCGCCCTGATTTTGATTCTGACCGGGGTTCTGGTTCTGATTCTGCTGCGGCGCGGCACTGCCGCCACCGTAATTCTCGTTCTGGTTCTGGTAACCACCCTGGTTACCCTGAGGCGCATAGCCGCCACCCTGGCCACCGCCGCCGTCACCACGGCCATCCAGCATCTGCATTTCGTTGGCCACGATTTCGGTAGTGTAGCGATCCTGACCATCCTGCCCCTGCCACTTGCGGGTACGAATGGAGCCTTCGATATAGACCTTGGAGCCCTTCTTCAGGTACTCACCGGCAATTTCACCCAGCTTGTTGAAAAATACCACCCGGTGCCATTCAGTGCGTTCCTGCATCTGCCCGCTCTGCTTGTCCTTCCAGGTTTCACTGGTAGCCAGACGAACATTGGTGACCGCGCCACCGCTGGGCATGAAACGGGTTTCCGGGTCTGCCCCCAGGTTACCAATCAGAATTACCTTGTTAACGCCGCGCGCCATGTTTCTCTCCGTGACTCTCTAGGTCAGTACTGTTGTAGCCGGCAATGCCCTGTCAGGTAAATCACCGGTTTCTCAAATGCATGTCAGATCAAGCCAAACATTGTGTCAGCTTTGCCCGGCTCCGGCGAGTCCCGCAAGCCGGGCCTCATCCAGTTCCCCGGCATCGACCTTGAGCAGAGCCAGGGCCTGCTCCTCGACGATGACGGTTTCCACCACACCGGGCACCGTCTGCAGCTCACGGGCCAGTTTCTGCCAGTCTTGGCCCGGGGCCAGCATCAGCACCCGGTTATCGAGTTTCGGCAGTTCCCGCAGCCCCGTCAGCACCACCAGCCAAATCGCCGCCAGCACCGCACAACTGTAGAACACCGCCTCGGCGCCCACCCACTGGTACAACGCCCCACCCAGCTGCCCGCCGACAAAGACACCCAGGAACTGGCTGGTGGAGTATACCCCCATGGCCGTGCCCCGAGTCTCCGCCGGCGCCGCCCGGCCCACCAGCGAAGGCAGCAGGGCTTCAAGCAGGTTGAACGCCGCAAAAAACACCAGCAGCGCCAGCACAAAGTGCCACAGCTCGGCACCGGCCAGGGCCAACAGGATCTGTGACACCGCAAGCAATACCACAGCCAATCGCTTCACCGGCACCGCACCACGCCGTTCGGCGCGGATAATCAGCGGCACCATGGCCACAAACCCGGCCACCAGCACGCCCAGGTAGATCAGGCTGTGGCTGCGCAGCCCCAGCCCGAGCCGTTCGCTGAGCAGGGCCGGCACCACCACAAAAGAAGCGGTCATGATCAGGTGCAGGGTAAAAATGCCCAGGTCGAATCGCAGCAATGTTTTATTGGCGAGCACCCGACGGAAGCGCACGCCCACGGGCAAGGCCTCCCCCTGCAATGCCCTGGGAGCCGGTACCACCAGGGCCACCAGCAAGGCAAAGACGCCCATCACCGAGGTCATCCAGAACAGGCCGGACAGGCCCAGCCAGCTGGCCAGTAACGGGCCGAGAATCAGGGCCAGCACAAAGGAACCACCCACGGACATGCCGATCAGCGCCATGGCCCGGGTGCGATGCTTTTCACTGACCACATCACCGATCAGCGCCATGATCACACTGGCAATGGCGCCGGAGCCCTGCAGGGCACGCCCGGCAATGACACCATGGATATGGTCACTCATGGCCGCCACCACACCCCCCGCCACAAACAGCAGCAGGCCGATCAGCAACAACGGTCGCCGGCCGAAACGGTCGGAAAGCATGCCAAATGGAATCTGCAGCAGGGCCTGCATCAGCCCGTAGGCGCCGATGGCGGTACCGATCAGCAGCGGTGTCGCGCCTTCCAGCGATTGCCCGTAGACGGCGAAAATCGGCAAAATCATGAACAGGCCGAACATCCGCAGCGCAAAGATGGTCGCCAGATAGCCGGTGGTTTTCAGCTCTGTCCGCTGTAGGACACGGGAGGAAGATGCCGACATGAACGCTTGTTGCTCCAAAACGGGTGGCCGAAAGTCACGGCCGCTACAAAAAGGCGGGCAGTGTATCAGATTCCCCACGGGGCCGGACCAGGACACAGTGCCCCACTTTGAGGCCCGGGAATCGTGAAATCAGTAAAACCGGGCAATGGTAAATTGAACCCCGGTCAAAGCGGTGATAAATTCACATGCTGATCAGTTTTTTTTCTTAGGCTCCGCCTGAGACATCATGGACGGCATCGATGAACAGCCCACAACAAACTAAGCAAGTTTACGTAGTAGGCAGCCAGCAACTGCAAAACGCCCTGCTCACCGAATTTCTCGTCAAGGAAGAAGTGGCTACCAAGAGCATTCCCTCGGTTGAGACCATCTCAGTGGAGACCCTGCGGGAATTTGACCAGAACCTGTTTCTGGTGGATTACCACAGTGTGGATGTGAATGAGGTCATCGCCCATCTCCTGGAAGCAGATCAGGAAGTGGACAACGACGTTCTGATCGCCCTGTTCAATGTGGACAGCGACGACTCCCTGTCCCGACTGGCTGGCCTGCCCATGGTCAACGGCGGCTTCCAGCATGACTGCCCCCAGGCACTGCTGAGCAAAGGCATCAAGGCCATTTTCGACGGCGAGTTGTGGTTCCCCCGCGCCGTGTTGCAGGCTTATCTGATGAAAAGCCGCACCTTCAACAAGACCTTCTCCCGCAGCGAGGTGAACCTCACCGACCGGGAAGTGGAAGTGCTGAAAGTGATGGCCACCGGCGCCAAGAACTCGGAAATCGCCACCAGCCTGAATCTGAGCCCGCACACCATCAAGACGCATATCTATAACATCTTCAAGAAAATCAATGCGTCCAATCGCCTGCAAGCGGTGAACTGGGCACAGGAAAACCTCTAGCAACGTTTCATACAACACGCACCTTGCTGCACGCCTTGCGGGCAGCAAGGTGCGTGTTGCGGTCAGCGACCACATTCTTTTGCCCTTCACACGAATTCGCCTATACTGCCCTGTTCATTTTGACAGTAGTCAGGGGTAGTTGATGGATACCATACTGGTTCGCGGTGCACGGACTCATAACCTGAAGAACGTGGACCTGGATATTCCCCGGGACAAGCTGGTGGTGATCACCGGTCTGTCCGGTTCAGGGAAATCCTCACTGGCCTTTGACACGCTCTACGCAGAAGGCCAGCGCCGCTATGTGGAATCCCTCTCCACCTATGCCCGCCAGTTCCTGTCGATGATGGAAAAACCCGATGTGGACCACATCGAAGGGCTCAGCCCGGCTATCTCCATCGAGCAGAAATCCACCAGTCATAACCCGCGATCCACCGTCGGTACGATCACCGAAATCTACGACTATCTGCGCCTGCTGTTCGCCCGGGTGGGCGAGCCCCGCTGCCCGGAGCATGAAGCCCCGCTGGCCGCCCAGACCATCAGCCAGATGGTGGATCAGGTGCTGGCCATGGAAGACGGCAGCAAACTGATGCTGTTGGCGCCAGTGATCCGCGAAAAGAAAGGCGAACATCTGCACCTGTTCGAGGAGCTGCGTGCCCAAGGCTTTATCCGTGCACGCATCGACGGGCGCATCTACGACATGGATGACACCCCGGATCTGGACAAGAACAAGAAGCACACTATTGAAGTGGTAGTGGACCGCTTCAAGGTCCGTGACGACCTGCAGAACCGGCTGGCGGAATCCTTCGAAACCGCTCTTAATCTGGCCGATGACATCGCCATCATTGCCCCCATGGACGGCGACGGCGAGGAAGTGACCTTCTCCGCCAAGTTTGCCTGCCCGCACTGCGGCTATTCGATTCCCGAACTGGAACCGCGACTGTTCTCCTTCAACAACCCGGCCGGCGCCTGCCCCAGCTGTGATGGTTTGGGCATGAAGCAGTTCTTCGACGAGGACAAGGTGATCAATTCCGACGAGCTGTCCCTGTCGGAAGGTGCCATTCGCGGCTGGGACCGCCGCAACGTCTACTACTTCCAGATGCTTAACTCCCTGTCACAAAGCCTCGGCTTCGATATGGACGTGGCACTCAAGGAACTGCCCAAGGACATCCGCAAGAAAGTCCTTCACGGCACCGGCAAGGAAAGCATCGAATTCCGTTACCTCAACGACCGCGGCGACATCATCAAGCGCAACCACCCGTTCGAGGGCATCATCCCCAATATGGAGCGGCGCTACCGGGAAACCGAATCCGATGCGGTGCGCGAAGACCTGCTCGGCTACATGTCCACCTCCAGCTGCCCCAGCTGTAATGGTTCGCGACTGCGCGAGGCGGCCCGTCATGTGTTCATCGAAGAAACCACCCTACCGGAAGTGGTACGACTGGCGGTGGGCAAGGCCCACGGCTATTTCAGCGACCTGAACCTGCCCGGCAGCAAGGGCGAAATCGCCGACAAGATTCTCAAGGAAATCCGCGACCGCCTGCAGTTTCTGGTCAACGTGGGGCTGGAATACCTGACCCTGGAGCGCAGCGCCGAAACCCTGTCCGGCGGCGAGGCCCAGCGTATTCGTCTGGCCAGTCAGATTGGTGCCGGCCTGGTCGGCGTCATGTACGTGCTGGACGAACCCTCCATTGGTCTGCACCAGCGCGACAACGAGCGCCTCCTCAGCACTCTCACTCGCCTGCGTGACCTGGGTAATACCGTGCTGGTGGTGGAGCATGACGAGGAAGCCATCCGCCTGGCCGACCACGTGATTGATATTGGCCCCGGTGCCGGCGTCCATGGTGGCCGTGTCGTCGCCCAGGGCAGCGCCCAGGACGTATCCGACAACCCGGACTCTCTCACCGGCGACTACCTGTCCGGGCGCAAACAGATCGCCATCCCCTCGCAACGGCGACAGAATCAGGACGACAAATGGCTGACCCTGCACGGCGCCACCGGCAACAACCTCAAGGGCCACCCGTTGAATATCCCGGTGGGGCTGTTCACCTGCGTCACCGGTGTCTCCGGCTCCGGCAAGTCCACCCTGATCAACAGCACCCTGTACCCGCTGGCGGCCACCAAACTGAACAAGGCCACCACGCTGACTCCCGCCGTCCATGAGTCCATTGAGGGGCTGGAGCACTTCGACAAGGTGGTGGATATCGACCAGAGCCCCATTGGTCGTACCCCCCGCTCAAACCCGGCTACCTACACCGGCATCTTCACCCCGGTGCGCGAATTGTTCGCCGGCACCCAGGAAGCCCGCGCCCGCGGCTATAAACCAGGCCGCTTCAGCTTCAACGTGAAAGGCGGTCGCTGTGAAGCCTGTCAGGGCGACGGCGTGATCAAGGTGGAAATGCACTTCCTGCCGGATATTTATGTGCCCTGCGAAGTCTGCGAAGGCAAACGCTACAACCGGGAGACCCTGGAGATCACCTATAAGGGCAAGAACATCTTCGAGGTACTGGATCTGACCATCGAAGATGCCCGGGAATTCTTTGATGCAGTGCCTTCACTGGCTCGTAAACTGCAGACCCTGATGGATGTGGGTCTGAGTTACGTGAAACTGGGCCAGGCCGCCACCACCCTGTCCGGCGGCGAAGCCCAACGGGTGAAACTGGCCAAAGAGCTGTCCCGCCGGGATACCGGCAACACCCTCTACATCCTCGACGAACCCACCACCGGGCTGCATTTCCACGATATCCAGCTGCTGCTGGACGTACTCAACCGACTGGCGGACCACGGCAACTCGGTCGTGGTGATCGAGCACAATCTCGATGTGATCAAAACTGCCGACTGGATCGTGGACCTGGGACCGGAAGGTGGCGACGGCGGCGGCGAGATCATTGCCGAGGGCACGCCGGAGGAAGTGGCCAAGGTAAAAGGCAGTCACACGGGGCACTTCCTGAAAAACATGCTGGCCTAGCAACACCGTGAACGGCAACACACTTCCCGGCACTGTCACACAGCCGACCTGTGTTACCCACTTGACCGTCACACTGCGCGGACACACTCAGCCTCATCACTCACTGTGGAGGCTGACCATGAAACGGATCTGGGCATTGAAGGGACTCATCGCCACTGTTGCCATCTGCACGGCAACAGTGGCTTGCGCCAACCACGACCCCAAAGGCAAAAGTAAAAGCAGTGTTGAGTTGGGGCCACGCCCCTATTACCTGCTTGCCGACATGGACGAAGGGCCACTCAAGCAAGCCCTGCAGGACTGCGCCAACCAGCCGCGGCCGCAACAGGCCAGCGACTTCTCCATTGGTCATCGCGGCGCCCCCCTGCAATTTCCCGAGCATACCGAAGAATCTTACCGGGCAGCTGCACGCATGGGCGCCGGCATCGTGGAATGCGATGCAACCTTCACCAAGGATCGCGAGCTGGTCTGTCGCCATTCCCAGTGCGACCTGCACACCACCACCAACATTCTCGACACCGATCTGGCCGGCCAGTGCAGCGAGCCCTTTACCCCCTTTGATGGCAGCAACCCGGCCAGCGCCCGCTGCTGTACCAGCGATATCACCCTGGCCCAGTTCAAGACGCTCAAGGGCAAGATGGATGGCAGCAACCCCCGCGCCACTACCGTGGAGGAATACCTGAAGGGCACGGCTGGCTGGCGCACGGATCTCTACAGCCAAAGTGGCACCCTGCTAAGTCACCGGGAGAGCATCGCCCTGTTTCAGCAACTCGGGGTAAAGATGACGCCCGAACTGAAAGCGCCACAAGTATCCATGCCCTATGAAGGGGACTACCGCCAGCAAGACTATGCCAACCAACTGATTGAGGAATATCGACAAGCCGGCGTACCACCGCAAGATGTTTTCCCCCAATCCTTCAACCTGAAAGACGTGCGCTACTGGATCGGCCACCACCCGCGCTATGGCCAACAGGCCGTATATCTGGATGGTCGCGATAGCCAAGGCCTGGATCCACAGAAACCCGGCACCTGGCAACCCGATATGGACACCCTGGCCGGTTATGGCGTAAACATTATCGCTCCGCCCCTGTGGATGCTGGTCACCGTCGATGGGAGCAACCGCATTGTGCCCAGCGCCTACGCCCGGGCCGCCCGCGCTGCCGGCCTGGATATCATCGCCTGGTCCCTGGAGCGTTCCGGCCCATTGGTCAACGGTGGCGGCTGGTACTACCAGAGCATTCAACCTGCCATCAATAATGACGGCGACACCTTCACACTGCTGGATGTGCTGGCACGGGACGTGGGTGTTATCGGCGTCTTTTCCGATTGGCCGGCCACCATCTCCTTCTACGCGAGCTGCCAGAAATTTCTGCATGGCAAGCGTCCCGCACTACCTTAGCGCACGTGCACCACAACAGCAGCGCCCTGTTCCACAGCGGGGCGCTGGCACCCATAAACCGGGTCATGACAATGGCACGCTTTCTGCTTTGATAGATCTGGGCTGAGGCCTTGTTTCAGCCAACGTCAGCTTCCCAGGGCAACCATTCAGAGGAGTACATGAAATGGACGCCACCACCGACCATCGCTGGTTGATGCAGTACAACATCGTCAACCTGGTTAATCAGTGTCGACGTTTGATTCGGGCTGAATTTGACGAAAGCCTTTCGCTAACCGACCCGGCACTGCGCCAGAAACTGGCCCATTATGCTGGCCACACGCGCTCTCAGGGTATGCAACGGCTGTACGGAGAGATTCGCCTGGCGCTGCTGGAGCTGGAAGGCGAAGACCCGCCATTGCCTCCACCGGCCAAAGGATCAGTTCGCCTCTATCGGGGCCAACCGGTGGAAAGCCGCAACACTCAAAACGAAAAGGATGAGAGCCGCTCGGTGCAGCGCCAGCGAAAGGGCTTGATGTACCGGGGGCACAAAGTAGCGCAGGGTTAGTTAGCGGGTTGAGTCAGGCAATCAGGCAGAAAACTGGAAGATACTCAGATCCAGCGGCAGGCTTTCACCGAGCCACATCACTAACTCAGTGTGATCACGTAGATCATCACCGCTAAGCCCATGCACAAAAACGGTCAGCCCGTTACGGCTGGCCATCAACCAGGGGATCACATCACCGGCCAGGCGCCGCGGAATGGACAGCTGGCAGCTCCAGCACGGGTGTGGGCCCACCGGCTTGCGGTGCATGTGCCCCATGGGAATATCGAAATGCTGGTGGGCGGCCTGGCACAGCGCTGCCGCCTGGGAAAACGTGGATTCATCGAAATAGACGTGTGCATGAAAGCCGTTGATTGCCATATGCCCTGCCCCTGAGATCTGCTCCGCCTCTCCTGACAGCATAGTACAAGTGCGCCGGCTTACGACAGACATAAAAAAACCGGGCAAGATGCCCGGTTTTTTTAAGCTTAGACGCTTACTCTTCGTCAGCGTCCGCCAGCTCAGGACGGTCAACCAGCTCAACATAGGCCATCGGTGCATTGTCACCGGCACGGAAACCCATCTTGAGGATACGGATGTAACCGCCAGGACGGCTCTGGTAACGCGGACCCAGGTCATTGAACAGCTTGCCGACCACTTCCTTGGAGCGGGTACGGTCGAAAGCCAGACGACGGTTCGCTACCGAGTCTTCCTTCGCAAGAGTGATCAGCGGCTCAGCCACACGACGCAGCTCTTTAGCTTTCGGCAGAGTGGTCTTGATCACTTCGTGCTCCAGCAGAGACACAGCCATGTTACGGAACATAGCCTGACGATGAGAGCTGTTCCGATTCAGTTTTCTGCCGCTTTTGCGATGACGCATGATTCTGTTCCTATGTTCAGGGGCGCTTCACAGCGTCCACAACAACTAATTAGCGCAATTTGGTGTTCAACCGGTCATCATCACGGAGGCTGACCGGTGGCCAGTTCTCGAGACGCATGCCCAGTGACAAGCCCTTGGAGGCCAACACATCTTTGATCTCGGTCAGCGACTTCTTACCCAGGTTCGGGGTTTTCAGCAGCTCCACCTCGGTACGCTGTACCAGATCACCGATGTAGTAGATGTTTTCGGCTTTCAGACAGTTAGCGGAGCGAACCGTCAGCTCAAGATCATCCACCGGACGCAGCAGGATAGGATCAATTTCCTCACGCTCCTGCTTCGGCTCAGGCTTGGCATCCTGTTCCAGGTCTACAAACACCGCGATCTGCTGCTGCAGAATTGTTGCTGCACGACGAATCGATTCTTCCGGATCGATGGTACCGTCTGTTTCCAGATCGATAACCAGTTTATCCAGGTCAGTACGCTGCTCTACACGAGCGGCTTCGACCACGTAAGCCACACGACGAACCGGGCTGTAGCTGGCATCCAGCTGCAGGCGGCCAATACCGCGGGTTTCGTCATCATCTGATTGACGGGCATCAGCGGCCACATAACCGCGACCCTTCTGCACCTTCAGCTTCACACGCAATTCGGTGTCGCCAGTGATGGTGCAA
>TARA_R100000655_G_scaffold41383_3_pt1 | contig 23064 bp, 37 predicted proteins | sample TARA_R100000655 | Tara Oceans TARA_R100000655 (sample SAMEA2622497) | marine metagenome | biome: marine biome (ENVO:00000447); feature: deep chlorophyll maximum layer (ENVO:xxxxxxxx); material: "saline water (ENVO:00002010), including plankton (ENVO:xxxxxxxx)" | depth 90 m
TGAATGACCAAGCAAGTCAAATGACACAGTATATTCCTATGAAGTCGTTATCATCTTGTATGAAAGAAGTAAGATTACTGAAAAAGAAAAATACTGGATATGATAAAGATGCTTTTTGTGGACCAGGTATTGTACATATAGAAGATGGTGAAGTTATCGCATTATATAATGAAGTACCAGATGGTGCTAAATTAGTTAAAAAAGATATAGATGCTGCAGCTTTTGAAAGATGGTCTTTAAGAGCGAAAGCGAAGTGGGATTAATGGAACCAGTAAGTATAGCTTATATTATTTTTGGAACATTATGGGTAATGGGAGCAATTACTTATTTATGATTATAAAAATTATTTTTTTATTATTATTCTCATTACTTATAGCAATAGAATTTGGACATTTGTTTATTTATTATACACAAATATGGGGAGCAATGTGTTAGGAATAGTTTATTTTTATACTCAAAGAAATATAACTTATAAAAGTTATAGACCTAAATCCATTCTTTCCAGTTATCGCCGGTTATTGAATTGGCTAAAGAAAGTTTGTTTTTTAAACTACTAAATATTTTTTCATCAATAGTTTTAGGAGTAACAAAATCAATATATGTTACATTATTTTTTTGACCAATTCTATGGGGTCTATCTTCTGATTGTAATCTTGCTTCTAAATCGTATGTATTAGCATAATAAATTACAGTTTTAGCTGCAGTTAAAGTTATTCCATACCCACCCATACGAGGATTAGCTACAATATATTTAAATTTACCATCTTGAAATTCATTAATAATTTTTTGTCTATCTTCTGATTTAGTTTCTCCAAAATAAGTTGCTACTGGTATTTTAAAATGTTCTATTAATTTAGATTGTATTTCTTTTATAGACCTTTTATAATTAGCCCATATTATTACTTGACCTTCAGTTTCTTCTAGTACTTGAATTAATTCATTTAATCTAGGATTAGTACCAGGTATTGCTTCTTCAGTACCATCATCATGTTTAACAAACCCACATAAGACTTGATGAAGTCGTAGCAATCTAGTTATGACTAAAGGAGCAGTTATAGATTTTTCTTTAGATAATTCTACATAGGCTTTTTTACGAAGTGTTTCATATATTCTTTTTTGTTCTGGAGAAAATTCTATTTCTCTCTTTTGATATAATTTATCGGGTAAATCTAAACAATCTTCTTTTGTTACTCTAAACATATGAGATTTAATAGATTGTTGAAGTTCATCTAAATTTTGATAATCGACTACTTCGTGAAATGTTTTCATATTAATAGTTCTTCTGCGTAGTACACAGTATCTATTTCTAAACCCATAAAAACTACAATTTAAAACATACTCTGATAAAAAAGTCATTTGAGTATAAATATCAATAGGACTTTGTGTTATTGGAGTTCCTGTTAATACTCTCCTAAATTTAGATTGCTTTGATAACTTTAAAATATTTTTAGTTCTTCTCGCAGTTCTATGTTTAATGGTACTTGACTCATCAACTACGACTAATGATTTATGCACATTAAGAAAACGTTGAGTATAATTTAATCCTTTAGTTGTACTAAAAGCTTCTACATTAATAATAAATATTTTTAATTTATGAGTATCTTCTCTTAAAAAATCTTTCAATCTTTTTATATTGGATTTAGTTTCAACTGGTTTCCAAAGTTCAATATGAGAATATTCTAGTACATCATCTGGCATATGAATTGGTATTTCTGATTGTTCCCAGTTTCTATATACACCTTTAGGAGCTATAATTACGGCTGCATTAATAGAACCTTTTCTATATAAATAAGCTATATTATCTACTATTACTTTAGATTTACCAGTACCTTGTTCCATAAACAAAGCATAATATTCTTTATCCCTACTAATATTAAAAGCATCAAGTTGATGTTTAAATGGTTCAGTTTTAAATTTAAAGTCCTTAACTTTATCGTCACTAAATATGATTTTCATTTTTTACTTTCTTTAAAAATTTATTTATATATAAAAGATTATTATTATAAAGTAAAATTTTAATAGAAAGGAAAGAAATGAAAAAAGGTAAAGTATATGTTGTTCAAGAGAATCCTAAGTTTAGTGTTCTTACTGCTGGGCAATATGGAGAATTAAGTGTTCTACTTCCTTTTGGCTCTCAAGTCGTTTTAAGCGTAGCACCTACATTACAGGTGATTAGAAAAAAGTTAAAAGATTTTTCTGATGACGATTATCTAGTTGCTATTGGCGACCCTACTGCAATAGCTATTGCATGTATGGTAGCGGCAGAAGTAAATAGAGGTGTAGTAAATATGCTTAAATGGGATAAGCGAGAAAAGATGTATTATCCAGTAACAATTGATATGCTAGGACGAAAGGAGAAAGAGAAAAATGGCTGATGTAGATATTTTTCAATCACTAGAAGAAGATGCTAAACGTCAAAAGGAAATTCCTAATGACGAGAAGTTTAAACAACTCAATACTCTTGCGAAAAGTTTAGTTGATACAAAAAACGATATTTCTGTAGCAGAAGAAAACGTAAGTAAGTTAAAAGAGAGTTATAAACAGATTAGGGAGAATGACCTTCCTGATATGATGAATTCTTTAAATATGGATCAGTTTAAACTGACAGACGGTACAGTTATCTCAGTAAAAGATGACGTATTTGCTTCAATTAAAGCTGATAAGAATGTCGAAGCATTACAATGGCTAGACGATAATGGACTTGGAGATATTATTAAACATAAAATATCTATATCTTTTAATCGTGGAGAACATGAAGATGCTGAGAAATTTAAAGATATGTTTGACAAATCGTTTAAACAAGAGTTAGATGAGAAGTCGACAGTCCACCCTCAAACATTAAAAGCAACAGTTAAAGAAATGGTTAATACCGGACAAACTTTACCTGATAATCTTTTCAATGTATATGAGGCGAAGATTGCTAATGTGAAAATACCGAAAGGAGAATAAAATGGCCGATACACAAGTAGCGAAGAAAGCAAACTCAGCACTAAGTATTCCTGCAGAGGATTTACTCGCTGACGTTGGAAGAGGACTTGAAAAAGTTTCTTCTGACGATATGACGATACCGAGATTAGCTATCATACAAAGTGGTAGTCCTCAACGAAAAAAGAAAGACGATAAATATATAGATAACGCAGATGAGGGAATGGTATTCAATACTGTTTCTAATGCTCTATATAAAGATACTTTCTATGTAGTACCGTGCGAATTTGAGAAATTATTTATCGAATGGGTACCACGAGAAAGTGGAGGTGGTTTAGTGACAATATATAACGCCTCTAATAAACCGCAGGCAAAAAAAGAAGAAAATGGCAGACGTTTTTTACTAGAAAATGGTAATCAATTAGTCGATACTGCTCAGCATTACGTTATGGTAATAGGAAAAGATGGTTCATATGAGCCAGCAGTAATGTCAATGTCATCTTCTTTATTAACAGTATCTCGTAATTGGGTAACTAGAATGAAGTTACAACGAGAGAATGTTAATGGAAAGTTAATCGAGCCACCTACTTTTTATTACAAGTGGCCAGTAACTACTATTGAGAAAACAAACTCAGATGGCTCGTGGTTTATTTATAAAATAGGAAACCCCGAACCTGTAGGAGATGCTGATTTATATCAAGCAGCTAAAAGTTTATCCGATTCTGTAAGAAAAGGAACAGCTACTGCTGATGTAAGTTCAGATAACGATAATATACAATTTTAAATGTTATCTCAAGAGTTCTTTGACTTATTCAAGGGTCTTGAGCGTGCTCATGGCCGTTACGATTTAGCAACAGAAAATCAAGACGGCCAGAAGCAAGGGGGAACTGCACGTACAGTTCAAGAAACACTTACATTACACGAATGGGATTTACACTTAAAAGGTGAACGAGGTCTCGGAGTTATACCGATTCGTGATGATAATAAAGTTTATTGGGGAGCAATAGACATTGACGTATATGATTTAGATTTAGAAGAATTTAGCAAGAGCCTAGGCTCATCACCAATTATACCATGCAGGACTAAAAGTGGAGGATTACATTTATATGTTTTCTTTAAAGAATCAATATTAGCTAAAAGTGTAGTTCCTAAATTAAGAGAAATAGCTACATTATTAGGATATGCTAGTGCAGAAATATTTCCTAAACAAATTAAAATAATATCTGAAAGAGGAGATGTTGGTAACTGGATAAATATGCCATATTTTGGTGGAGAATATTCTACAAGATATGCTTTTTACAATGGAAAAAGATTAAATTTAGAAGAATTTATAAATACAGCAAAAGAGAAAAGATTAAGTAATGTTAACGAAATTAAAATACCTAATTTTAAAAAAGAAAATAGTGAACTATTACCAGACGGTCCACCATGTTTACAGTATTTAGTTAAAACAGGGATACCAGCAGGATCAAGAAATAACGCACTATATAATTTAGGAGTGTATGCTAAAAAAGCTTATGCAAATGATTGGGAAGAAAAAGTAGAAGATTATAATTTAGACTTTTTAAATCCTCCATTAAAATCAAGAGAAGTACAAACTGTTATAAGTTCTTTAAATAAAAGGTCTTACAATTATATGTGTAGCGAACCACCTATTCAACCTTTCTGTAATAGGTCGCTATGCGTATCTTGTAAGTTTGGAATATCAGAGAATGGAACTATGCCTAGAATAACTGGGATAACTAAAATAGTAACAGACCCTCCTACTTATTTTTTAACTGTTGACGATTTAAGAATTGGTCCACTCGAATCAATAGATATTCTTAATCAGAAAAACTTTCAACGTGTGGTATTTGAGCATATAGATAAAGCTATTCCTTTAGTTTCTCCTCATTTATGGATTGAAATGATGAACGATTTAATCGCTAAAGTAGAGATAGTTGAAGCAACTGCTGATTCTTCTAATAAAGGTAGACTATGGGAATTGTGCGAAAGATTTTGTACTGGCTCTAGTTCTTCAGATGCTATGGAAGATATATTAAGAGGTCAAGCTGTTACGATAGATAATAAAACATTATTTAGAATTAACGATTTTATGGAGTTTCTTGAGAAACACCGATTCAAAGAATTTAAATTGCATGAAGTTACTGCACATTTAAAAGAACGAGGAGCCAAACATGAAGCTAAGAAAGTAAAAGGTAAGCATGTTAACATATGGATTATTCCAGAGTTCGAAAAACAACAAGAAGATTTTACGGAGCCAAACATTGAGGAGGTATTTTAATGACTGAAAGAAAAGATGTAGTAGTGAAAGTCAAAGGACTTTCAGTATTTGGAGAAAATAAATCTAAACCAAAGGAGAAAGAAAATGCAAAAATTATCAACAGGGATGATAAGAAAGACAGTACCGAGAAAAAAGAGTCTACACATGGGAAAACATAATCCTATCTACACTAAACATAGAAAAGGAAAAGGACAATTTAAAAGAAAACAAACTCATTGGAGTCAATTATGAAATATTTATTTTTTGACGTAGAAACAACAGGATTATGGAGAAGGGATTTGGCACCAACTGATCCTAAACAACCTAAAATAGTTCAAATAGCTGCTCAGTTAGCAAGTGAAGATGATAAAGTTACTGCACAACTAGCTTGTATAATTCAACCAGATAAATGGACTATTCCAAAAGAAGCATCAGATATTCATCACATAACTGATAATATAGCTTTGCAACACGGCGTTCCTCTGATAAATGTATTAGCTATGTTTAATTCTTTAGCAGCACAAGCTGACGTATTAGTGGCTCACAATACATCATTTGATTTACAAATGGTATTAAGAGAATTTAATGCGATAGGAAAAAGTTTTAGAATTCCTAAAGAGCAACACTGTACGATGATGACTGCTAAAGATATTTTAAAATTAGAAAGTGATTTTGATGATTATAAGTTTCCTAAATTAGAAGAAACATATAAACATTTTCTAGGATCAGGAGGTTATCATAATTGGCACGATGCTTTAACTGATATAATAATATGCCGAATAATTTACTTCCACATGAAAGCGAAAGGAATAAAAATGGAAAAACCACGTGCAATGCCTAAAGCATTAATTAAAAATCTTGACGAAAAAATATACAAAGAGTTTTTAAATCTTATAGAATCTATTAATGAAGATAATTTAAATGATTGGGAGAAAGGTTTTTTAAAAGATCAAAAAGAAAGACACGAAAAATATAAAGAAAAAATACTTATGAGTGATAAACAAATGAATATTTTAAGAAAGATGAAAGACAAATGAACATTTTAGTAACAGGTTGTGCTGGTTTTGTAGGATCACATCTTACAGAGCATTTAGTTAATAGAGGGCATACTGTTTATGGTATAGATAATTTATTAACTGGGCAAGAAAAAAATATAGGTAATATACATAGATTTATTGAGGGTGATATATCTAATTCTTCTGATATAAATAAAATAGATATGGGAGGTCCTATTGATCTCATTTATAATTTAGCTTGTCCTGCAAGTCCTGATCATTATATAAAACATTCTATAAAAACTTTAGACACTTGTTATACCGGTACTAAAAATATTTTAGAGTTAGCTAAAACACATAATTCAATAGTTATTCATACTTCTACATCAGAAGTATATGGTAATCCTGATCATACACCTCAAGAAGAAGATTATTATGGAAGTGTAAATTCTTTTGGACCACGAGCCTGTTATGATGAGGGAAAGAGAGTAGCAGAAGCATTAATTTATGAGTATATTAGATTATATAAATTAGACATCAAAGTAGCAAGATTATTTAATACTTATGGGCCTCGTATGTCTGTTAACGATGGACGTGTTGTATCTAATTTTATATGTGCTGCATTACAAGATAAAGAATTATTACTTTATGGAAATGGCATGCAATCTCGTTCTTTTTGTTATATTTCAGATACTATACACGCATTATTAGATTTAGCAGAAACTACTAAATTAAATAAACCTGTTAACATTGGTAATCCTGATGAGAAAAAAATATACAATATAGCAGAATTAATTATAAGAATGACTAGTTCTAAATCAGGAATAATGACAGTAGCACATAAAAAAGATGATCCATTACAACGATGTCCTAATATAGAAAGAATTAATATGTTAATAGGCTGGCACCCTAAAGTAACATTATCAGAGGGACTAGAGAAAACCATAGAGTATTTTAGAGAATGTTTAACAAATCAAACACAAACGTAATACTAGGTCCACCTGGAACTGGGAAAACTACTTCGTTATTAAATAAGCTTGAAGCTGAAATAGAGGCAGGAGTTAAACCTCGAACTATTGGTTTCGTTAGTTTTACTCGTAGAGCAATTAAAGAATCAAGAGAAAGAACTATTACTCGATTTGATATAAATGAAGAAACAGATTTAGATTATTTTAGGACACTTCATAGCATTTGTTTTCGTTCTTTAGGATTAAATGGAGAACAAATATTTAAGGGAAGTCATATTACTGAGTTTAAAAAACTTTTAAAAATAGATATGTCTGGTGGAATAGAAGAAGATGAAATAGTCGCATCAGGAATTAAAATAGGTGATAAGATGCTTTTTTGCGATCAGTTATCTAGGGCAATGATGAAGCCACTAAGAGATACTTGGAGAAGTTTAGATTGCGAATACTCTTGGAAAGAACAAGAATTATTTTCTAATACATTTAGAAAGTTTAAAGAAAAAAGAGGTTTATCGGATTTCACTGATATGCTTATAACTTTCTTAAAAGATGGTGTAGCACCTCCATTAAAAGTTTTATTTGTTGACGAAGCACAAGATTTAACTATACTGCAATGGAAAGTAGTAAGTAAATTAGTTGAGAACTGTGATAGATTATATATTGCAGGAGATGATGATCAAACTATTTATAAATGGGCAGGAGCTGATATTGATACATTTTTAAATCTTCAAGGCAATATTGAAGTGTTACCTTATAGTTATAGATTACCTTCTAAAGTTTATGATTTAGCAATCGAGATTAGCTCACGTATTAAAAACAGATTCGCAAAAGAGTGGAAAAGTAGAAAAGAAGAAGGCACTGTTAATTATGTATCTGCAGTAGAATATATAGACATGAAAGAAGGATCATGGCTCATCCTCTCTCGGTATAACTATCAACTTTATGCTATACAAAAGTTTCTAAAAACTCAAGGATTTGTGTTTGAAAATAAGTATGGAGGGTTTAAAGCTAATAAACATGTTCAAGGAATTAGAGCATGGAAGAAATTACACGCAGGGGAAAAAATATGTTATGACGAAATTAAAAAACTATATTCTTGCTTACGTACCGGAAGTGGTATAGAAAGAGGATTTAAGAATTTAAAAACGATTGATGAAAAAGAAGAATATGAATTAGAAACTTTAGTCATGCATCATGGTTTAAAAGCTAGTGGTACTTGGCAAAAAGCATTAGAAATGATTCCAGAAGAAGATAAATATTATTATGAAGCACTTGAAAAGACAGGGGATATTGATGAAGATAATCCTAGAATTAGATTGAGCACTATACATGGTAGTAAAGGTGCTGAAGCTGATAATGTAGTTTTAATGACAGATGTTTCTTATAAAACTTGGAAGAACTTAGTTAAAGATGACGATGATGAGCATCGTGTTTTTTATGTTGGAATTACAAGAGTAAAAAATAATTTATTTATTGTAAATCCTCAAACTGAATATAGCTACAGGATATAATATGGATATAAAATTAAAATATTTAAATAATTTTGAAAAGAAAATAGATAATGATATTTATAGTGAACCTAAATCTAAATTACATTATGGTGTAATAGAACCTCAAACTCAAAAATTTTTAGATACATTTGAAATTAAAGAAGATAAATCAGTTATAGATATAGGTTGTGGAGATGGATATTTTTTATCACTATTACAAAAAGCAGGGTTTAAAAATTTAGTTGGAGTAACTAAACATGATGAAGATATAAAAAATTGCAGTAACTATGGATTAAAAGATATTAGAAAAACTGATATGACTTTTACAGGGATAAAAGAAAATTTTGATGCTTTATGGTGTAGACATGTATTAGAACATAGTCCATATCCTTATTTAACTTTACATGAATTTAATCGTTTAGTTAAAATGGGAGGTAATGCTTATGTAGAAGTTCCTGAAGCTGAGGGATATATTAAACATGAAAATAATGCAAATCATTACTCTATGTTAACGAAAAGAAATTGGGTATCTTTAATTTTACGATGTGGTTTTGATATAAATAAAATACAAGATATTGATTTAAGTATAAAAAATCCAGAATTTCAAGATGGGAATCCTTACCCAGAGCAATGGTGGGCTTTTTATTTAACTAAAACAGTCGAATTAAATTTTATGAAAGGAGAGTTATGAAAGCAATAGGAAGTTATATATTTGCTGGTGGATTCACTATCGGCGTTAAAAAACATTTTGATATTGAAGCACATTTAGAAGGTGATGGATATGGAGCTGATACATTTAGTTTAAATTATCCAGAAATACCAGTTTTTGTTGGTCCAGAAGATTGGCCTACAGAAAAATATAAAGATAAAATAGATTTTATATATGGTAATCCTCCATGTGCTCCTTGGAGTACGTTAGGTTCTGGAAGTAAAGGTGCAGATGCATGGAAAACTGATCCTCGTATTAGTTGTTGGAACGATGTATTTTCTTTACTTTATAAAATAAAACCAAAAGCTTTAGCTATTGAGTCAGTTCCTCGTGTTTATTCAGAAACAGGAGGTAGACCAATGATAATGGATTTTACAAGAAAAGCTAATGAAGAAGGATATGCAGTTACTCATTTACTAATAGATGGTCAATATGCTGGACTTCCTCATTCAAGAAAAAGATTTTTTTTCATAGCGCATAAAGGAAATTTTAATCCCCCTGCTCCTAACTGGAATCCTGCGCCAACTGTAGGAGAAGTGTTAGATGAATTAAAAGCAGATGGAATTGAAGCAGGACACACGGCAACGTTAAGTGAAAATGAAATGAAATTAACTAAACTGGCTAAACCTGGAGAATCTTTAAGAAATATATGGGAAAGTTTAAACCCACCAGAAACTTGGAAAAGGTCTACTAAAGGAAGAAAAGGAGTTATAGGTAGACCTCAATTTATGAAATGGAGATTAACTAGAGAACAGATAATGGGAGTTATTGCTGGAAGTTTTTCTATACATCCAGAAGAAGATAGGCTTTTAGGAATACAAGAATTATGTGCTTTCTCTGGATATCCAACAGATTATAAATTTGCTGGAGCAAAATCAGGGTGGCCTAGTTTATTAGCTAGAGGAGTAATGCCTCCAGTAGGTGAATGGGTAGCTAGAAATGTAAAAACAATGATTGAGTCAAATCAACCTTTCGAAGTTAATCATAAAATTATTGATTATCGTAAACCAACAACAGGAGATTTATTTAATGCTTAGAGATATTGAAGAGTTCCATAAAAAATTTGGATTTAAAAAAAGACAAGGTATCAAAAATAATAAAGATTTGGTAGACTTTCGGATTAAATTCTTAGAAGAAGAATTAAGAGAATTTAAAGAAGCAATTAAAGAAGAAGATGATGCGAAAGCATTAGATGCTTTAGTTGATTTAACTTATGTAGCTATAGGAACGGCTTATCTATTTGATTATCCTTTCTGGGTTGCATGGTCAGAAGTACAGAAAGCAAATATGGCAAAAGTAAGAAAAGAAAGTGAACGTTCTAAATTTGATGTAACTAAACCTAAGGGTTGGAAAGCACCTAATATAGAACAAGTTCTTCACACATTTAAAAAATGGAGCGCATGGTCATGAAAGTATTAGTAACAGGATTTACTGCGAAAGGTATTGGCAGTGGTAAAAATGTATTAGAGATTGCGACAGCAGCTAATTGTTTACCAAGAGCATTAAGAGAATGTGGAATAGAAGTTGATCATAAACCAGTTATACCTGGAGAAGATATATCAGAATATGATAAAGTAGTTGTATTTGCTTTTGCTCCTAATTCTTTACCATCATCTTATTTATATGGAGGTCTTTATACTTTATTGAAAAGACCTGACGCATACATAGCATTAGATGATTGGCAAACTAAAGATATAAAACAAGGGTGTGGTACTTTCGCACGTGATGGCCATTGGCGATTATGGAAAAGAGTAAGTAAAGCAGGTAACTCTGTTGGTAAAAAATTCTTTAATGAAGCACAGCCCTATAAAAAAGAAATGGAAGATTTAATTACGCAATTAGCTTTCGAACAGTGGCCATATAGAGTTCTAGCACCAGTTTATAAGGGTGGAGACGTATCTCAACTAGGAATAGATTCCGCAGAAATTATACCATGGGATCCAACTCCTGTTACCGATAGCTATAAAGCAGGAAGTAAATATAATCAATCTTTATTCTCAAGAATAGATTCACATGATGGACCTAAAAATAAAGAATGGATAATGGCTTCGTTAATTCAAAAACAGAGTTGGTTTAAACGTCAACATTTCGAGTGGAAAGTAACTTGCTACGGTAATCCTAATTTAGGTCAAGAACGATTAACTGAACCAGAATTATATAATGAATACCTAAGAGTAAGAGGAATATTAATACCTCCTCATTATCATACGATAAAAGGTAGTGGTTGGTGGAGAGTTCGTTATGGCATGATAGCAGACGCAGGTTGTATTGCTTATGGAGAACAAGAAGAAACTAAACTTTTTGGCGATGCATATAGAATTCATCATAGTGATATAGAAAAAATGAACGACAATGAATTAGATGATTTAGCTAAAGCGCAGAAAGAAGATTTTAATTCTACAGTATGGAATAAAAATAGATTAAATACGTTTATCGGAGATTACTTTTTATGAAAGACACGAAGAATATAATTAGAGGTATAATTATAGTAGAAGGTGCAGACTGTACTGGTAAAACTACTCTAACAGATTTACTTCGTAAAAAGTTTAAAGCACGTTATATGCATTTACGAATCCATAAAAGAATGGAGATATGGCATAAAGCAACTGTTCGTAGAGCAATAAGATTAGCTAAAGATGAGTTAGTTGTAATAGATAGGCATTGGCCATCAGAAGAAGTTTATTCTTACGAAAGAGCAGATGGCCCTGAATATAATCCTATTAAGTTGTATAAAAAATTAAAGAAAGCAAATACGTTATATGTATGGTGTGCGCCAGAAGATAGTGCTAGAGTTATAAAAGTACATAGAAAAAAGAAAGAAGAACGACATGAAGAATATAGTGATATTACTCGAATTGTCGATAGATACAAACGTTCATGGTATGGTTTAAACTATGAGCACGATAATTTTCTTAAATCTCTAGGAGAGTTAAGATGGCGAAAAAACTTCATACGATATGATGTTTTTAAAGAAGGTCATAAGATTGATAGTAAAACTTATGATATAATTAATCGATTACGATATTTGAGAGGAGAAGCAGTATGGACGGTTTAGCAGCTTTAGCAGCAGATAATGTTTGGAATGATGCTATTTTAGATATTCAAGGTGGAGTAGAATCCGCACCTCGTGGTTTAGTAACACGAGAAAAAATAAATCATACAACGATGTGCGATATGAGATATCCTATCGTTACTAACACGAGAAGATTATTGGGTTATAAGTTTATGATTCAAGAAGCTATTTGGATATTAAGAGGGGATAATAGATTAAGTACAATAGAACCTTACTCTAAGATGATTGGTAAATTTAGTGATGATAAATATTTCTTTCGAGGTGCATATGGTCCTAAAATTATAGATCAACTTCAATATATATGTAAGTCATTAAAAGAAGATAGAAACACGAGACAAGCAGTTATAAATATTTGGAGAGAAAGTCCTCATGATACTAACGATGTACCTTGTACTGTATCTTTTCAATTTTTAATTCGTCAAGATAAATTACATATCATAGCTAATATGCGTTCAAACGATTTGTGGTTAGGTTGGCCTTATGATAATTTTAATTTTTCTATGCTTGGCGCATACGTTGCTTTATTACTATATGATATTTATAAAGTAGAAGTAGGATTAGGAATAACAACTATTAATGCTGGTTCACGTCATTTATATAAACCAAATTTTGAGTCAGCAGATATGTGTACTCGTTCTAATTATGAAGATTATGTGAACTATAAACCATTGAATTTAAAGGATTATAGTAGTGCAGAAGATTTCTTAGAGCATTTAGAATTTGTATCTTTAGATAAAGGTCAAATTAACGAAATGAAAGTAAAAGCATTAGACCGTGAATATGGAAAAGGATTTGCCCATGAACTTTTCAACAAGGCCAAGTAAGCACGAAACTTTTTTAGAAATTGCTAAGACTGTCTCGGAACAAGCAACATGCATCCGGCGTAATGTTGGATGTGTGTTAGTTAATTCTAAAAATCATATTCTTGCAACTGGATATAATGGAGTTCCTGCAGGAGCAGTGCATTGTTTAGATTTACCTTGTAGTGGAGCAGAGTTTCCATCAGGGGAAGGATTAAATTCTTGCGAAGCGATTCACGCAGAACAAAACGCATTACTTCAATGTAAAGATATTTATGATATTGAAAAATGTTATTGTACAGTAAGTCCGTGTATGACGTGTGTAAAATTATTATTAAATACTTCTTGTAGTATTTTAATTTTTCCTACTTTATATACAGACGTAGAGCCATTAGAACTTTGGAAAAAATCAGAAAGAGAGTATATTATTTATGAACGACCTATTCAAACCCGCCAGTAACTGGAGACCTCCTGAGGTTTTAATTAATTACAGCGAGTCAAAAGCTTTAGCTATTGACACTGAAACGTATGATCCTAATTTAAAAAAGAATGGACCAGGTGGATTTCGTAATGATGGATTCGTAGTAGGTATTTCTCTCTGCGATGAGGAGGGAAGAAAATGTTATTTACCCATAGCACACCAAGATGGCGGTAATCTCCCTAAAGACTTAATCGTATCGTATTTAAAAAACGCACTGGAGACGCCTAAAACGAAGATTTTCGCTAATGCATTATATGATTTAGAGTGGTTATCTACTTTAGGAATAAATACTCAAGGAAAAATATATGACGTTCAAGTAGCAGAAACTTTACTTAATGAGAATAGAAGGTCATTCTCTTTAGATAATATATCAGCAGATTATTTAGGTGAAAGAAAAGATGAATCACTTTTAGAAGATGCTGTTCGTTCACATTTCTCTGGAAGAGCAAATGTTAAAAGTAATTTATGGAGATTACATTCGTCATACGTTGGTCCTTATGCTGAGAAAGATGCTGAGCTGACTATGGAAGTTTTTAAAAAACAACACCCTTTATTAAAGCAAGAAGAATTACTTCCCGTTCTTGATATGGAATCTCGTATGATTCCTCTTCTGTTATCGATGAGAAAGAAAGGTGTTCGAGTTGACATTGAGAAAGCATCGAAGCTAAAGGATACGATTTACTTAAAACAAAATGAAACGCAAAGACAGTTAGATACGATAATAGGATCAGAAGTAAATGTATGGGCTAATGAAAGTATTGCGAAAGCTTATGATTCGCAGAATATTAAATATACATACACGGCCAAAGGATCACCATCATTTACTCAAGACTGGTTAAACACTGCAGAAGATAATATTAGTCCTTTAATTTTACGAGTGCGAAAACTTTATAAGTTGAGAAGTACATTTATCGAAAACATGATCATTGAGAAATCAGTTAATGGAAGATTGCATTGTCAATTACATTCTACAGGAACAGTAACAGGTAGATTTAGTTCATCACATCCTAATCTTCAACAAGTCCCTGCGCATGATCCTGAGTTAGCACCTTTAGTAAGAGGTTTATTTATTCCTGAAGAAGAACACGATTGGGTATGTGTAGATTACGCACAACAAGAGCCACGATTACTCGTTCATTTCGCAAGTAAGACGAATAATGAATCAGCAAAATTGGCACAAAATTTATACAAAAATGATACACAAACTGACTTCCATACGATGGTTGCAGAGATGGCTGGAATCAAGAGAAAACAAGCAAAAACTATTAATTTAGGCTTGACTTATGGTATGGGAAAAAAGAAATTAGCAGCAGAATTAGGATTAAGTTTTGATGACGCAGAATCTCTATTTGAGAAGTATCATCGCAACGTTCCTTTCGTTCAAGCATTGAACAATCAAGCTATCGCATTCGCTTCGACTAAAGGTTATATTAAAACTTTATTAGGAAGGCGCAGACATTTTAATTTATTCGAACCCACTGGTTGGGATAATTTTGGGAAGCCAGCATATCCGATTGAGAAAGCGAAAGAGATGTATAAAGGAATGATATTGAAAAGAGCACAAACGCATAAAGCTTTAAATTGCTTGATCCAAGGATCAGCCGCTGATGTTACAAAAGCAGCTATGTTAAAAGTATGGGACAGTAATATTATGGATATAGGATTAACGATACATGATGAGTTAGACTTCTCAGTACCTCGCACGAAAGAGGGCGAAGAAAAACTTAATGAAGTAGTTAATCTCATGAAGAACGCAGTTGAGTTAAATGTTCCATTAGAGGTAGACGTTGAGAGAGGAGCAAGTTGGGGAGAGATTAAGTGAGTGAGAAAAATCTTTGGACTGCTTGTCGAAAGAAATGGCCTGACATATTTCTTCAACGAATTGAAACTGCAGTTGAAAGAGGAATCCCTGATTTGTTTTATTGTCACGATGGCGTCATGGGTTGGGTCGAAGGTAAATACATCGATAAGCCAGTTCATGAAACCAGTAAGTGTAGGACGAAAGTATCAGTAGAACAGATAGCTTGGCACAGATCCTTTAAACGAAATAAAGGTGCGGTATTTCTCCTAGTAAAAGTATCGAGAGAAGTTTATTTATTCGACACAGACGAAGCAGAGAAGCTAAATTCTGGCGTTGTTTATACTAAATTAAGAGAATTAGCTTTAGCTGAAGGGTGGGAAGATATTAAAGAATATTTGATAAAAAAGAATAATTAACTGTTTTTTTGTTCTTAAAAATAATTAATATATTAAAGTAACAGAAAGGAAAAATTTATGGATAATAAAGAATCTATAAAAAGCAAAATACAAAAGCTATTAGCTTTATCTCGTGACGAAGGTGCGAGTGAAGCAGAAGCTGCTTTTGCATTTAAGAAAGCTCACGAACTTCTGGCAACTTACAATTTAGATTTATCGGATATTAAACAAGTTAATGCTGACGAAATTCTACATGAAAAGTTAATAGAAGCCATGCGAGATGAATGGATTAAAACTTTATATACCGCTACTTCCAAATTATATTTTTGTAAATATTTTTATGGCACTAAAAGAGTAGTAGATAATATGTATAAAGAATCCAATAAAGTAGTACATCATATAATTGGTAGAGATCATAATATTGAGATTACTAAAAGTATGGTAACTTATTTTGTTGATACTATAAAACGAATGGGAGAATCACATATCGCTCCTCTACCAGGCGATGGTAGACAATTAAATAAGATAAGACGAAATTATGAATTAGGTATCGCTCACCGATTGCGTGAACGTATTATAGAACTCTGGGCAGCTAGTGTTCGTCATGATCCCTCTGATAAAGTAGAGAATCAAAATAAAAATCTTCCTGCTCTCTATAAAACAGAATTACAACTCTGTGAAGATAGATTAAAGAAAGATGGAATAAGGTTATCTTCAAGAAGAAGTGGCTCAAGTATAACAGCCGGCGCAGCTTATAATAATGGTAAGCGTGACGGTAATAATGTTAATCTAAGTGGTCAGATAACCGGAGGGAGGGCGTCACGTCATCTTCTAAGCAATTAGACATAAATAAGACACCGATGGTTCGTATCACGTGGTTAGATGCACGTGATACGGAAACCGGGTGGCTTGATATAAAAGATGTCATTGAAGCACCTTTAGCAATATGCCAAGAAGTTGGTTGGATGGTCGTTAATAATAATGAGAAAGTTGTTATTATGCGTTCTTACAGTAAAGATAAAGATGAAGTATCTGGCGGTGGGTCAATTGCTATCCCTAAAGGTTGGATAACTAAAATAGAATACTTGGAGGTATCATATGGAGAAAGAAGCGATAATAGGTAATGTATTCGGCAAAACTATTTATAAATCGTCAATCAAGGATCATCAATATTTAAATGGTAAAGTTGGACCTCTTATTAAGAAATTTGTAAAACAGAAACCAGGAAGTGTAGCTGCAACGACAGATGTAGAAGGTAATCTTAAAGCAACGATATTAGAAAATGCAGTTGATAATTTACATTTACAAGATGACTATAAAGAATTGTTTGATGCATTATCTTTTGATATAAAAGGATTTATGGCAGCGAAATCTTATGACGATAGTAAGTTTGATATAAACATTACTAAAGCATGGGCAACTTATACGAGTAAGGGACAAAATATCCCTTCACATAAACATACTGCGTCACATTTTAGTTGTGTATATTATGTGCATAACGAAGGTATGGGCGATATTAAATTTGAACAGGAACTTTATTCTCATGATGGATTTTTTATTCCACCAACAGAGGCTTATATAAAAGAATGGAATCAATTTAATTTTGCAAGTTATAAATTTGAAGTAAAGTCAGGGGATTTTATTATATTCCCCAGTAGTTTACTTCATCAAACTGAAACTAATAATAAAGATGATGCTAGAATAAGTATTTCAGCAGATATTCTTTTAACAATGAAAGAGGGGGTTAGTACAGAGCACTGTATTCCAAGTCCAAAAACTTGGAAAACAATATATACTTCATAAGAAGTTTATATTATAGTGAGTGATGTCGTTTTTAGTCGCTCACAAAGTGAAAGTTACTTACACAGATTTTAGAGATAAAATAAAAACATATAGTTTTGAAGAGTATGATAGTCCTCTATTGTATCCTCGCATTTCTTATATTGTTAATCTTATTGAAGATGTTAAGTACATCATGGATATTAATATCGTTCCTGATATTAATAAGAAAGTCAAAGACTATCCATTCGATGAGTTAAATGGAAGTCCCACAATACATTAGGAGAAAAATGAGCAATATATTTTATGCGAATAAAGAATTATTACAGACGTACAATAAATATAACAGAGATAAATTTAATCATGGTTACTCTGATAAAGAATTTGAAGATTTAGACGAGACAGTTATGTATCCAGTATCGAGAGTTGATAAAAGTAAAAAAGATAAGAATCATAGAGTTTACCAGTTTTTATTGAACGATAAGGGTAAATTCTGCGTTTTCTATTTAGATGAAGATAATTCAGCGAAGCTTCAGTCAATGGAAATACCGAACAAATTAATTAACTAATTTGTTTAACGTGTTTTAAAAAAGTTTATTATAAGAAATAACCATAAAGAAAGGAAAAACATTATGGCAGAAGAAAAAATGAGAAGGTATCTTGTTATCCACGAATCTGGAGGTGTTACGCACGAAGCTGTTCCCTTTAAGAAGAAGTGGGATTTAGCTACACTTCAAAGTAAAGTTAAAGGCGATGCTCCTACAGGATACATCGAAAGTGTAAAACTTAAAATCCAAGGTAAAAAGTATCAATGTTGGGCTAACGAAGAAGGTCGAGATTACTTAAAACCTAATCTTAAAGCCAGTAAATACTATCACTCTTATCATTTCGGTGAAGAAAAAGTCGCTGACGGTACAGCTGGTATTTGTGGTCCTGTTATCGTAGAAAACTTTAAGGGCGATCACTTGAGTGTATGACACGAGAAGAAAGAAAATTAACTATGAAAGTCGACCTCTTAGAAGGTCGGCTATCCATTAAAGACCATGAGATAAAAGGTCTCAATTTAATGCTAGACGAGAAAATTAAACAATGCATTATGCTACGAAAAGAATTATTTAAACTGAGAGGAAAACATAATGATAACTAATATTTTATTAGGACTAATTTTATTATCATTAATTGCTATCGCTTTCATGGTGTTTGTCATGGGACGTATGATAGATGAAAGGAGTAAAAAATGATTCCCTTCTGCGAGAACTGCAAAGATTTATATAAAGTAAAAGTCGTGTTTGAAGGTGAAGAAAGCGAGATAGATTGTAATAAATGTACTTATGACCGTTTATCTCGCCAATTAGAATGTGGAACTATCACTAAATTATTTGACGTGTTAAAAGGTGATCGCATCCAGTTTCTTGATCATTGGCACGCTATTGAAAATGATGAATTAGATTACTCATTTAAAAGAGGTATCGTGAAAGAGTATCAACGAAATTATAGAAATGGACATCTGATAGGATATTCGATAGAAGTTCAACTTCTTGATTACCACGAAGAATTAGATGAGTGGGATAATAAATTAATCTTTATGGACGTTGACGCAAACTGGCACGATAGACTTTATGAAAACATGAAAGTTATAGTCTATGAGTGATGACATCTTAGAAATCCCTGAGTTCTTACGCAACTTAGATGACGGACCGAAAGTTAAAAGAGTATGGGTCAATCCTATTACTGAAACGAAAGAGACAAAACGAGATGATGGCACTATTCTCATTCGACATATCACGATAGAAGAAGGATATTATATGGTCGATGGAGTAAGAGAGGAGAAAGAAAAACCTAAAACTAAGTGGACTGATAAAAAACCTAAGAGGAGTAATGGCAAGAAACGAGAGCAGTGGCTCACGGACATCATATGCAATAATCCTGACTTAACTCGTGTCGAACTTTATAAACATATTAGAGATAATCAATTAGAGCCTCATGAAGGATTTGTTAATCATAAGAATTTCCAAGCACATTTAAGAAGTATTTTGATAAGATTAAAAAAGAATGGTATCTTAAGGTTAGAGAATAATAGATATTTAATTAGAAGCAGAAAAAAGTAGCGTTTGACTAGTTGTCACCGGTAACTGCTTCGAGCAAGGGGACTACGAGTGTTTCTTGATCAGATGGCTCATCCCTTTGCGAAGCTCGTAGTAAGCGGCACTGAGGGCCTTTCTATAAACGAGGATAAATAAATAAGCAAAGCGCAGAACCTTACTTGAGCAGATGAGACACTGCGCAAGGTAGAGTGGAGTTCAAGTCCCTGATTGACACTTGCTCCACTCATTAAAGGGCGACTGAGAGTTTGTACTTGGGAGAAATCCTATTGGCACAGCTTCACTGTAAGGAGTACATTCACCACTAGAAGGGGAGGTCGCCCTTAAACAATAGAAAGGAAAAAATATGCCTAATGATGATTTAGATTTAGTTGATAAAATTAGAGAGTACATTGAGTATGATGTAAGAGATGGCTCACAAACAGATAATCTTTATTTTGGTAAAGATAAAGGTTCTATTTATTGGGTACCTGGAGCTGAATGTTGGTGTTATTTATGTGGAGATAAGACTGAATGGGGCCAAGTTGATGATTTATTAGATGAGATAGATGATAAAATAATTTTATTTTATTATGAAGAAAATAAAGAGGATATTGCCGATTGGGCGAGAGGAAGAGGATATACATTGTGATAATTACAAAACAAAAAGTTTTTGACCCAAGGTTAAATCGTTTTAGAGATATTACAGACAAAGAAGAATTGGAGAGGGATTTAGATTTTTATCTGAGATATAGAACTGGTAATACTTGCGAGATTAAAAAAACAAAAAAGAAATTAAAAGAGGTTAAAAAAGAACTTCAAGAGACATTAAAAAATCTTTTTGAAAAGAGGAAGTTTATAAACAATAAGGTTAAAACTCTCAGAAATAAACAGAAGAAAGGATAAATTATGACAGAAAAAACATATACAATTACAATTACTGAAAAAGAATTAAATGTTATTAAAAATGATATAACTTTAAAAGCTATGGCAGGGAAATTAGAGTTTGATGAAAGTCTTATGATAATAGGTAAAGCTATTCATAAGCAAATAATAAACAAAGATAAGAAAAAATAGGTATAATTAGGTATAAAATTAGATTATCTTTTAAGAAACAATAGAAAGGAAAATTATGTTAAAAGTTATAGCAGTATTTAGTGTTAGTATAACAATGTCGTTATCAATATATTTATTTAGTTATGATATATTTAATATCGCTCACGTAGCCTGGATTCATTATATTATACCCTTCACTGTCGGTGTAGTATTCGCAGCAAGTAGTATAATGATGTATGTAGATAGTCAGTGAATATATTTTATTTACACTCTCACCCTTTAGTTGCAGCACATTATCATTGCGATAAGCACGTACCGAAGATGATTTTAGAGTCAGCTCAAATGTTAAGTATAGTCGCACGTTCTAATGGCTTTGACGTTGGCTATAAGATGAATATCAATGGCGCTTTCTCCAAGCATCCAGCTACTTTATGGACAGGTCAATCACGTAGGCATTACGATTTCTTATGCGAATTAGGTGATTATTTATGTGACGAGTTTTATATGCGATTTAATTCTAAAGAACATAAAACTAAATCCCTTATTGCAGAACTTACTGCTGATGATATACGCCAAAAAATACCAGATACTGGTTGGCATCCTCCACCTCAATGTATGCCAGAGCAATATAAAGGCGTAGATCCTGTAGAGGCTTACAGAAAGTATTATCAAGCAGAAAAATCTTATTTCGCTAAATGGAATAAAGGTCGTAACGCACCATATTGGTGGGTGGATATAGAATAAATAGGTTTTTAGTGAATTAAAAAAATAGTATAATAGATTTTAACCAGAAAGGAAAAATATGTTAAACGATGTAGATGTAAAAGAAATGCGATTCAAGCAGTTATTAGAGTTGAATGCTAAAGCACTTCATGGAGGTAAAAATAGATATATCTCATTAGATTGGATTAAAGAAAACGAAGATAAATTGTTTCCTATAGGAAAAGTAGAAGGTGTTATGTCTTACACTAAACTAAAAGATATGAACTTTCTTATACCTTGGAAATTCGTTCATAATGAAGAACATTGGCGTTGTGAGATAATGTATTCTTCCGACCCAAGCGATACACCCCTATTTTTAGATATTGAATTCGAAGATTACAATAAATTACCATCAGCAACGAAAGGAGAAAAACATGAAACCCATTGATCAATTTTGGAATCACGTAAGAATTTTACAGGAAGCGATGCGAAGGGCTTCGTCACCAGAACAAATACATTGGTGGCGTTTAAGGCTATCTAATTTTATGTTAAAATTAGAATCATACGAAAATAAGGCGTTAAATTAACCTGTATATATAGAGAGCGAAATGATTTTACTGATTTTTTATTTTACTAAATGGCAATCCCTAATCTCAATCCTCAATTCTCTATATCCACTACTAAAAACTAGGGATTACTAGTGATATTTACAAGTAATCCCTCTAATCTCCCGAGGCTAGACGCAATCTTAGGTCATTAACTCTGAGTTGTGAATTGGTCTCTATATAATAAAGGAAAAACAATGGATTTTTTTACTATTTTGACTATATTAATTGTCGGCGGTATCATATTAATGTTTAATTCGTAAAATAAAGGTATTAAATGGATTTAATAAATTTTATAATTAATTATACGCAGAAAGGAGAATCAATATGCAAACACAATCTGCTGTAACTAGCTCCGGACAAAAACCCGCAGTTAGAAAGACTAAAGCAAAACCAAAAGTAATTAGTACACCTAGTGATAAGACTGGTGTTTTAAAGTACGATGGCGATGCGAGAATACAACTACTAGCTCCTAAAAATCCTAAACGAGTAGGGTGCGAGGGCTGGAAAAGATTTAATCTTTACAAAAACGGTATGAAGATTAAAGATTTCATAAAAGCTGGTGGAAAAACAATAGATTTAGACTGGGACAGAGATAGAGGCTTTATCGCTACTGAAGATAGAGACAAAGTCGGGTCGCAGAGTAAGTCGCCTAAATCAACTTTTGATATGAAATAGTTGTGTACATGGCGTCAAAACATATTAATCTTGTTTTGTTAAAGGTATACTACTGTACCTTTTTCCTCCGTAGAGTAGGGGGTTCCATGGTGGAGCCCTCTACAATTAGAGATTCGCAAGAAACTGTGCTTGCGAGGTCAAGGGCAGCAGACGTGCTGTTAGCTGAAAATGACCATTAGGAAAGTTGAAACGATACATACTACCTATAAAAGCCCTAAGAGTTTTTCAGAAAGGATATTATGACTATACAAAATAAAGATTACGAA
>TARA_R100000655_G_scaffold53757_2_pt1 | contig 22916 bp, 43 predicted proteins | sample TARA_R100000655 | Tara Oceans TARA_R100000655 (sample SAMEA2622497) | marine metagenome | biome: marine biome (ENVO:00000447); feature: deep chlorophyll maximum layer (ENVO:xxxxxxxx); material: "saline water (ENVO:00002010), including plankton (ENVO:xxxxxxxx)" | depth 90 m
GAAGGCTCGTGTAAGTCGTAGTGTAGGATACCTTAAGCATCAGAAGGATACATACTCAGATTGGGGTAGCAAGGACTTTACAGCAATCAATGCAGCTATAACTGCTGCTGATAGTTTTACGTCATAAATATGAAATTTGATGCTATATTTGCTTCAGCAATAGGAATTACGCTGGCATTAATAGCGGGATTTTATGCTATGTTGAAAATGATCTTTACTAACCATACAAAAATAAGAGTGCTTGAAACAGAATTAAATAATATGGCTGCTATTCTGCAAGAAGTTCGTGACGACCAGAAAGAACTTTTTAAAGAAATCCGCAGCGTCAGAAAAACCTAACGCTTAGGGGGTCATTATGATTGATCCCATCACTGCAATTGCGGGAGCAACGGCCGCTTTTAATGCAATCAAGAAAGGCTGTCAGATTGGCCGTGATCTTGAAAGCATGGGCAAGGATTTATCAAGATGGTCAAAAAGCCTTAGCGATTTTGAATTTGCGGCCCGACAAATAGAAAAACCGCCTTGGTATAAAACTCTTGGTGGCGGCATCGAAGCGCAAGCTATGGAATTATTTGTTCAAAGGCGACAAATTCAAGCGCAAAGAGATGAGCTAAGGACTTGGATTTCTGGTACATTAGGTCCGTCTGCGTGGAATGAATTACTGAAAATAGAAGCAGAAGTGCGGCAAGCGCAGAAAGAGCATGAATATAAACGAATTGAAACTTGGCAAAAGATAACTGAATGGTGTTTAGGCATTGTTTTGTTTATAATTAGTGTAGGTGGTTTATTTGTTTTAGTTTGGTTAATTAGGTCAGCAAATGGTTAGTGTCGTTGGTAAGTCTGAATTTGCTATGTTGCACGAGGTAAAACAAGCGCAGCGAAGCATTGAAAGTAAACAGGCGCAGCAAAATATTCAGCGCGAACATCAACGTGTTTACAGGCGGCAAAAGACGGTCGAAAAGCAACAGGTTGCTTTAGAATACAGTTATGGTAGATTGGGCGACAAGAAAGCAGTGGAGCAACCGCAAGGTTTGCGGGTTGATGTAGAGGTGTAAGGTGACAAACACTTTTGAAAAAATACTTCAATACAAGCTCATGCCTCGTTTAATGATGTTGGTTATGACCGTTATGTATATTAAAGTCATAAATTGGGGAATGAGTCTCGATGACTTGTCAACGCAGCAATCTGCAATGATTTCGGTGGTTAGCGGGGCCATGACAGGAACAATAGCGGTATGGTTGGGTTCTGAAAAATGAAATGGTTCTCGCTTTCATATTGGTGGTCTTTGTTAATGGCGCAAGTCTTGAAATCGGGCAAGGAAAATACATTGCGGCCTTTCGAGACATCCACCGATGCGCTTTCTTTGCAAAAGAAATCGAACGTACCGCCAACGAAACGTGGACAACCTCAAGGGTCTATCACCAAAACAAAGTTGACGCATGGTGCGAACCAAGATTTGTCGAAAAACAAACAAAGTTCTGGGATTAAAAATGACAATCCAACACGAAGCAGAAGTGCTAAGAAAGCTGCTAGACGAAACAAGAGAGCAAGTTAAAATGATGGAGCATCAAATTAATGATTACCAAGCAGCCTTAGAACAAGTAGAGGACGGTCAAATAGCTTCTATGACCGAATATCAGCAAGCAATATATAAAATGTTTGAAGCCTTTACGGGGAATAAATGATTACACTTTTAGGAAGTTTACTTGGTTTCGGCACATCGTTTTTGCCAGAAGTTTTAAACTATTTTAAGGCAGGGCAAGACCACAAGCATAAACTTGAGCTAATGCAAGTTGAAATGCAAATGATGTCAAAACGCTCCGAGCTTAAACTACAACTATTAGATAAAGAAGCGGATATTAAGGAAGCAGAGGGGCTATATAAACATGATAGCGTGGATGCTGGCGGTTTTATCAATGCACTTCGAGGTAGTGTCCGTCCTATCATTACTTATTGTTTTTTTGGCCTTTTCGTTGCCATTAAAGTAACTGCCTTGCTTGCGCTAATGGATACGGGGCATGATCTTGGCCGTTCTTTAAGTTTAATATGGGACGATGCTACGGCGGGATTGTTTGCTGCAATTATGTCTTTTTGGTTTGGTAATCGGGCTGTGAGCAAATATATGAAGGTGAAATTATGAGTTTTAAACTAAGCCAACGTAGTCTTGATAATCTTGAAGGCGTTGATGAAAGGTTAGCAGCTGTTGTTAAACAAGCCATACATGACACTAAAATAGATTTTGGGGTTATTTGCGGCCTTAGAACTATTGAAGAACAGCGTATTTTGGTCCAGAAGGGCGCAAGCCAAACGCTAAAATCCAAACACATTGATGGGAAAGCAGTAGACCTTTTTGCGTATGTTGGTTCAAGGGGTTCGTGGGAATTAAATTTGTACGATGATATTGCTGATGCTATGGCGCAATCGGCTAAAAATATAGGTGTTGGCATTTGTTGGGGTGCAGCGTGGTCTACTGGAGCCATCCCCTATCCTATGGACATAAGGTATTGGAACGACACTATGGAAGAGGCTATGAACTCTTACGTTGATAAAAAGCGTGCAATGAACAAGCGAGCATTTATAGATGGGCCTCATTTTGAACTTATTGATTAATCAGGTCTTGGAAGTCTGAAACGACTAATTAAGCTGATAAGCTGACGATGTTCAATTTCTAGTTTTTCTTTGATTGTTTCGTGGTCAAAATCAAGTTTTAGCATCCTATTGATTTTTGTGGCAATTTGGCTCATTTGAATGTTTTTCTGCAGTGGACGCGAGCCATTATTTGATCTGTTACTATCCCACGTTTCGTTTTTAAAGCCCGTGTAAGGGTCGTGCCGCGCTTTTTGACTTTCAATTTTAGCTAGTCTTTTCATTTCTTTTATGTCAATTTTCATTACGTTTTCTTACCTTATTTTTATTAATTAAATGTTTCGGCCTTTTAATCTTAATTCTTGGACAAATTCCTTTGTTTCTTTTCTGCGCCTATCCCAATCTTGGTTTACATTCGGATGGATAAAGTTAGTTCTTTGCGCTTCATTATGGCATCGGTCTTCTTGCGTTTTTAAGAATTTAAGATGCGATTTCTCAAAAGGCGTTAATTCGTTTTTTGTCTCATCAAAATTCATTATTTCACTCATTTTTCTTAGGTCGTGACTTTGGCTTTATAATATAAGAGGCAAGATTTGTTTCAACGCATTTCATAATTATGTTGTTACCGTAAATCTCAAAAATTTGATTATATAATGGCATGGCTATTTCGCTATCCATAGCTTCTTGGCAGTACCTTTCTCGATCATATAAAACTTTTGTTTTCCAAGCCTCACCTTGCACGTGATACGTCAAAACAAGCGCAGTAAAATATTCAATCATAATTTTTTGATCCTTGTCTTATTATTTTCCAATTAATTTGATTGCGTTTGATGTAGTTATTTAAAGCGGTTAAAGACACTTTTAAAATTTTAGCGGCATGAGTTTGCGTATAATCTTGTGCAAACATTAAAACTTGTTCCCGCCTTTCTCGTTTATGTCGAGCATTCATTTCGCTCCATGTTTCGCAATGTTTATTCATTTCGACCCGTTTCATTAAAATTGTGTGCTTTTGTGTTCTAAGGATTTTTCTAGCTCTCTGCGTATTCTTAGTCGAATATCCGCATCTTTTTTTTCAGGTATGTGGATTTGATCCACCGCTTCTAAGCACATTAAAATTTCTTCATTTGTCAGGCAGACATTTTTCAAATTTCTATTTATCATTTTCATATACATCACCACCACTCCGCGCTGACGCCAAAAACAAAAACAAAACAGGTTACCAAAATAATGGCAAAAATTAACCAATCTTCTCTATCAATTTTCATAAGCGTAAACTCCATAAATCTTTGCTACTTCTAATTTAGTAATTTGACATTTTCCCACAAAGAGATTTTCTAACAAAGCAGCATTTTGTTCTTCTGAGTTGTAAATGCAGTTTGCATCCATCTTTCCAATGATTGAACAGTATTCTTCATCGCTCATTGAAGTATCGCACTCGCAAGGCTCATGCACTGTTACCTCTTTGCTGAATACGTCAGCTTGGTAGGTGTAGGAGTGCCGCTTTGTATCGCGGCACTTGGGGCAGTTGTAGCTCATTGCACCGCTTCCATAAATTTAGGATTAACGACTTTACCTTCAAAACCAATTCGATCAAACCAATCAGTCAAAGATTGCTCAACACAATGATTAGCATCATCTCTAATAACTTGGTTGTGGTCTTTAGTGTATTCTTCATCATAGCATGCAGCGTATGATTTTGGGTCAACATCTATTGTTAAGCTCACTTTAATTTTCATTTATCCATCCTTTCTAAATTGTGGGGCTTCTAGCCCCACTGTTAATTAAATTGTGTTAGCTGCCATGATTGCGGCTAGGACAAATGGGTTAGCGTTTGTTCGGTAAATGCCGTCTGAATTGCAAAAGAAGCCGCCGTCCAAATCCTTTCTAATTTCGTACAAAGGCTCATCCCAATCGTTGCCATGAACTTCATAGTCTGTCATTTCCTGACCGTTGAAGTCCCAAGTCTTTGCGACTAACTTGAAGTTGTATCCGTAAAAATTAAACTCATTGCCCTTAACAACAATAGTTGCTTCTTCGCCAGACCAGTTATCTTTGTTGAAAATGAATGTGCCGTTCATAGTGCTTTTCCTTATTGCTATAATGTAAAGATTAATTGACATTGCGCATAATGTAAAGGATAAAAACAAATTATTTACATTCTTTTTTACGCTGATATTTTATGCCTATGGATGAAACTGTTAAAATAGAAGTGGAAGTCAACGGACAGCCTCAAGGAAAGGGCAGACCGCGCTTTACCAAGATGGGTCGTGCTTATACTCCCCAAAAAACAAAGGACTATGAGAGGCGCATACAAGCGGCTGCTTGGGCTGCTATGCAAAAGGCTGAAGTTAAAGCCACAGATAAATCAGTCGTTGTGCGCATTTCTGCACAGATGGAAATTCCTAATTCGTGGTCAAAAATTAAGAAAGTTCAAGCGGAGTACAATGCGTTAAGGCATACGAATAAACCAGATTTAGATAATATTGTAAAAGCTGTTTTAGATGGAATTAGTTGCGCTGATAACGGTGGGCCTGTTATTTTGGATGATAAGCAAGTTCATTACATTGAAGCCAGAAAAGTATTTTGCAATCCTCAAAGAGGGCCAGTGCTTCATATATCCGTTGAATGGTCTAGATAACTATAATCAGGCCCATATGTTTCACGCCAATGTAAAGGCTGTTGATGAAGTGCGATTTTACTTGTGTCAAATAAACCTTGATGGTGACCTTCGCATAAAGGAATTGTGTCCTGATCTGGACGTTTTTTAGTGCTAAACCTATCGTGAATACAATGATGCGCTTGTGTTGCGCTGCGCTGTATCTCGCCAAAGCGTTGACATATTACGCACTGCTTTTGCCTAATTTCGTTAAGCAGTTTAACGTCTTTGATAGATTTCACTTTACGCTCTTTAAGTCCAAGCGGCGGTTTTTTAGCTAGATTTGTCAAGTGGGTCGTATCCTATCGCCTGTGTTAGCTTTTCCATAGCCTTATCAAAAAAGGTGCTAAATTCTTTCTGATCCATCTTACTAAACGCAATGCTATCGGGCACATAGTATAATTCACCTGTCAGACCGTTTATAACCGTCTTGTAATAGCCGCAAAGCATTTTTAGGTCACTATGTAAATGATCTTTGCTTGCCCATCTGTCGGTTGAGTTTATGACCTTCTGTAGCGTAGCCCAATACAAAGCATGGTGTGGGTTAGAGCGGTGCGCAACTGCTGTGATGTCAAACAACTGCCCTTCGCTGTATTCTTCCATCAGTGTTGCAACGTGCCGTGTCAAAGGCTGTAAATTTCCCTGAGACATCTTCACTTGCAAATGTGGCTTGGAATTATTGGTGCGCATCAGATAACAACCCACACATCGTTTGGATTTTATGCAACATTTAACTTTTTTTCATTTCTTTTTTTGTGCCGAAAATGCAATTTTTAATGTTGCTATAAATTGCCATTACAAACTTAATCATTAAATCATTCTCCATATAAGTAGCTAAACCCTTTCTAAAAAATACAAAAAAGGTAGTTTTTAATTAGAATGGTATTTCATCGTCTATCTCCTTGGAATTGCGATCTTTATTATGTTGATTTAGATTTACCTCTTGCGGAAAAAGATTTATCCAAACTTCACCATTTTCATCTGGCAGTGGTAAACTTTCTAGCTTAACGCTCATGCCTTTATCCTTTTGAAAGGCAATTCCAATTCTGTGCCAGTAAGTTTTATTAGTATTTTTGTTTTTTCGTGGGACAACCACATTAAATTTATTGCTCATTTTACACCCACTGCTTTGTAGCCGTTTTCTTCTATTTCAAAAAGTTGTTTGAAGCGGTTGTTATGCGCATCAAATAGTCTGTCGTGTTGGTCAGCAGTTTCAACCTTGCTTAATAGGTTATGGAAACCTTTCTCATATTTGTTAAATGCCTCGCTGCTACAATTGCTGTAAAACTCTACTGCAGCATCAACTCTAGCCTCTGTCGTAAGTTCTATAGCGGGGCCTTTTTTATTTGCTACGGCTGCATTACCATCATCATCTTCTGGCGCGATGCCAGCCATCCCAAGCAATCCATAACGCCTTGCATAAGTAATAGCAGAGCCAAGCCCTTGCATATCGTTCTTGCCAAGAACTAAATAAACTCTACTGCAAAACTCTGCGCCTGATGTGTGAAGCAATCGTGTTTCGACATAATGCCCGCCAGCGTCCTGATCGTTAGGTTGTAGGACGGCAAAACCGTTTGCGTGGAAAGCGGCCATCGTTGCATTTACCACTGCCTCTAGGTCAGCATAGCGGCTCTTAAAGTGTGGGTTAAGGCTTCCCTTGATGGCTTTGCCCATTTCGCTTTGTGCTTTTATCAAGGATTTTATCGCATCAGACATTTAGAACCTCCTCTAATTCTTTATGTTCCCGATTAGCTCTTTGAATGCCTTTTTCGAGCGCATCTATTATTTTAATTGTCGTAGTTGGTGAAATATGATGTTTAATTGCAGCCTCCAAAATTTCAATTAAAATTGCATTTTGTATCTTTATTGGCGTTGGATGTTTGTGCATTATATTTTCCTTATTGCTAATTAATCTTTACATTATCGAAATTCCAATGTAAAGGATAATTATAAAAATATCATAGGATGTTTAGTTTATGGAAAGAGAAACAATTTTATCGGTGCATAAGATGCGCCTTTTGCTGCAAGGCCGTAATCTTATGGCTGTTGCTAGAAATGCAGGTGTGTCGCGCCCTGTGTTGTACCAAATAATGTCAGGTAAAACTGATCCGCGATATTCAACACTCGAAAAACTTTCTAACTACTTGGAGAAAAATCATGGAAATAGGGATTAAGGAAGATGGCACATTGAAGCCGCAAATTAGGCAAACGCGGTATCGCGGAACAAATGATAATGAATATCAAATTTATTTATCATGTGCAGATGATGGTAATGGAGGTGATATAACTCAGAATGGTTTGCCGTTAAAAACTTACAACGAATGGATTAATTCTTGAGGAAATAATTATGGAAAGTCAAAACACTAAACTGCTTAATCATTTGAGGGAGCATAGGTTTATACAACCTATGACTGCTTTAAGACATTTAGGCATATATCGCTTGGCCGCAAGGATAAAGGACTTGCGCGATAGCGGTCACGAAATTATTACTGCTAGAGTAGGGGAAAAGCGAATTGCTGAATATACTTTGATAAAAGAAGCCCCCCTAAATGTTTAAACTTAGGAGGGCTTCATCAATATCTTATGACTCTCTATATTGATGAACCATATACGCACTAAAGCAATAAGAAGACGGTGCGCATATAAATACGGCCATACAGGCCACAGGCAGGGTCAACTTAGCTTGCTCTGCCTCTTAACACAAGAGGAAATTATGTCTCATTATATGACCGCTTTAGCGATGAAACAAAAAAAACTAAAGCCAGCAACAAAAATCGTATTATACTGGCTTGCAGATCACCACAACGAAACATCAAAGGATTGCTTTCCAAGCATTAAACGGCTTTCTGAGCTATGTGAAATGTCACGTAGGTCATTAGAGAGTCACTTAAATATTCTTGAAGAGTTTGGTTTAATTAAGCGCATTAACCGATTTCGTGATAATGGTGGTAAAACATCTAATGGGTATTTTTTAAAGTTTAGTGAAAGCGATACGCAAAATCTGCGCGACCCTAGCGAAAAATCTGCGCATAGGGATACGCAAAATCTGCGCATGAATAACCCTATAAAAAATAACCTTGTAACTTTAAAAGATAAATTATTTGAGGATTTTTGGAAATCATATCCAAAGAAGATGGCAAAGGGACAGGCAAAGAAAGCATGGGCTAAGGCATTTCTGTTGGACCATCCACAGGAAATAATAGACGCTGCTGAAAAATACGCAAAAGCGCAAGATGGCAAAGATAAACAGTTTATTCCTTATCCAGCTTCATGGTTAAATGCTGAGAGATGGAAGGACGAGCCAGAAGAACAAAAAGATGAGATGTTAAATTTAGCAGCTAAAGTTTTAAAGGAGCAAATAAATGGATAGGGATAAATTTTTAAGGGAAAGGCTATCTGGTTTTTTGCAGAGATTGAACCCGCCGAGAGCTATGCAGACCAACGCAGAAGCGCAGAAGGAGGAAATTACAGACCTTTATAATCGAATTATTAAGCTGGCTCCTAGCAGAGAATACTTAGGTTGGTGGAAAGATTTTACTGACTACCTTCTTAGTAATGCTATCGCAAGAACGTGGCCGACAATTAGAGAATTAAACGAAGCTGCAAAGGCAATAGCGCCAAGACGCCCAGAGTTTATTGATGCAATAGGAACTGAAAAATGGACACCTGACGAATATGCAATTAATTCAAGACGAATAAAGGCTCTTGAGCCAGTTGCGGAATATTGGGTTAATGGCAAGGGCGCACAAGAATTAGTTAGGCGTGGAATGGTAAGTAGTGAACAGTTGGAACCTTATCAATATTATCTTGCACAAAATACTATGAAAACAAATTAATATGTGCTATAGCGTAGTTACGCTTTTTCATGCGATCTTCCCAAACTAATTAGCCCTGTCTTGATTGACGGGGCTTTTTCTTTTATAATTAACAAAACCGACAATAGGATATAATAATGGAAGAATGGCCAGCCGATAAAGTTGAACGCAGAAAAATATCGTCAATTACTCCCTATGCTAGAAATAGCCGCACTCATAGCGATGAACAAATTTCACAAATAGCAGCAAGCATCAAAGAGTGGGGCTTTACAACACCAATCCTTATAGACATCGATGGTGAAATAATCGCAGGGCATGGTCGGTTGCTTGCGGCACAGCGTCTTGGATTAGAAGAAGTGCCAACGATGACCGCTGTAGGTTGGAGCGAAGCACAGAAGCGTGCCTATGTCATAGCTGATAATAAACTTGCCCTAAATGCGGGATGGGATGATGAGCTTCTTGCGATAGAAATGCAAGATTTACAAAGTGTTAATTTTGATATTGAAAAGTTAGGCTTTAACATTGAAGAACTAAACAGTCTTTTTAAAGATGATTTAATTATAAAAACGCCAGAAGAATTTAATGAATATAATGAAGAAATAGAAACAAATAAAATCTGCCCAAAATGTGGATACGAGTGGAGTGGTTAGGAATGACAAAGCCCTCGTATTATATCCCTTCAATGAAAGAAATACAAAATAGCGATTGGAATGGATTTAATTGCATATCAACATTTTCTGGTGGTGGAGGCAGTTCAACGGGGTATCGCATGGCAGGGTTTAAAGTTCTCTATGCGAATGAATTTATACCCGCGGCGCAAGAGACTTACAAAGCAAATAAAGCAAATTATACTTTTCTTGACGGTCGCGACATTCGCACAGTGAAGGGTGCGGATATTTTAAATAAAATTAATTTAAAGCCCGGTGAGGTAGATTTGTTTGATGGTTCGCCGCCTTGTGCTTCATTTTCAACAGCAGGTCAACGTCATAAGGGGTGGGGAAAGGTTAAAAACTATTCAGACAAGAAACAAAGAAGCGATGATCTTTTTTTTGAGTATTCAAGGCTTGTTAACGAAATACAGCCTAAAACATTTATCGCAGAAAATGTAAGCGGGCTTGTTAAAGGAACAGCAAAGGGTTATTTCAAAGAAATTTTACGTGAATTAAAAGAATGTGGTTATAGAGTAAGCGCAAAGCTATTAAATAGCGCGTTTCTTGGCGTACCGCAAGCGCGTGAGCGTTTAATATTTGTAGGTATTCGTAATGATTTAGGTTTAAACCCAGTGTTTCCAACGCCTTTTAGCTATTGGTATTCAATTGAAGACGCATGGTCAGGTATTAAAGAACATCCTGAACCAGAGACAAGCATTAAGGGTTATTCGATTGAAAAACTTTGGCACGAAACAAAATTAGGTAAGTCTCACCATAAAAGATTTAGTTTAATTAGACCAAACCCAAGGCGGCCAAGTCCGACTATAATGGCAACACAAGGAAGAGGTGCGGCGCAAGTATGTCATCCATTGGAGCCAAGAGCATTAAGTGTCGCAGAGGTTCGGCGCATTTGTTCTTTTCCTGATGATTATGTTTTAACGGGTAAGTTTGAGCAAAAAAAGGAACGCATGGGTAGGTCAGTGCCACCGCTTATGATGAAAGCTATTGCGGAAGAAATATGCAATAAAATATTGAGAAAGTTATGAGTAATATTGATTTTATGTCGCCCGAGGAAGGTAAGTGGACGTTCAAATCAAAGGAAATTGCCGACACGTTTGATCAGCATGTTCGTGAACAACTTCCTTGGTACGACTTAACAAGCCGAGCAATAAAGCACTTTGGCAACCATTATATTACTAAAAGTGGTTTGGTTTACGACATAGGTGCTTCGACAGGAAATGTCGGGCTAATTTTAAAAAATACTATTAAAAATCGTAATGCTAATTTGATTGCTATTGAGCCAAGCGAAGAAATGGGCAAGCTATATAGAGGGGGCGGGGAATTAATTACCGCAGAAGCGCAAAATGTTCACTTTCACGAATATGACTTTGCGGTTAGCCATCTTACAATGATGTTTCTAAGCAAGGCAGACCGATCTGAGGTAATACTAAGATTGAAAAATAAACGAAAAAAAGGAGGGGCATTAGTTTTATTAGAAAAAATGCTACCCGAGGGCGGTTACTTTGCAACGGTATCAATGCGATTAACAACCAGCGAAAAGTTAAATGCTGGCGCATCATATGAAGAAATAGTAAAAAAAGAACTGTCTTTGGCGGGTGTGCAAGTTCCACTTTCAAAAGATGAACTTGAGGGGTCTCAAGAGTGGTTTAGATTTGGAGACTTTGCTGGTTTTATATACACAGATTAAAAAGCCGCTAAAAAGCGGCTTCCTTTGTATATGTTACGGGTTAAAGCAATAGGGCTTATCCCACTTTCCTATGTTGATGTCTATATAGTAAGCAATGTCAAAGTAATCAGTCTGAATATCGCTGTTGTTATACCATGAATTACCCTTCATAGCATCAATCAAATCTTCAACAAACGGCGCGGCTTCACCATAATGCTCAGGGTAATATGGGTTGACTTGAACATAACCTTTGCTTGGATAATAAGGGTGGCCACGGCGTTCTGCCATTTCTTTAGCTTTTTCATTAGCAATGCTAATAAAATCGTGCGTACCTTCCTTAATATTTACAACTAAAGTGCTGTGATTATTTACGCCAATAGTTCCTTTATAGCCATGCTTCTTTAATACATTTTTAATTTCTGGCGCTAATTCTTTTTTGAGTTGTTGGTTCATATAAGCCATATTGTTTATCTCCTTATTTGCTATACTTGATATAGTGTGTTAAATTAAAAGTGTAAAGCATAGATGTAAAAAAAAGATATTTTTAATGGCAAACGGTGAAGCTGGCAGACCCGAAATCACGTTGACAGAAGATCAAATCAAAGAAGTGGAAACATTAGCGGCGGTGTTATCAACAGGCGACATTGCTGATTACTTTGGTATAGGGAGAACAACTTTTTATGCCTTAATGGAAAGAAATTCTGATATTTCTGAACGCTATAAAAAGGGCAGAGCAAAAGCAAAGGGCGCAATTGCAGGAAGTTTAATACAAAAAGCAAGAGCGGGTGAGCTTGGCGCACAAATATTCTATCTTAAAACACAGTGCGGATGGCGCGAAACACAGCATCTTGAACATACAAGCCCCGATGGTTCTATGACACCGACAGCAATAGAGCGTGTAATTATTGACAAAACTACAGATACAGACACCTAGATGGTCTTTGCCTTTGCTGGAAGGTGCAAATGGCCATCCTAGATATAAAGGCGCAAAAGGTGGTCGTGCATCTGGCAAATCACATTTTTTTGCAGAGGCAGTGATAGAACGTCAGTTAATGAACCCTGATACAAGAGTGGTTTGCATACGTGAAGTGCAGCGATCACTGAAGTTTTCAGCCAAGCAATTGCTAGAGGATAAAATAGCAGCTTTAAACGTGCAGCATTTATTTGAAATACAAACAACGGAAATACGAAATTTGCGTGGCGATGGAATTATTATCTTTCAAGGCATGCAAGACCATACAGCCGACAGCATAAAATCGTTAGAGGGTTTTGATATAGCATGGTGCGAGGAAGCGCAGAGTTTGTCAAAGCGATCTATTGAGTTACTTGATCCGACTATGCGGAAAGAAGGCGCAGAGCTATGGTTTAGTTGGAACCCAAGAAGCCCTAGCGATGCTGTTGAAAAGGTATTTGACGAAAATATTAATAATGCACTTGTTCACGTAAACTATGACAATAATCCGTTTGCTCCAAAATCTATGGTTGATTTGGCTGAAACCGCTAAAGAAAGAGACTTTGATAGGTTTGCTCACATTTGGTTAGGTGAATATGAAACTATAAATGAAGCACAAGTATTTTATGGAAAATGGAAAGTTGAAGATTTTGAGCCAATGCAAGGATGGGACGGTCCTTATCTTGGCGTTGACTTTGGTTTTCGACCTGATCCTTTAGTGGCAATAAAGTGTTGGGTTTATGACGAAACGCTGTATATAGAAAAAGAGGCTTACGGAATTGGAATAGAAATTGATGATACTCACAATTTTATTTGCAAGCATATACCAGAGTTTGACCGTTATACTTGCCGCGCTGATAGTGCAGAGCCAAAAACAATATCATACTTGCAAAGGCATGGTTTTCCGCGCATGGAAGGCGTTAAAAAGTGGCCTAACAGTATTCAAGAAGGAATTAGGTTTATTCGCGGCTTTAAATCTGTCATAATAGCCCCAAATTGCAAAGGTGCCATTGATGACTTTCGGTTGTATAGTCACAAGGTCGATAAGTTGTCTGGTGATATTTTGCCTGACGTAATTGACTCAAATAATCATGCGCCTGATGCTGTACGTTATGCAATCGCGCCGCTTATTAAAGTCCAAGCTGCTGGAAAGATGGTGATTAGAATATGATTAATTCAGTCGCAAAGATAACTCCTGAGATACAAGAAATGCTTGATGCCTCTGCGCCTAGTCGTGATTTAGTGCGTGGCGGCTCGCATATGCGTGAGCAAGGAATAAAATATTTACCACAGTTTCCGCAAGAAACTGATGACGATTATGAGGCCAGGGTAAAATCAACTTGGCTATTTGATGGCGTTGGTAAGACTGTTGAAGATTTATCAGGCAAAGTATTTGAAATGCCTGTGATATTAGCTGAAACAGGGACCGACCTTGATATGTGGCAATACAATGTCGATTTGCAGGGGCGCGATCTTTCGCAATTTGCAAGAGAATGTTTTGACCAAGCACAAATTTCTGGAATATCGTTTATTATGGTTGATGCACCAGCAAGGCAGTCTGATGTGACACGCTTGCAAGCACAACAGCAAAACCTTCGCCCTTATTTCGTTGGCTTGTCCATTGAGGACGTTATTGGTTATCGCACAGAGATAATTGATAATACACCAACGCTTACTCAAATCCGTATTATGGAAAGCATTACAGAACAAAGCGATGATGAGTTTGATCCAGCTATTTTTGAACAGATTAGAGTTTTAACCCTCCCTGTTGAAGATAATCGGGTGGTCGGTGCGGTCAATGTTAGGTTATACCGTAAAAACGATGCGCAAGAGTTTATGCTATATACAGAGTATGAAACGCAGATGCCTAGAATATACGTTGCGGCTGTTGATTTAGGCCGTGACGGGTTTTTGAAGGCCAAGCCATGCCATGCTAGACTTGCAGAGATTAATCTTGCTCATTGGCGGTCGCAATCAGATCAAGCTAATATTATGCACCATGCTCGCGCTCCAATGAAATATTTTCACGGCTATTCACGCGAAGATTTAGAGAGTTTTACCGAAGGCGCTGGCTATGCTTTTTATTCTTCTAACGAAAACGCAAAGATTGGCGTTGTGGAACACTCTGGGGCTGCGATTGACGCAGGGCGCACAGAGCTTAAGGACATGGAGTTTCAGATGCAAGCAATGGGTTTGCAATTAATTATGTCACGCTCTGGATCGTCTACAGCCACAGGCGATATGATTGACGAAAACAAAGTAAACAGTCGCTTAGGAATGTGGGCCGATAATTTAAAGGATACGCTGGAACTTGCGTTTTCGTATATGGCAGAAATGTCAGGAATCATTGCAGATATAAATGTAGTAATAAATAAAGATTTTGCGGCAAATGCTTTGAGCCATCTTGATATGGACGCAATCAACAAAATGTATCTTGCGGAGGTCATTTCTAAGCAGACCTATATAAACGAAGCGAAGCGGCGAAACCTTCTGTCTGAGGAAGTAAATCCAGACGATGAAGAAGAAATGATTGAAATGGCACCAATGGACGAGCCTGATGGCAATATCGGATGATTTTGCTGACGCAACTATTCGTCACCAAGTTTACTTACAGAGATACAAGTCAGGCGTTGTCAAAGATATATTAGCACTCCTGACCGATGTAGAGGATCAGATTGTAGCTGATTTAATCAAGTCAGACCTAGATAAGATGCCAAGGCGACAATTAAACAGGTTACTTCGCCAACTACAAGAAAAAATAAAATTAGGATATAAGCCTGTTATTTCGTTGCTAAACAATCAGGTTGAGGAATTAGCTAAATACGAAAAGCAATGGCAAATGAATTTGTTTGATAAAGTCGTGCCAATTGATTTAGATTTTATCGCGCCATCAGATGAGCAAATTATAGCTGGTGTTATTTCGAGGCCATTTCAAGGCAGATTTCTTAAGGATTGGTATAGAGGTTTACCTGACGGTCAGTATCGTAGGCTTAAAGATGCCGTGATGCAGGGATATGTCGAAGGACAAACTACACAGCAAATAATTCAAACTATTAGAGGCACACGCAGTCAAAAAGGCATCATAGAGCAATCGCGCAGAGGCGCAGAAACGGCTGTCAGAACCGCTTTATCTCATAGTGCAAACACCGCTAGATCATTAATTTATCAACGCAATGGCCGTTTAATAAAATCGGTTGAGTGGGTCGCTACACTAGACGGAAGAACTACGGCAATTTGTCGCGCTAGAGATGGCAAAGTGTATCCAACCGATGCGGGGCCAAGACCGCCAGCGCATGCGGCTTGCAGATCAACAACTATTCCTGTGTTGAAATCGTTGCGTGAATTACAAATTTCAGCAAAAGACGGTGCTAATAAATCAACTCGCGCATCAATGAATGGGCAAGTTTCGACAGAATTGAATTATGATAGATGGTTGCGACAACAACCTAAGGAATTCCAGAATGAAGTACTTGGAATATCAAAAGCCAAGTTATTCAGAGCGGGTTTAGAAATGGATCGTTTTGTTGATAGAAAGGGAAACGAGCTAAATTTAAACCAATTGAAACAGCGTGAAAGCGCAGCGTGGGCCAAAGCTGGTCTGTAAAAAGGAACTACCATGAGCGAAGAAACAGAAACTGTAGAAATAGAAGAAACAAATTCTAGTAAGTTAGAGAAGCGGATAGTTGAACTAGAAGGTGAATTAAAAGTTCAAAATCAAAAATGGCTTGATTCAAATGAAGAAAATATGCGAAGGCGTAAGGCAAACGAGCGTTTAAAAGGCGAAATTGAAGAATTAAAAAATGCACCTCCAATTTCTCAAGTAAGTAATGAAGAAGTAATTGCACAGCTAAACACACAACATAAAGCTGAATTAGATGCAGAGCGAGCAAAGACGCAAAAACTAGCGCACGAGCAAGCTATAACATCTTTCCAGACAGCTTTGTTGCAAGAAAATATTATGAGTAAAGGTCTGAAACCACTAACCGCAATGGTAAAATCTCGCATTGGGTTTGACGAAAACGGAAATATGCGTATAATGGCAGAGGATAGTTCCAAACCCCTAGCTGGTTCGGGGAGCGATGGATACGCTACAATTGGCGATCTAGCTAAAGAATTAGCAGCGTCAGATACAGGTCAGGTCTTCATAAGAGATGTGGGTGTATCAGGTGGAGGCAAACCACCAGCGAGTTCTAACGGTAGGTTAGGCACTAAGCAATCGGTGACGCGCTCACAATTCGAGCTAATGACACAACGTGAACGCTCACTTCATTCCACAAGTGGCGGCAAGGTCGTTTATGGCTAACCGCAAAAGAAAGGAAATGTTATGGCGAATACCTTAACTGATCTGGCGGCTGACATCTATCGTGCCGCTGATATTGTAGGCCGAGAGCTGGTCGGCTTTATCCCTGCATCAACTTTAAATGCTGGCTCTGAGCAAGCAGCAGTTGGTCAAACAGTGCGCTCATTTGTAACGCCCTCTGTATCAGCAGTTGATATTACTCCAGCGATGACTATTCCAGAGGGAACAGATCAAACGCTTACGAATAAAACGCTAACACTAACAAAACAACGTGGTGTTCAAATTCCATACACAGGCGAAGATGTTCGCTTCTTGGATGGCGGCGCTGGTTATGAAACTGTCTATGGCGCTCAAATCATGCAAGCAATGAGAACGCTTGTTAATGAAATTGAGTCTGATTTAGCAACAGAGGCAAACACTAATGCTTCTCGTGCAGTTGGTACGGCTGGCACAACGCCATTCGGTTCTAACTTTAACGAAGTCGCACAAGCTAGACAAATTCTAGCCGACAATGGTATGCCTACGAATGACAACTTAATAAGTTTAGTTGTTAATACGGCGGCAGGTGTTAATTTGCGCAATCTAGCATCTTTGCAGCAAGTAAATACGGCGGGAAGTGATGATTTGCTTCGGCGCGGTGAATTGCTTAATTTGCAGGGAGTTTCTTTAAAAGAAAGCGGTCAAGTGCGCGATCACACTAAAGGAACTGGTACATCCTATCTTGTAAATAATGCTTCGGCAGCAATAGGTGATACAACTATTCCAGCAGACGGCGGATCGGGGACAATCATAGCAGGTGATGTAATCACTATTGCGGGTGACACAAATAAATATATTGTGAACACTGCATTGGCTGGTGGTAATCTTGTTGTAGGTGACACTGGTTTGCGTGTTGCGGTCGCTGATAATGCAGCGATAACAGTGGGAAATAATTACACTGGCAACATTATGATGCACCAAGCTGCGATGGAAGTTGCTATGCGCGCGCCAGCAAAACCAACTGGTGGCGATGCGGCAGATGACGTTCTGATCGTTCAAGACCCATCATCAGGATTGGTGTTTGAAGTTGCAACATACAAAGGCTTCAACAAAGCAATGATCCAAGTCGGTTGTGTCTATGGTTTCAAAGCATGGAACTCTGACGCAATTGCGGTTGTCATGGGTTAATAGATTGGGGGCTTAGGCCCCCTTTCATTACTTAGGAGGTAAAAAATGCCTAGAGCGTATCTAAAGAAAAAAGGTCTTGTCGTTAAAAAGAAAATGAAGAAGGTCAAAAAGAAGAAAAAGTGATGACAAGGAAAGCTCAAGATATAGCAAAGCAGAGCGCAGAGCATTGCGAAGATTAAGATGAGCAAAGCTAGAATAAAAAAGCTAGGTGTTAGTGGTTATAATAAGCCTAAGCGCACTCCCAACCATCCTAAGAAATCTCATGTGGTTTTAGCAAAGGTTGGAAATAAAGTAAAAACAATCCGCTTTGGTCAGCAAGGGGTTAAAGGCGCTGGTAAAAACCCAAGGACAGAAGCGGGAAAAGCAAGGCGTAAGTCCTTTTTGGCAAGGCATAGGAAAAACATTGCTAAAGGCAAAATAAGTGCAGCATATTGGGCTGCAAAGGTTAAATGGTGATTTAATGAAGCTGGTAAAAATAGTGCATGAAAAGGCAAAAGATGGATGGGCGCTAATTAATGAAAGCGACTTTGATCCAAAATTGCATAAGCTGTATGAAGCTAAGAAAAAGGCTGTTAAAAAAAAGGTGACGACTGAAAAGGGCTAAAAAATGGCTATTGTTACAACTATTGGTGGCACTACTACAAACAGCTATATTACTGTGGCTGAATACGAGGCGTTTTGGACAGAAAGAAATGTTACTATTGGCGGCAGCACTTCATCTAAGGAATCGGAGTTAGTTAAATCTGCCGATTATATAAATCGAGCTTATGACTTTATTGGTGAACAACAATATCGTTATCAAACAATGGCATGGCCTCGCTTGACGGGCATTATGCTTGTTAAAGATTGGCCTATTGACCCTGATACGGTTCCACAAGACATAAAAGACGCACAAGCTGAATTAGCTTATTTGATTAATCAAGGAGCAACGCCTTTCGCTACTGTTGAGGGCGGTGCAAAAGTGCGTGAGAAAAATAAAGCTGGCCCAGTAGAAACAGATGTTGAATATACTAATTTCCGCGAAACTCCGCGCTTTGTTGCAATAGAGGGTTTAGTCTCGCCTTATACAGTTTACGGCGGCGCTCAAATAAAGGTGATTAGAGGGTGAGTACAACAGTAACAGCTATAGCAGACGCAGCTTTTGACGCAGTAAATGCGGCAATTACTGATGTAATTGATGATGCAACTATAACTTATATTACTAACGGTTCATATAATTATTCAACTGGTGCTTATGCGGAAACTGCAACGGCAATTACTGGTCGCGCTTTGTTTGACACTGAAACGCCAGCCGCAGATATTTTTGGCGATACAGTAGTAGGGCCAAGAGATCAGCTTGTTTTACTAGAAGGCTTTTCTACAGCAGCAAAGGAAGGTTATAAACTAACTGTCAACAGTGTAGATTATGAAGTAAAGTCTGCTCAAAATATTGTTGGCTCTGTTTCATTGCAATATGCGGTGGTGTTAGAAAAATGAGCGTCAAAAAGTTTAATTTGCAGCTAAAGAAAGAAATAGCTGCTACTGATGAGTTAGTAGAGGATAAGATTATATCTATTGGGCTAGATGCGTTTAGACGTATTGTATTGAAAGCCCCTGTCGATACTGGAAGATTTCGCGGGAATTGGATCGTTTCTAAAAATACTTTTAATAATACAACAAACCAAATTACTGATAAGTCAGGTGGTCGAACAATTACCAAGGGCAATAAAGTCATAGAAACTTTCGAGTATAAAAAAGACAAATCAATTATAATACAAAACAATTTGTCATATGCTAATGTCTTAGAAAATGGATCGTCAAAGAAAGCCCCACAAGGCATCGTTGCTCCTACAATTGTAGAAATTCAAAGAGCCTATAGGAATGTTCTGATATGAGTTATGCTACAGAACGCCTTGCCATAGAAACATATCTTGCGGCTCAATGGTCGGGCGCGACTCCTTTAGGTTTAGACGGACATGAGTTTGAACCCACCTTCAATAGTATTCGTTTAACAATTACAAATGGTCAGGTTGTTCAAGGATCAATTGGCGCATCAAGTAACCGTATAGAATATCTTGGGCTCATAAGTATTCAGATATTCACAGAAAGCGGCAAAGGAACAAATACATGGAGAGGATATGCTGAAACATTAGATGGCATATTCTTCAATAAGCGTATTACAAATGCGGGTGCAGTCGCAACAACTAACGAATTTATTAGATTTTCACCAGATCAACAGCACCCGTATATTTCTGGCGAAGTTTCTGATATACCTTTTCACATTGCTAATTTCATCGCGCCTTTCGTGCGTTATGAATATAAATAGGAGGCCATAAAATGACTGGCACAGCATCAAATCAGCTTCGGAGTGCTTTTGTGGCCGAAGCAACGGCGGGAGCCACGCCATCAACACCATCGTTTACAAACAGCGATGTTCCAATAAACATGACAGCCGCACCAACAATCGTTGAGCATCGTTCACTTGCGGGAAAAGGCGAGGCGGTTGAAACGGCAATTGCAGGAATAGATGTTACTGGTGAAATGTCAGGAACACTTGCTTATGGCGCATATGATGATTTCTTTGAGAGTTTATTCCAAGGAACATGGTCAACCAATGTATTAAAAAATGCAAAAACCACTCAATCACTTACAATAGAAAACGCTATTACGGCTGGCGCTGGCGGCACAAATACAATGATGCGATATTTAGGTGTTGAGGCAATTGGCGGGTCGATTACTCTTACATCAAACGCTGATATAAGTTTTGCCTTTGATTTAATGGGTATGGGTTCAGCAGATACATCAACCAGCGCAATTAGCGGTGCGAGTTACACGGATCAAACGGAACGGGCGCCACTTACTTCTGGTGTTGATGTTGGAACTATTGCTTTTGCTGGTTACACTTTAGACGCATTTGAAAGCGCAACTATAAATTTCAACTACGAAGGCAGAGAAGCGCAAAATGTTCTAGGTAGTAGTTTTACAAAAGGCGGTTTAACCAAAGGCGCAGCACTAGCTGAAATTACAGCAAGAGTTTATGTAGACACTAACTTTTCGGCATTATACAATGCAGCGCGGGATACTAACCACACACTGTTTGCCGTTACTTTTCCTCTAGGTTCCGTTAGCAGCAAAAAATATACTTTAGTTTTTCCCAAATGTAAGTTTACGGGCGCTAACTTAGATTTCACAGCAACTAATGCGATGCAAGATGTAACAATTCGCGCAATGTACGATGAGGCAAGTGAAGATGCCTCAATGAAACTTACAAGGGCCGTTTCATAATGTCATACATTGCAAAAGTTAAATTTACGGGAGAGGTAAATAAAAAACCTGTTTTATATCGTGCGGGTGATAAAATTTCTGATGCAGCAGCAAAGGAGCTTGACCTTGCCAATAAACCCCTTTTGGCAATCAAGGCAAAACCGACAAAATAAAAGCGCTTTTTGGGGGATGGTTTGTCGGTATTCCGTCCCCCTTTAAAAACCGACAAAGGAAATAAAATGCTTAACCTTAAGAAACCGCAGATGTCGGATATGACATTTCGGCGTGAGTTTACAAATGATTTAAATTTTTTATCAGAAACAAGTGCAACATTTATAGAGATTAAATGTCGTGCTGGTGGTTGGATTAATCCAGAGCTAACGAAAATGCGTGATGATGTGCAGACTTACAAGCAAGCTAAATCATTAGAAGCTGCTAAAGAACTAAAGGACGCTGGTAAATATGCTGAAATGGCAGCAAAAACCGAGCGTGAAGTCGGCAAGAAGTTGTTTGAAGCTATTTATGATGCTTGCGTAATTTCTTGGGATACAAATATTCAAAACGATGGCGGCAAAATGAAATTTGATAAAGATCATTTTTTGGCGCTGGCAGACGTAAGGATTGATGAAATATCTGAGTATTTTATGGACTTTTCAAAGTATGTTGATGATCTTTCTAACTTTCGCGCAGAAGCAGATGCGGTAACGGAAAAAAACTAATCAACGCGCTTTTATGGTCTTTTAGGTACTCTGAGAAAGATGAGGCTTACTTGATAGCTAAAGGCGCAAGTGAAATTAACGACAAACCAATTCCTGAGAATATGACCGCTTGGCTTGCTTTTCATATGCTGCGCGGTTCTAGGCAAATAGGTTACGGCACGCTTTCCCCTATACCGTTCAGTGAAATTATGTCATATTGCACTCATATCGGTTTAGATGACGCAATAGAAAGACAACGCCTAGCTAAATTTATAATGGCCTTGGATAGTACGGAGCGCAAGCATTATGGCAACTCTCAGTCTTAACATTGACGCAAAAGGCGCAACTACTGGCGCAAGGCAATTTAAATCTGCAACTAATGATGTCAAAGCATCAGCATCAAGCACAGCAGTTGAGGTTACTAGAGCCAGCGCCGCAATTGATAGAATGGGCGCATCGGCTGGCGCAAAAAGATTTGTTTTTCAAAATACTGCAAATCAGATTGGCGATATAGCGGTTCAAGCATCTATGGGAACTAATATTTTTAGGGTTCTTGGGATGCAGTTGCCGCAAGTTGCTGGTGGCTTTGCTCTGCTAGGTGGAGTGTTAGGTACAGTTGCGCCCGTTTTAGGAATTGTAGCGGCTGTTGGTTTTCCTCTAATAGCTATGTATACGCAAATGGGGTCAAAAACTACTCAACTTTCCGCAGCAACAAAATTAGCAGCGCAAACCTTTGACACTTTAAAGTCGCAAACAGCTAATTTAAAAAACGAAATACAACTTTTAAATAGTGAGTACAGTAACACAACGCAAATTGTTTTGGCTAATGCAATCACAGCACAAAGAGAGGAGGAACTTAGAATAGGCAATGAGATTGTCACAATGCGCGAAAATATGGAAACATTATCAGCTACCGGATTCGCTAAAGCGGCTACTAGAGAAGCTGAGAAAATTAAAGCCAGCCTTAAAGCAATTCAATTAGTTCGTGATGAAATCGAATTGCGAGAAACGGAATTAGAGCAGAACAAGATAGCCATTGCAGAACTTAAAAATCGTTCCGAAGCAATAAAAGAGGAAAAGGAAGCTGCGGAAAGGTTAGCGAAAGCACAAGGGGAAGTGCGTAAAACGACAAGAGAAATACTTATGTTTGGTGATGGATTA
>TARA_R100000655_G_scaffold41383_4_pt1 | contig 22887 bp, 41 predicted proteins | sample TARA_R100000655 | Tara Oceans TARA_R100000655 (sample SAMEA2622497) | marine metagenome | biome: marine biome (ENVO:00000447); feature: deep chlorophyll maximum layer (ENVO:xxxxxxxx); material: "saline water (ENVO:00002010), including plankton (ENVO:xxxxxxxx)" | depth 90 m
ATAGGATCCATTCAAGTCAAAGATAACGATTACATTGGAGAAGTTCAAGATTACAGATGTCCAAGTTGTGGAAACTATTCTGTTATTGTAGATACTAGTGATAAAGATAGTGAATCTAATGGAAAACCTGGACACGAAACTTGTTTACATAATTGCGGGCCTTTATCGTTAAGCAGACTTTTAGCAATAGGAAGTTAATTTTGGTTTAACTTGTTATTAAAAAGTTTATTATTAATAATAACAATAGAAAGGAAAACATATGGCTTTATTAGTGTTTAGAAAGATTTCAAGAGTGACTATTTATGAGCAGCATAAATTACCTTGCCATGTCTTTAATATAGAATATTATGACGGTACTCATGGCAGACTTACCGAAGAAGATTTTAACAGACTTAAAGAAGAACATACTAAACAATTACAAGATGATAAGAAAAAGGCTGATAAGATTTATCAAGAAGATATGGAAAGAGGCGAATTAGCAGGAGAAGCAGGAATGCTACACGGTATAGATGCTTATAACGAAATGAATGGAGATAGTTAAAATGGGATACACAAATTATTGGCACCAAAAAAGAAGTTTCACTGATGCCGAGTGGAAAGAGTTAACACAAGAATATGACTACTTAAAAGATTGTGGTAGAATAGAGCCGTATGATGAGAATCCAGATCAGATAGCTTTTAATGCAAAAGGTAATGGTTGCGAGACCTTCGTGTTAAATAAAAATTTAGATGAGTATTTTAAGAGTGAGCACATGGGCTCTTATCGCAAAGAGAGATATGAAAAAGAAGGCCATCATTTTGATTTCTGTAAAACTCGTATGTTTAGCTACGATATAGATGTTTGGCATATGTTAACAGTAGCACGTGTAGTTGCTCCAGAAACTATAACCGAAATATCAAGAGATAGATAAATGACTAATAAAATTAAATGGATAGATGAAGAAAATTTAAACAATAGCTTTATTAATAAAGGTTATTTTTATAGTGCTTCTAAATTATATATTGAAGTCTGTGTTACTAGGATTAACAGGTTTGTTAGTAAACAAATTTTAGAGAAATTTTACAATAGACCTATTAGAGTTAGAGTTAGAACATGACTGAAATAAATACATATATAAGAACACAATTATAAATAAATTGTTTAATCGTGTTCTTAATAGTTTATTATTAAGAATAACAAAAAGAAAGAAGAACAAAATGACTTTTAAATGGACTTCTAAAGAATCATATAGCGAAGAAAAAGGTCAAGAATACCACTTCGATACTCATTGTCCTATGTGTAAGTCAAAAGATACTATCACAGTTAAAGGACCAGACTTATTTAATTACAATATGGGAAAGCCTATTCAAGACGCCTTCCCTTATCTTAATAGCAATAAACGAGAAAAATTAATGACGGGCATCTGTTGTATGGAGGAAGATTAAAATGGATAGTTTAACATTAAAAAAACCAAGTGATTTAAAAGAATTAGTTAGCACTCAAAAAATTAAGGGCTACATAGTTTTAGACGCATACGCAGAAGATTTAAAACCTAAATATAAAAACAAATTAGAAGAAAGAACATTGCATATGGGTCGATATAATTTAGTTAATGACAAAATGTCAGACATTTATAATAAAGAACTTCAACCTATATTTAGAACATACGAAGAAGCATTTGGTTTCGCAGAATTTTCTTATGGAAACCATCCATCGGGTGCTACCCATACAGTACACGAAGTAGAGATAACAGTTAAACCTACAATATTAGATATAAATGGTGGGAGGGACGAAGATTAAAATGACACCAGAAGAAATACAAAATCTAGTTCTCAGTGCATCTAAACAGCTAGACGATATTGATGTAAGTAAAGCAAAAGAAATAGGAAAAGGTCGAAGTGCTCAAGAGTATTCATTTATCGTCTATCACGATAAAGCTCCTCTTACACCTAAAACTCAATTAGGAGAGGATATCACAATCGTAGATATGTATGATGGTTGTTTCAATGTTATATTCTACATTAGAACACACATACCATTTAAAGACATTAAAATCTATATGGACAGATACGAAGATATCCTTATAAATAAATAAATTGTTTAATTATGTTTTAAAAAGTTTACTATTAATAATAACAAAAAGAAAGCGAGAATGATATGAAAGAAGGACGATTAAAATATGCCGAACTTTCTAATTATGACGAAGAAGCCGGACCTTTACTTTTTGAGGGAGAAGTCGTTGGAGATTGGAGAGAAGAACACGATAGTGCTTTAGGGACATATAAATATATTAGCCTTAACACTGAATTACCCATTAGACCTGGGGATAATATACAAGCTCATTTTCACGATCATTATTTTAGTGAGCAAGATATTATTGATAACATCTTAAAAATAAAAGGAAAAACAAAATGAACGCCTTAACAAATCTATTAAAAAAGAATAAAGACAAAACTGAATTACTTGTTTTTATTCTTCAAACTTTGGATAAAGAATTTAATGCTGAAGTTCAATCAACTGATAACCCTATTGGATTAATTAGGGATAAAATTGATAGAATATTAAATAAATAAAAACCTATACATTTAACCTCCGATAAGATAAATTGGAGGTTAATTATATGGATAACATTATAGAATTTTCTGAGGTCGAGAATAAGATTTTATCAGACAAAGAAAAAAAGTTCGTCAATAACATTATAGCAGGTTTAACCAAGAAAAGAGCGGCATTAGAAGCTGGTTATGCCGAATCGTCAGCTCACGTACAAGCCACCCGCCTACTAAAGAAGGATAAAATCCTGAGGGCGGTGAGCCGAGGGCGGGCGGTCCATGCCCAACAGTCCATTCACACTCTCGACAAGGAGGTTGAGAAGCTGGACGTGTTGTATGAGGCGGCAGTTGCGAAGAAGCAACTCGGAGCAGCGGTGCAGGCTGCACGGTTGAAGGCCCAACTCTTGGGGTACTTGGTTGAGAAGAAAGAAGTCAAACACTCCGTCCTTGACACGATGAGTGATGATGAGTTGATCACCTACCTTGACAAGTTAGCCTCCGCAGGTTGAGTGTTGTTGCGGGATGCAGGCGGCATCAGCCTTCCTCCACCGTCCTCCGCCCGCTAGGCGGCGGTAGGATGCGGCGTGAGGCGGAGCCGATTATATATATTTCATCGACCTGGACTCCTAACAAAGTTATTAACATTTATTATTTTTAATTGTTTCTTTTTGTTCTAAAAAATCGTATTATAAGCCATAGCAAAAAAGCTATAGAAAGCGAGAACTTATGTCTCAGAATAAAAAATTTCCGACTTCACTTAAAGTCCTGGAAAATCGCGCAATTATGTTTCTTTATGTTAATCAAAAGAAACCGTCAGGAAAAGCCTTTGCACGATACGATAAATACAAAACAGCGAACAGTATTACAGAAGCCGTGGACCGTGGGTGGACACCGCTAGACATGCAATACGAAACGAAAAGCAATAACCGCTTTAAAAAGTTCGTGACTATGTGTTTCATCGAGGGTGTCAATATAACGAAAGAAACCAAGGACATCCTAGAGTTCGTTATCAAAAAGAATAGAGAGGTACTCAAAGACCTACCAAAAGCTATTCAAGAAAAAGCGAAAGCGAACATCGACAAATTCGATAAATTAGCACAATCAATAAAATAAATAATTACAGGGGGCGTCACACCGGCGCCCTCGTTTTTTTTATTGAGCATTGAGCCACAGCACTCCGCCGCCCTGCGGGTGAGTTGAGCATTAAGCTTCGGGTGAGTTGAGCATTAAGCTTCGGTTATATATGCATAAGCATATATATAGATAATAAAAAATAGAGATAATATATTATAAAATACTTAAACCAAACTAAAATTTTAACGATTTTATAGTTGTTTATAGTGATTTTACGATAGATTATTAATAGATATAGAAAGGAAAATTATGACGATTTTAATTATAATTATCGCTTATTTTATAGTTTTAAGCTTTACTTTTTAATAAATAATCTATAATAATATAGATAGAAAGGAGAAATATAGAAAATGGAAAATAGTAATAAAAATAAAAAATTTCCTTCTTCGCTTAAAGTATTAGCGTCTAATAAAATTCTTTTTAGATTAATAAATATAAAAAGAGAAAATACTAGATCGTACGATATATTCGAAGAAAGTAAATTTTCGACTACTATTAAAGATTTATTTACTTTAACGAATTATCGTAAAGTAGATTATTCTTACGATACTAAAGAGAATAATCGCTTTTCTACTATAAGATTAATAGTAGAAAATAAAAACGATACTAAAGAAAATAAAGACGAATTAATTTCTATTATCGAAGAAAATAAAAAGTATTTAAACGATAAAGAAAATAATATTCGTAATAGAAAAGCTATCGAAGAAAATATTTTATTCTTCGAAGAAAAAATTTCTAATCTTTAATTACTAAATATATATTTAATAATAAATCTCTCTAATTAATTTTAGAGAGATTTTTTTTTATTTTTAAAATTAGTAATCGAATAAAAAAATAAATCGTATTAAGTTTAATCGTAAAAAAATCGTATAAGTTTCTTTTACGATTTCGAGAAAGTTCGTGGGGTACGACTAAGCTTTACCACTAATGACTGTTATATGTATAAATAAAATATATACTATTTTGATGGTTAAAGTTTGGTTATTATATGTAATTATTTCTATGCCTAATATGCCTTCTGTAAAAACCAATTCTTTTTTGTATACTTCAGAAGAAAAATGTATGGAATCTCTAATTTCTTATATGAATGTATATGAATCTAAACCTGAAGAATATAAAAAAAATCTTAAAACCCAAGGATATTGTTTACCCTTTGAATCATTTCCTATAAAAGGTATACATAACTTTAATTTATGAAACAAGAACTCGTAGAGAAAGCTAGGAATATTCTTTTAGATCCGAAAGTATCTAAAAACGTAAAAGAACAAGTTTTCGAAATACTAGAAAAACAAAGAACAAAAGCTACTAATAGTGCTGCGCATTCTGGAATTTTGGATTATGCTAAACATATGTATCCGGGATATAGTGATCCTGCACATATAAAACTTATTGGACAAAACCTAGAAAGTTTAGAGAAAGGCGAGATTGATAGATTAGCTATCTTTATGCCACCACGACATGGCAAGTCCATGCTTTGCTCGGAATTTTTTCCAGCGTGGTATCTTGGACGTAACCCTAGAAATTTTGTAATTCAATCCACTTATGCTCAAGAACTAGCTGATGATTTTGGACGCAAGGTGCGTAACCAATTAAAATCAGAAGATTTCATGAGAGTATTTGAGGGTGTAGGATTAAGAGATGATTCAAGCTCAGCGAAACGTTTTCACACAGTACATGGCGGGACGTATAGCGCAGTCGGTGCTGGTGGTGCTATTACAGGTAGAGGTGCACATTTATTAATTATTGATGATCCTATAAAAGGGCGTGAAGAAGCAGAGTCCGGGCTTCAGAGAAGAAACTTAATCGAATGGTACAAAGCAGTCGCTTACACGAGATTACAGCCGGGAGGTAAAGTTATATTAATTCAAACTCGATGGCACGAAGAAGATTTAGCTGGATGGATATTAGAGAACTCAGGTGAAAACTGGAAAGTTTTAGACCTACCAGCAATAAATGCGAATGGTGATGCGTTGTGGCCAGAAGCATATCCCGTGTCTAAGTTAGAAAAAATTAAAGCGACAGTTGGAGATAGAGTATGGGAGTCATTATACCAGCAACGTCCTACAGCAGAACAAGGTGCTATACTCAAGAGAGATTGGTGGCGAAAATTGGATCACGAACCTCAATACGATTTTATCGTTCAAAGTTATGATACTGCTTTTAGTACGAGAGAATCTGCTGACTTTTCAGCGAGAACGACATGGGGAGTATTCTCTCGTGTAAACGAAGATGGTCAAATAGAAGCATGTATACATTTAATTGAAGCATGGAAAGACAGAGTAGAGTATCCTGATTTAAGAAGAATAGCCCAAGAAGCATATTGGGATATGAAACCTAATTTAGTATTAGTCGAGAAACGTGCATCAGGACAATCATTACTTCAAGATTTAAGACGTGCAGGTATTCCTGTTCATGAATTTAGACCAGATAAAGATAAAGTTTCAAGAGCACATGCAGTCGCTCCCATGTTAGAGAGTGGTCTAATATGGATTCCCGATAAAGAAATATGGGTTGATGAACTTCTCGCAGAATGTGCTTCGTTCCCTTATGGAAAGCACGATGATTACGTTGATACATGTACTCAAGCTTGGCAGTTAATAAAAGAACAGTATTTAGTAGCGCATCCGCTAGATCCAGATTTATTTGACGAATGGGACGATAAACCGATAAAAACAAATTTAATAGAAAAGAGATATTATAGTTAGACAAGTGAATGTAACTAGTATAGATATTTTATAATAAGGAGGTCATGATGACTGCAATGTATAAACCAACGAAAGACAGACCGAGTAGAGGCTTGCAATATGCTGCAGCTTATAACGAAGCTGAAAATCGTTTTTATTCAAAACATCCTGAAAGAAGAAAAGATAATTCAATGATTCAAAAAGCAATGAATAATCCAGGCTTACTTGTTGAGGAAGTTGAAGATAAAAAAATTAACACTGTTCCATATGGAAAGGACTAAACTATGAAAAAACAAGGTTATAATGCTCGTAAAGATGAGCAACTAGGAATGACTAGAGGTAAACAAGCTGGCAAAAAAATGTCAATGGCTGGAAGAAGAAAAGTAGCGAAAGCAACTCGTAAACCTAAAGGCTCTTACGGATTCAAAAAGAAGTAGGTATAACATGATGAGAGGATATAAAAATCCCGACACTCCACAAAAGTTTAGGGAAAAACATGCGAATCAATTAGATTCTCAAAAAAGAAAACTTCAGAATGGTTATTCTTGCGATGTAGGAAGTGCAAAGATGAACGTGATGGGATTAAGTCTAGGAGGTTCAGCTTCGACTGTTACTCCAGCTAAACCTCGTAATGCGAGTGCTTCTATATTTAAAACAACTAAAGTTTAACATGGACCCTACGGAGTGTTGTCCTGTATGCGGTTGTGATAAAACTAAATGCATTTGTGGAGATGAATGTGAATCTTGCGGTGCATAGATGCCATTTAAATCCAAAAAACAACGATCATTTCTATATGCAAATAAACCAGAAATCGCAAAGAAATGGTCAAAAAAATATGGGAGTAAAATAGCTAAAAAAGAAACCAAGAAAAAAAGGAAATAATATTATGGCACTTAGCGATAAAGAATTAAAAAAATTAAAACAAATGATGCCTGGTGCGGCAGCATCAGCTTTAAAAAATATCATGAAAGGACAACGTGAACGTAATAAAGCAGATAGACATCCACCAAAATCAAAGTTAAAGACAGTACCACGAACTAAACAAAAAACAAAAAAAACAGCGCCACGAGCAGGAGCAGGAAAAGCTAAAAAATCTGACATTATGGCTCTATATAAAAGAATGAAAAAAAGATAATGGTTACTAAAAAATTTGATAGACGATATGGTCAACCAGTTTTTGTAGGACTTGCGGGAGAAGGTGCTCTTGGAAATTTATTAGCAGATCATTATAATAAGGGAAAATTAAGTAGAGCTGATGTAAAAGAAATTTTAGATTACAAAAAATCATTAAACAAGAAAAAGAAAAAATAATGGCAAAAAATTGGATTCAAAAAGCAATTAAAAAACCAGGTGCTTTACGAAAATCTTTAGGAGTTAAAAAAGGTAAAAAAATTCCTAAAAGTACTTTAAATAAAGCAGCTAAGTCTAAAGGTAAATTAGGTCAACGTGCACGATTAGCTAAAACCTTAAAAGGTTTTAAAAAGTAGTGGTAGAAGAAGTAATAAGTTTAGAGGAAGTACAAGTTGAACTTCCAGAAGAAGATATATTAGAAACTGGTGTTGAAATAAATCTTGAAGAAGAAGAAGAATTTGTAAATCCGTTAGATACAGATCATTATTCAAATCTCGCAGAGAGTATGGATAAAAATAAATTAGGTCGTATTGCTGCAGATTTATTTGATAAATATGAAAGTGATGTATCCAGTCGAAAAGATTGGGCAGATCAATATTCAAAAGGTTTACGCATGCTCGGTGTTATTACTGAAGATAGGTCAGACCCATTTCCAGGTGCATCGGGTGTTCATCATCCCCTAATGGCAGAAGCTGCTACGCAGTTTCAAGCAAGAGCCATTGCGGAGATGTTTCCTCCTGGCGGACCTGTAAAGACACAGATCATAGGAAAAGTAACTGATGAAAAAATGAAACAAGCATCAAGAGTTCAGGAATTTATGAATTATCAACTGACTCAAGAAATGCCTGAATATTTTGGAGAGTTAGACCAGTTATTATTTTATTTGGCAGTGTCAGGGTCCGCATTTAAAAAAGTTTATTATGATTCAACATTAGAAAGAGTACGTTCTTCTTTTATACCAGCAGAAGATTTTGTAGTATCTTATGGAAGTAATGATTTAGAAACTTGTGAAAGATATACTCAAGTGATGAAAATAACTTCAAATGATTTAAGAAAACAAATAGCTTCTGGTTTTTATAAAGAAATAAAAATTAATAGTGATACTAATGATGATGAAGTTAATACAGTAGCTTCAACTATTCATAGATTAGAGGGAGTATCTGATACATTAGGTGAAAATATTCATACTGTTTTAGAAATTCACTGTGATTATAATATAGAAAATGAAGATGATGAAAATGCAATAGCACTTCCTTACATTATTACTATTGATAGTGCATCACAACAAGTATTAGCTATCAGAAGAAACTGGAAAGAAGATGATAAGTTACAGAAAAAAAGAACTTATTACATTCATTATAAATATTTACCAGGTTTAGGTTTCTATGGCTTTGGTTTAATTCACATGATTGGTGGATTACAACACGCTGCGACAGGAGCATTACGAGCATTACTCGATTCTGCAGCATTCGCTAACTTAAATGGTGGATTTAAAGCAAAAGGAGCACGAATAGAAGGTGGAGATATGACTGTTTCCCCTGGAGCATGGCTAGAAGTAGAAGCATATGGCGATGATTTAAAAAAATCGTTTATGCAACTACCATTTAAAGAGCCTTCTCCTACTTTAATGCAACTTTTAGGAATTTTAACTGAATCTGGAAGACGTTTTTCAAGTATTGCTGATGCTATGGTAGGTGATGCAGCGGGAACTTCACCAGTTGGAACGACTATTGCACAAATAGAACAAGGAAGTAAGATATTTTCTGCTATTCATAAGAGAGTACATCACGCTCAAGGCTTAGAATTAAAATTAATAGGCGAATTAGATGGTGAATATCTTCCAAATGAATATCCATATGAAGTAGTTGGCGATGCTATGTCAGTAAGACGTGCTGATTTTGATAATAGAATAGATATTATACCAGTTTCTGACCCAAATATTTTTTCTCAAGCACAAAGAATAGCTTTAGCACAGACTACACTTCAAATGGCTCAACAAGCACCTCAAATTATAGATATAAAAGAAGCATATAAAAGATTAATAACAGCTTTATCTTTACCAGATCCAGATTCTTTAATAATTGATGACGATGATATTATGCGACGTGATCCAGTGTCAGAGAATATGGCATTATTAAATGGAAAACCAATAAAAGCTTTTTTAGATCAAAATCATGCTGCTCATATGGCGGTTCATGAACAATTTATTTCTGATCCTCGTTATGGTGGAAGAAAAGAAGCACAAGAAGCTTTATTAGGACCAATGTTAGCGCATATAGGCGAACATTTAGCTTTCCAATATCGTCAACAAATGCAACAATTAGTCGATCAAGTTTCAGGACAACCAATTCAATTACCAATTCCTGATTTTGATGATGATAATAAAAATGAAGATGAACAAGAACTGCCAATAGAAATGGAAAATGAATTAGCTGCATTTGAAGCACAATCTGCTCAAATGTTGGCAGAATCACAACCTCAAGATCCAGCTCAAGTTAAAGAACAACGTATGGCAGCAAGTGATGAGGCTAATATTGCCATAAAACAAGAAGAAATGAATATTAGAAAAGAACGATTTGTTGCAGGTGAAAAAAATAATGAAAGAACACAAAATAGAAAAGACAGAGAGCTTCAGTTAAAAGCAGTGGAAATAATGGATAAACAAAAAAATAAAAAAAGTGGAAAATAAAATAAGACCTACAGGAGAAGAAATAAGAAAAGCAAAAAAATTTCTTCGTAATAAAAAAGTACCACTTAGTTTATTTAAACCTAATTTATTTGCAGCATCAAGTAAAGAAATTGGACAAAATTTTGATGGTACATTTAGTACTTTAATGAATGTATATACATCAGGAAACCCATACTACAAACGGAGATTAAAAAATGGTAACAATACCGCCGATACAAGCGATACTACAAGAAATAAAAAAGTATAAAAAAGAATTAGCTAGTAAATCACTAGCACCAGGTTTTGATACGTTTGAGGCGTATCAGAAAGCAAAAGGAATAGCTGAAGGTTTAGATAAAGCTTCAGATATTTGTTTAGAAATTGAAAAACGTTATATTCAAGGAGATGATACGGATGATTAGAAATGAAGAATGGTTTACTGATGACGACATAGCCGATCCTAGTAGTAAAGATTTACCAAAACCTTGTGGTTGGAGAATTTTAGTTCGACCTGCAGGAATGGTAAAAAAATCAAAAGGTGGAATTATTTTAACTGATAAAAATGTACAAGAACAACAATACTTAAATTCTAAAGGTAGAATAATTGCTATGGGAAGTGAATGTTATAATAATAGAAGCACAAATTGGTGTACAACAGGGGACCATATTGTATATAGTAGATATGCAGGATCAAAAATTGACGTTAAAGGCGTTAAGTTGCTCTTGCTCAATGATGATGAGGTATTGGCTGTATTACCAAATCCAGATGCAATAACTCAAAATCTTTAATACGCACTTGTTGCGACAATACATAGGGAGAAAAAACTATGACAGACGATGTGAAAGATATTACACCCGATAATGAAATCGAGGTAAAAATAATCGAAAGTGAAGTTGATCAACTAAAAGAAGAATCTAATCCTCTTGAAGTTAATCAAGAAGAAAAACCTCAACAGTCCGCCGAACCAGAAGATTTAAGTAAAACAGTTGAATCTCTACGAAGTGAATTAGAGGAAATAAAAAAGGAACCTTATAGTGCTCGTGTTAAAACTCGAATTGCTAAAGAAGTTTCAAAAAGAAAAGCAGAAGAAGATAAATCTAAAATGCTTGAAGAAAGGTTAGCTAAATTAGAAAGTGCTGCACAACAACAAGATAAGAGTAGTCTTGAAAATCAATATCAAACAGTTTCAAAAGATTTAAAAGAAGCTATTGAAGGTGGAGATACTGAAAAACAAGTAAGACTAATGGACGAGATGGCTGACGTAAGAAGTAAAATTCAAAACGTTCAACAACCTGCTCCTGAAGTTAAACCACCAGCACCTCAAATCCCTGAAATAACTCAACAATGGATTCAAAATAATTCTCATTGGTGGAATAAACCAGGGCATAGAGCAGCAACCCAAACAGCATTTGGAATTGACGCTGATTTAACAGAAGAAGGATATGATGTCGCTGATCCTGAATATTATACAGAAATGGATAAAAGAATGAGCAAATTATACCCTGACTTAGTTAAAACAGCAGAAAGTTCTGTTCAAAACCAAGAAAAAGATGTAGAAAATAAACCAAGAGTGCAATCACCTGTAGCCGGTGTTTCTCGATCAAATCAAGGAACCGCTAAAAGTGTAAGATTGACATCTGATGATTTACAGAACGCTGTTACGTTCGGTATTGATATTAATGATCCATCCGCACTAAAGAGATACGCAAAAGAACTTGCAAATCTCAACACGGGAACATAGGAGCCTGATTATGACAAAAGAAAAAAGCACTTCTCTAAAAATAGAGAGAGAAACACGTGATGAAAGTACACGAATAAAAGAGTGGAAACCACCTTCTTTATTAGAAGCACCTCCAGCTAGGCCTGGCTACAAGCAGAGATGGGTTGCAACTAAAATACTTGGGGTAGATAATCCTACTAACTGGGCAAAACGCCGACGTGAAGGTTGGGAGCCAAGAAAACCTGAAACTATGGAAGGTTTTCATGCACCAACAATTGAACATGGGCAATATGCAGGGTTTATAGGAATCGAAGGTATGGTACTGTGCGAAATGCCAGAAGAAATGGTTAACCAGCGAAACGCTTACTATCAGAACAAAACAGATGCTCAGATGGAAAGTGTTAAAAGTGACTTACATAGAGCTGAGTCCCCTGGGAATCCAATTCATCGAGACCATAAAACCAGTGTTACTAGAGGTGGAATCAAAGAATAATAACGTAGCATAGCTAAAAGGAAATATTATGGCTAATACAGACGCACCTAGTGGTTTTACACCACTAAGACACCTTACAGGTGGCGTTATACGTGCCAACGAATATGAAATTGCCAACTCGCAGGCAGATACTTTTTCTTATGGTGACATAGTCACTATGGATGCATCTGGCCAACTTGATGGTTTTGCCAATAACAAAAATGCTATTGGTATTTTCTATGGCGTTGAGTACATTGATGACGCAACAGGTAATGTTGAGTTCGTTAAACGTTGGAAGGGCGGTTCTACAGTAAAATCTGGAACTACTCCTAAAGCATATGTTTATGACGATCCAAACATTACTTTTTCAGTACAAGCAGGCAATGGGGCCATTACACAAGCAAACGTGGGAGAACTTTGCAACGTGTTATTAACAGCATCAACAACTCCTTACTTCCATTCAAGACACGAAGCAGATATGGATACTTTAGCCACTACTGCAAAAGTGTTAAGAATTTTAAGAGTTGAACCGATACCTGGGAACGAAACAGCAGAAAATGCTAAAATAGAGGTTGTAATTAACAATCACTTATTCGGTACTCAGAATGCAGGAATATAGGGGTATAGCATGGCATTAAATAGATCATTATTTACAAAACAGCTAAACCTCGGTCTAAACACTATTTTTGGTATGGAATACGATATGTACCCAGAACAGTGGAGACAAGTATTTAGCACAGAGTCATCCAAAAAAGCATTTGAAGAAGATGTTCAAATGTATGGATTCGGAGCAGCTCCGGTTAAAGCTGAAGGCGCAGCTATCTCTTATGATAGTGGTGCTGAAGGTATCGTTGCAAGATACGTTCATGAAACTATCGCACTTGCTTTTGCAATTACTGAAGAAGCAGAGGAAGATGGTCTTTATGGATCACTTGGAGCAAAATATGCGAAAGCACTTGCTCGTTCAATGCAACATACTAAAGAAATCAAAGGTATGAACGTTCTTAATAACGGTTTTTCTACTTCTGCAAGTCCAGTACTTGGTGGAGATGGTAAAACGTTAATGGCTACTGATCACCCTCTAGGTGGCGGTGGTACAGGTTCAAACCAACTAGCAACTAATGCAGACTTAACAGAAACTTCTCTTGAAGCAATGTTAATTCTAATTTCTGAGATGAAAGACGATAGAAGTATTCCGATTGCAGCTCAGGGCATGAAACTAGTGGTTCCACCTGAACTAATGTTCATAGCTGAAAGAATTGTTGCAAGTAACCTACGACCAGGTACTGCTGACAATGACGTCAACGCAATGAAAAATATGGGAATGATCCCACAAGGTGTTGCAGTTAACCAAAGACTAACTGACCCTGATGCGTACTTCATGATTACTGATGTACCTGATGGACTAAAACACTTTGTAAGACGTGCTATCAAAAAATCCGTTGAAGGAGATTTTGAATCAGGCAACTTGCGTTACAAAGTTTCTGAAAGATACTCATTCGGTTTCACTGACTGGAGAGGTTGTTTCGGAACTCCGGGCGCATAGATTAATAATTTATAAAGGGGCGAAATGGTTTCGCCCTTTTATCCCCAAAGACTTAAACGACTACTAATAAGGAGGTAGACAATGGGAACAACTACTTTTTCTGGTCCTATAAAGGCTGGAACAATTAAAGAAACTACAGGTACTACATTAGGTACCGATGTAAAAAACACAGGTCAAGTTGTAATGGCACAAACATTTTCAACTGGAACTGCACTTTCAAGTGGTGCTTCAGCAGCTAATACAACTACTGTTGTAATACCAGCTAATTCACAAATCATTGATATAGTACTTGATAAACCAACTGTAATGGCGGGTGCTACATGTACTTTTAGCATCGGTGATACTGTTGGTGGAAACGCTACTTTTATCAATGCATATGATGTCACAATCGCTTCTGGCGTTGGAAGAGCATATCCAACAACACAAGCTGGTGGTGCTTTAGCATGGGCTGATACAGGAACTGCAGATAAAAAAATAACATGGACTAGTACTGGTGCTACAAGTGCTGGTGAAATTAGAGCTACTATTTTGTATCAACAAAATAATAACTTAGCATAGAATAAAGGGAGTGGCTCTTCGGAGCCACTTTAATATTATGGCAAAACAACCAAGATTTTCAAAAATTTCAACTTTAATTAATGCTATTTTTAACAATACTACTCCAGATCAATCTATACCTGGAAATGAAATGTCAGAACTTGATACGATAGCAGAAACTAATAATAATAAAAAAATTCGTAAAGATACTTTTAAAAGATTATTAGCAGCTTCTCAAAAAGCTACAGAAGAAGAATCAAATGAAATGATTAAAGGAGTTAAAGTTCAATTAGGGGGAAATCCTTATGATTTAAGTGCAGTAAAATTAAAACCAATGGAAAGTAGAAACAGTCCTTTATTTGCAAGCTTAAATAATATACAATCGGGTAATATGAAAAATTTGGGAGAGAATCAAGGAAGTTTAATGAAAGCTTTATATGGTGAAAATCTTCCAAGAACAGTGAATAGGAGATAAGTATGATTTCAGACGTTAAACAAGCAACTTTAGTTGCAGATGGACGTTTTCAAAATAACCATGCTGGTGCAGGAACATATATTGGTAGATCACGTTTAAAAGGTGTAACTGGAAGATGTGATTCTGCAGCAACTGCTCAAATAAAATTATATGATGGTACTGATGCGACAGGCGTTTTAAAATATCATTTATATTGGGGAGCAGCAGCAGGAGATATGTATCAAGAATATATATCTGACGATGGCATATTATTTGAAAATGGCATCTACGCAGATTTAACTAACTGTAACGCAGCATCAATTATTTGGGGTTAAATGGCTACTTCAGGAACAACTGCATTTAGCTTATCAGTTAATGATTGTATTGTTGAAGCTTTAGATAGAATAGGTGGATCACCAATTCTTGGATATGACGTAAAGTCAGCTCGAAGAAGTTTAAATTTAATGTTTACTGATTGGGCTAATAGAGGTCTTAACCAATGGACATTAGATAAACAAACTGTAACTATGGTTACAGGTGACGTTACATACTCTCTAGGATCGAGTACTATCGGACTAGTTGACGTCTATATCACACGAGATTCCACAGATTATGGAATGAACGAAATTTCTCTTACAGATTATAACGTTTATCCTAATAAAGCAGAGCAAGGTAGACCAAGTCAATATTATTTACAAAAAGATATTGATCCAGTTTTATATGTTTATCCAGCTCCTGAAAATAATACTGATGTTATTACTTATTGGAGATTAAAAAAAATAGATGATATTACAGCTTCTACAGTATCTGGAACTGAACAAACATTTGAAGTACCATCAAGATTTTATGAAGCTATGACTGCAGGACTAGCTTATTATATGAGTTTAAAACGTGCGGGAGTTGACCCTAATAGAACATTAATGTTAAAACAAATGTATGATGAATGTTTTGCTAGAGCTAGAGATTCTGATTTAAATGCATCGGTAAATATAGTTCCAAATTATGGCGTCAATTTCTACTAAAAAAGGAGGTAAAGCTCCAACACAAAAATATGCTAATGGCAGATGGGCAAAAGCTATATCTGACAGAAGTGGTTTAGAATTTCCTTACAATGAAATGGTTAAGGAATGGACAGGGGCGTTAGTTCATACGTCAGAGTGGGAAGAAAAACAACCTCAACTTGATCCAATTGTATATACTGATGCGACAGCTTTAAAAAATCCTCGACCACCAGTAAATATGTTTACAGGGAATATTCCTGAACCTACAGGAGTTCCTAATCAAATAACGAATGTTTTTCCAGGCACATTTGGTGCTACAGGAATTTCATTCCCAATGTCTACAGGAGAACAAATAAATGCAAACATCGGAAACGTCACAGTTGTCATTAGCTGACGAAGTTTATGATTTTAAAAAAGCAATAGTAATGATAGGAACCCCATGTTATGGCGGTCTTTTACATGAAGCTTATATGCACTCTTTTTTAAGAACTCAAAAAGAAGCTGAAAAAAAGGGATATAGACTTCATTTAAACTCAATGGGAAATGAAAGCTTAATAACTAGAGCTAGAAATACCATAGTTTCTCAATTTTTAAATCAAGAAAATCTAACTCATTTATTATTTATCGATGCTGATATAGCTTGGCAAGCCGAAACTGTTACTCGTATGTTATCAGTAGATGAAGAAGTAGTAGCCGCTATATATCCCAGAAAAGGTTTAGAGTGGCAGCATGTAAAAAAGTATGTTAATTCTGCTCCAAATGATTTAGAAAATTTAGAACAAAAACTATTAGGTTATAATTTAAATTTTAAAGATCCACATAATATACCAATGTATCAAGGTGGATTTGTAGAAGTATTAGATGCAGCTACTGGTTTTATGATGATAAAAAGAGAAGCGATATTAAAAATGATAGAAGCATACCCTGATTTAAAATATACATCAGATCAGATGTTAAATGGTAAATTATATGATAGTGATAATTGTTACGCTTTTTTTGATACTATGATTGATCCAGTAAGTAATAGATATTTAAGTGAAGATTATGCTTTTTGTCGTTTATGGCAAAAAATAGGAGGAAAAATATACGCAGATGTAGCGAGTTCATTAACACATTATGGAACATATTCTTTTAAAGGAAATGTCTCGCATAAATTTGCAGAACAAGATAAGATAGAAGATAATGGCGACTAATTATACAACATTAAAAAGTGATATACAAACTTGGGCTCAAAATACAGGGACTGATTTTACTGCTCAATTAGATACTTTTATTACTAATGCGCAACAAGAATTAATACGATTAATTGATCCTGAACAATTAACTTTTCATGCATTTAGTACATTTAATACAGGTACTGAATTTTTAACTACTCCAGCAAATACTTTAATAGTTAAAAGTTTACAGTACACTAATGCTAGTAGTGAAAGAGTTATGATGGAGATTCAAACTGATGAATTTATAAGAGAATATTGGCCTAATCCTACTCTTACAGGTGATCCTAAATACTTTTCTAATTATAATGATGGTAATGTTTTAATAGCACCTACGCCAGTTTCAAATTATACTGTATATATGGAATATGTACAAAATATTGCTGATTTATCGCCAAGTAATACCACTAATTATTTAACTGATAATGTATCAGATTTATTATTGTATTCTTGTTTAGCAGAAGCAGCAGTTTTTACTAAAAGTTTAGAGGATTATAGTATATATAAATCTAAAGTTACGGAGTCAGTCGCTACTCTCAATAATGAGGCTAGGAGACGAAGAAGAACTGATTATAAATTCCCTGCTAGTCCAGCTGGCACGGATACATTAACAGGCGGCCAATAAAGGAGGGCTAAATACTATGGCAATAGACCAAGCAATATGCACAGTATTTAAAGCTGATTTAATGAATACTGCGTCTAATTTAGAAGCAGATACTCTTAAAATGGCATTATATACATCGAGTGCAACACTATCTCAAACTACACCATCTTACAGTGCTACTGATGAAGTACCTAATTCTGGAACTTATACTGCAGGTGGAAAAACTTTAACTAATGTAGCAATTTCAGTTGTAGGTAATACAGCAATATTCGATTGTGATAATGTTACTTTTACAAGTGCAACTATTTCTGCACAAGCAGCGGTTATTTATAATAACTCATTAGCTAATGCAGCAATATGTGTATTAGATTTTAATTCAGTTAAATCATCATCTAGTGGAACATTTGAAGTTCAAATACCAAATCCGGATGCAACTAATGGATTAATCAGAATACAATAAATGGCATTTATTTTAAATGATAGAGTAAAAGAAATTACCACAACTAGTGGTAATGGTGTTATTACATTAGGCGGAGCAGTAACAGGTTTCGAAAGTTTCGGTACAGGAATAGGTAATAGTAATTCTACTTATTATGCTATTGTTCATCAAACAGCTAATGAATGGGAAGTTGGTATAGGAGACCTTAATGGGTCTAGTACTACTCTTACACGTACTACTGTTATAACTAGTTCTAATAGTGACGCAGCAGTTAGTTTTAGTACAGGAACAAAAGATGTATTTTGTACTTTACCTGCGAGTAAAACTACAGATATGGTTTTAACTACAGCGGGCGATACACTCTATGCTTCTTCAAATAATACACCAGCACGATTAGCAAAAGGAAGTTCTCTTGAAGTTTTACAAATTAATGCAGGTGGAACAGCTCCCGAATGGGCATCATCTCCTCAATCTGTTATGACAGCAGCGGGAGATATTTTATATGCTTCTGGGGCTAACACATTAGCAAAATTAGCGGCAGGAAGTGATACTGAAGTATTAACATTAGCTTCAGGAATTCCTTCATGGGCTGCACCTACAACAGGAGATATTACAGGAGTAACAGCGGGAACAGGATTAAGTGGCGGCGGAACATCGGGAGATGTAACTTTAAATATAGCAGCTACGGCAGTCTCAGCTGGATCATACACAAATTCAAGCATCACAGTTGATGCACAAGGAAGATTAACAGCAGCATCATCAGGAACAGCGGGAGCAACTGCGGGTTTTGCAATAGCAATGGCGATTGCTTTATAGTATAAGGATAATATATGGCTCAAGATTTTAAACGATATTCACAACCAGCTGTAGGAACATCACCAGCAACAGTTCATACATCTAATTCAAATGATGCACTTGTAGGAATTTCAATTTCAAATATTTTAGGTAGTACTATTTTAGTAGATTGTTATATGACAGGTGGAACAGGAGGGTCAGAAACTGTTTATTTAGTTAAAAATGCTCCTATTCCTTCAGGAGGTGCTTTACAAGTTTTAGCTGGAGGAGCAAAATTTAATATGCAAAGTGGGGACGCCATTTTAGTAAAATCAGATACGGCTTCTTCTGCAGACGTTTGGGTCTCGGCAGTAGATGCGATAAGTTAGGAATTTAAATGCCCTATGTAGGTAATATTCCAGCAGAAAAATATGCAAGTTTTGCAGTACAACATTTTACAACAAGTGCTACTACAAGCTACACGCTTGATCATTCTGTAGTAAATGAAAATGATATACGTCTAGTAATAAACAATGTAATTCAACAACCTGGTGGCTCGTATGCATATACAGCGGCGAATACAACACTTACACTTTCATCAGCAACGTCTGGCACAGACACAATGTATTGTGTTTTCTTGGGAAAGGCAGTTCAGACTGTTAACCCTGGTTCAGGATCAGTAGGGACTTCACAACTTGCAGATGAATCTGTAAATGAAGCTAAATTAAAAGTATCAAATTCACCAACTAACGGTTATGTTCTTAGCGCACAATCAGGCGCAGCTGGCGGTCTTACATGGGCGGCAGATGCAGGAGGAGCAGCTTTAACAGGTTCTACTGATAATACAGTTACAACTGTTACAGGAGCAAATGCAATTCAAGGCGAAACTAATTTTATTTACAATGGAACAATAGTAGGTTGTGGGGCAGATGGAGCAAATGCTGATTTAGGAGTTGGACTTCATATTAAATTAGGAGATTCTAGTGCATCTGCACAAGATGATGCAGACGCTTTAGTTATTGAAGATACTCATGGTTCTGGGATGTCAATACTAAGTGGTAATGATGATGAAGGAAAAATAAATTTTGGTGATGATGGTGATAATGATATAGGTGGAATTATATATGCTCACGCTAACAATGATATGACTTTGAGGTGTAATGCAGGTACAGCTTTTAAACTAACAGATGGTACAGCAAAATTTTTTACTACAACAGATTTTGGTGGCACAAGATGTCATATTAAAGGTAATTTTTATGCTCAAAGAGGATTAGGTTTAAATTCTTCTGATGGTGCAAGTAGTGGTAACCAAGTTAATATGGTTTATTTTGGTGTTGAAAATGCAGCACAAGGTAGCATTACAGCAGGAGCTGGTAGTGTTGTTTATAACACTTCATCTGATTACAGAAGAAAAGAAAATGTTTCAAATTTAATAGGTGCTATTGATAGAGTTAAACAATTTAAACCTTATAGATTTAATTTTACAGACGACCCAAGTAAAAAAGTAACAGATGGATTTTTTGCACATGAAGTAACATCTATTGTACCACAAGCAGTTACAGGAGAAAAAGATGCAGTAGAAAAATATAGAGAAGGTCAAGACATACCAGAAGGTAAAAGTGTTGGAGATAATATTTTAGATGATTCTGGAAATACAATTCCAGACTATCAAGGTATAGATCATTCAAAATTAGTTCCTTTACTGACAAGTGCTTTACAAGAAGCAATAACAAAAATAGAAACTTTAGAAACTGAAAATACAGATATTAAAGCAAGACTAACAGCATTGGAGAACGCATAATGGCACTAAGTAAAATAGATTTAGATAAAGCAGGAGTAACAGGTACATTACCAACAAGTAATTTAGACACTGTTGGTGTAGCACAAGGAGGCACAGGAATAACCTCTGGTACAACAGATCAGTTCTTAAAGTTTACTGGCTCAACTACTATTGCAAGTGCAGCAGATAATGCTGGTACTTTTGATAAATTATTAGGTGGTAGTGCTGGTAGTGCAGTAAATCATGAGTTTACAGGATTTATAGATAATACAAAATACGATAATTATTTAGTACAAATTAATAATCTTGTTGGTACTTTAGGTAATGATATGAGGTTTCAATTTGGAGATTCAGGTGGTTGGGAAGATACAAGTAATTATTGGTATGCAGCAGCAGGATTTAGAAGTAGTGATAATACTATTTCAATCGGAGCAGAAGGCGTAGGTGCAGCACAATTAGGAAGTGCATTCGCTTCAACAGTAAATGCACCAGCTAGTTATTTATTTTATTTATATTTAAAACCAGAAAATAAAACTTTTGGAAACAGTGTTTATGGACATAGTTGGGGTTATCGTTCAGATTTAGGTGATTATTATTTTACTGATTATACACTTTCTTACAATGTAGCAATAACAGTAACCAAGTTTAGAATTTATGCTAGTGGTAATGACGCAACAACATTTGATTATGTATTATATGGAATAAAAAAATAATGGTAGATTATAATAATGTAATAACACCAGAAGGTGTAACAAGAACAGAAATAACTGGAGAAGAATTAACAAAACTTCAAGCTGATAAAACAACTTTTGCTAACAAATCAGGGGAAAGAAAATTAGAAGTTATTAAACAATTACGATTAGAAAGATTAAAAGAAACAGATTGGATGTCTAACTCTGATGTAACAATGCCTGATAATATAAAAACTTGGAGACAAAGTTTACGAGACATCCCTGCAAATCACACAGATGAAGCAGCATACGATTTATTATTAGAAAGAGATAATAATAATAATTTAACTCATTCAATATGGAGTAAACCATAATGCCATACGTAGGACGAGATTTAAATATAGGTGATAGAAAAATATTGACGCCAACAGGCTCAACACCAGCGACAACATATACTTTACAAAACAATTCACAAGATTATCATCCATCAGCAGCTCAAAATTTAATAGTTTCTGTAGGAGGAATTATACAAGCACCTATAACAGCTTATACAATTTCAGGAGCTACGATAGATTTTTTAGGAGTATCAGTCGCAGCAGCGAATATTGACTTTATTGTTGCAATGGGTGAAGATGTTGATGTGGGAACTCCATCAGATGGAACTGTATCTGCAGCAAAATTGTCCTCGACTTTTTATGTAGAAAACCCTATAACTTATAGTAATATATCTATTACAGCAAGTTCTAATGGAATGGCAGCAGGACCTATTACTGTAACAGGTACTTTAACAATTCCTTCGGGATCAACCTTTACGGTAGTATAACATGAGTGAAATATTAGCTAATAAATTATCACCTTCAACAGGAACTGCAGTTCAGATAGGAGATTCAGGGGATACAATCACTGTACCTACAGGCGCAGGATTAACTGTAACAGACGAGGTAAAAACTAATAAAATTTCTCCATCATCTGGCACTGCATTTACTCTAGGTGATTCAGGTGACACATTTACAATTCCAGCAGGAGCAACAATTACAAACAGTGGCACTGCTACTGGATTTGGTGGAGATAATACTCCTAACTTTGGAGCTAAAGCTACCTCAAACCAAACGGGTGTATCAAGTGGAGCTTGGACTAAAGTTCAATTTGATACAGAATATTTTGATGTAGGTGGTGGTTATGATGCAACTAACGATAAGTTTGTTGTACCTGCAGGAGAAGGTGGTAAATATTATTTTACTGCTTCTGCAAAAATTAATCCTGCAACATCTGGTGGACTTATTGGTTCTGGCATGAGATTAACAGTAGGTGGATCTGCTTCTGCTGGTTTAGAGGAAATTCATTTTATGAATGCTAATCCAAGTAACTCAGAAGGAAAAAATGTAAATGGAATTTTAAATTTATCTGCCGCTGATGAGGTAGAAGTTTATGCTTATTATCAAGATAGTGGTGGATCGGCTGGAACAATAACAGGAGTAACATCTGAAGTAGATACATTCTTTTTTGGATATAAATTGGTGGAATAAT
>TARA_R100000655_G_scaffold20701_1_pt1 | contig 22642 bp, 41 predicted proteins | sample TARA_R100000655 | Tara Oceans TARA_R100000655 (sample SAMEA2622497) | marine metagenome | biome: marine biome (ENVO:00000447); feature: deep chlorophyll maximum layer (ENVO:xxxxxxxx); material: "saline water (ENVO:00002010), including plankton (ENVO:xxxxxxxx)" | depth 90 m
GAGATAGGTAAAGTAAAAGAACAGATAGCTATGTTGAATATACCAGACCCTGTAGAATTAACGCCTATCTATGAAATACTTACAGGTATAGAAAAAACTATAGCAATTTTGTCAAAAGAAAATGAAGTGCAAGATGCAAAAATAGAGGAATTAAAATTAAAATCTGCAAACCCATTAGGAGGTTAAATGGCTATTGAAACTACTGGCATAATGCGTCAACAGTTGATGCAATCACCTACTAATATTGCACCGCAAACACCTATGGATGGCACTGTTACAAGAACATCTATGGCTAGAGATTTAATAAGTGCAATGAATGATATAGATTTTAGACAATTGGTTGAACAGTATGCGGCAATATCTGGACAAAGTGTTGCAACATCAAGACCACTAACAAATCAAATGATGCAAAATCAAAATAATAATTTAGGTGGAGATGTTATGCAAGGTGAAGCTAGAACGCCTATGTTGAATCCAAATCAAATGCCAAGTCTACAAGGCACATATTCTAATATGCCTGTAATTCCAAATAATTTTAACAACGCACCTGGTGTTGATGATGCTCAGAGAGAAAATATGGGATTAATGCAACCACAACCTATGGGGGCATAATATGCCTCATCCAGGTGGTTTTCATGGAAATGTAGTAATAGGACAGTCGGGTACAACTCCTGGGCCTGCAGGTATGGGTGGCCCACCACCAAAAACACATAAAGAAAAAGTAAAAGATTTCTTTAGTATGACACCTAAAGAAAGAAGAGAAAGATTTAATAGTAATCAAAAAAATTTATCAAAAAATTTTCCTAAAACTCCATCATTAGATGATGTAGATGATAATAGAACACAAGAACAAAAAAGTAGAGACGATAGAAAGTTATATAGACAATACAGAAGTCCAAAAGTATTATATAATAATGAAGTAGCAAAGCACAACGAATTAGAAGCAGAAAGATTATCTAATACGGGGTATTTTTCTCGTGTTAAAAAAGTAAATAATTATTTTAATAATAAAGCAAGAGAAGCAAAAAAAACATATATACAACCAAACGCATCTTGGTGGGAAAGAACAATAAAAAGTAACGCAATTGATGCATGGTATTCTACAGGTAACATAGCAGTAGGAACAATGGAAGGTGCATTAGGTCTTACATTAGACCCTGCGTCTAGTTTTGTAGCAAGCACAGTTGCAAATGCAAATGATTTGTGGAGGACAATAAATGGATTACCTTTTAGTGCTGAAATACACAATCAAATAGCAACAGATATGCAAGAACATATTATTGGTTCGACAATGGCATATTGGGAATCAACAGGTTATGGAGCTATGAGAACTGCCACAGGTAAAATACCAAGTATGTCTGCAACAGCTAATTTTGTGTCAAAAAAAATACCTTTTGAATGGAATAATGCTACAAAAGTTGTAAACAATATGATGAAGCAGAAAAAAAATAAAGCTTCTAATATGATTATTGATGGGGATTTTAAGATTGTAACAGAGGCGGCTATAAAAAATCCATTAGTAAAGAAAGAAATAAAAACATTAGCTATACAATCTTGGGAACAATCCAACATGGCTAATTTAGGTAGCATACAAGCTAATGCTATTGCCAATCAAATGAGAGTAAAAGAAGGTATCATGCCTGTTCAAGCACAAAGTTTAAGTGCGGCGGCTACACCAACAGAACTTGTAACTGATTCTTTAAATTTAAAAAAAGAACCTTTTTATAACCCTATAAAAATGCAACTAGATTCTTTACCTGTAAATGATGCAGGACAAGTAAAAGTAAAAGATATTGAAACTGTAATGTCTGTAAAGAAAATGCAGAGACCAATGATACTTAGTAAATTTAATGATTATGTAGCAACGTTAAAAGAAAACAATGTTACAAATGTAGATAAAACTACTGTACAAAAATATATAAATGATAATCCAATAACAGCTACTATTGATATAGGTATGAGAGATGTGCCTATAGAATTAATGGAAGAACTAAGTGCCGCTAAACAAAATATATTAGCAGATTATTATGAATTAGAAACTCATACAAACTATGTTATTAATAATTCACCTTATACACTAAAAGATTTAACTACCGCAGATGTTCCAGGACACAATATTGTAAGTCACCCACTAATGATGTCATTAACTGAATGGGATACAATGCGTAGAGTTAGTGGAAGTAGAATGATTCAAGATTTAACAGAAAACTATTTAAAATTTGTGACAGGTGAAGGCACTATGTTTAATGAAGGTTACACCGCAACAGAAGCTGATTTATTAAAAGAGTTTACTGATGGTCAAGTGCTATGGAAATTTGCTATACCAAGTAATAAAAAAGCAAAAACAACAGGCAATTTACCAATAGAAATAAACAGAAGAATGTATTTTGAAGCGTTTAAAGATAAAATTATGTATTCGTTATCACAGATTAAAAATACAGATTTAAATGCAATACCTTCTAAGAGTTTTTTTCAAGGAAGAATGCATCCAAATTATTACACAAAAATAGAAAGAATGCCCTATTACAACGAAATAGGAGAAGCGTGGGTAAGCCAACTATTAAATAATTTTAATAATAGAAAACATTTCAACAAAGATAGAAATGATATAAACGATGGATTTGTTGACGAACCACCAAGAATAAATGGTGAATTAATAAGTGTAGATATGTTAGTAAATTCTGAATTTAAAGGACTTGCTTTAGAAGAAATCATACAACATATGACTTTAAGTGATTTGCCAGGATGGAATAGTTATATAACAGAACTAATGACAGGCACAGATACTTATGGTACGACACCAAATTGGCAAGCAACTATTCGTAACTTAAATAAAAATTCAACCACTCTATTTGAAGTAAACGAAAGAGTAGATGCGGCAAGACAAGATTCAACTCTTAGACAAGTATTAGAAGGGGATAAAAGACCTTATGTAGTAACTAATCCAGACCCTGGCAATTATGAAACTAGAGGTGCTGTAACATACAATTCCCATCCATATTCTAAATACATGGAAGTAAAATTAACATATAATAATTTATCTGGATATCCAGAATTTGGAGACTCACATTTTAGAGATACTAAAAATTTAGCATCTTGGAGTTTAGTTACATCAAGACGTATAAATAAAGGGCCATTAAATCCAGAGGGTGATAAAGCATATTTTATAGAAGAAATGCAACCATCAAAACCAGACACTGTAGTTGACGAGGGAACTGCCACTGGAGGGCGATTTGAGGGTAATACTTTTGTACCAACAACAGATGGTATCCCTTCTGCTTCTGCTATACAGGGAACACCATTTTATGGTACAATGACAAAGATGCAAAAAGACGCTGATTGGTATAAGAAAAAATTATGGGCAGATATTAGAACTGCATATGATATGGGATTTGATTACATAGTTATCCCAACAACAAAATCAATACAACAAAAAACTGGTTCTAAAGGTGTATATGATACATTACCAAATGTTGCAAATAAATTTGGTTTTGATGTAACTAAAAATGCGGATATGAGAAATTATGGATTTGGAGCACCAGATAGAGTGGTAGAACAACGTTTAAGAGATTTTGAAGATGAAAATATTGGATTAACAACTACAGATGTTTTGGAATATGGGCCATATGGAAAAGATGAAATAGATTTTGAATTTTTAAATGAAAAATATGGTGACCATAAATTTCATATTATAGATATAAGAAATAAAGAAAAAGTATTTGAGATACTTAATAAACCACAGCCTGTTGCATTTAATACATTAATAAACCAAACCAGTAAAGCTTTATTTGAAGCTACTACAACTGTTTAAGAAGTTTATTTAATCTTTCATCAAAGTTAACAGACTCAGACATACAGTGTTTTACAATAGAAGATATTATATATTTGTAGTGGGTATCATCTAGTCTTTCAATTATTGTTTTAGGATTAGGATACTCATGATTAATAATTAAATTACCATCAGTATTAATAGATACTTTAGTTATAAAAAGGGGAGCATTACGCTCCCTTTTTTTATTTGGACTTTGGTTTGTCATCTGATTGTACAAACGATGGATTTATTTTTGGGTCTAATTTAGGTAATTTCATTAACACATTTATTGCGTGTGCAACTTCACCATAAGGTTTACCCATGAGATATTTTAAGATGGCATCTCTGTCATCTTTACTTAATATGTAGCTTTCCATTTTTTTCCTCAAATTTTATTTCTCCTGCTATAGCACTATATGCCGCCATATCTATATATGTATCTTCACTAACAGCACCAAGTTTAGTTCGAGCCATTTTTAATAACGCCATCATAATTGCTACATCATGAGCTTCTACTTTTACATCTAAGTATGCCGACCATAACTTAGCTATGTTATCATGGTTTTTTACTTTATCACCATAATCTCTTTGTCTATCTCCACCAACTAAATTGATAGCTTTAGATAATAATTCTTTTGTTTTTTTTGCTACTATCATTTCTTACTCTTTTTAAATTTACGACCTACAAAAAATACTATTGTATTTATACAAGTATTTATTGTAACCATTATTAAAATCCACCATTGCCAAAACTCTACTGTCACACTTTTACCAAATCTAATATAGGAACTAAATATCCTCTTGATGTTAAATTATCTCCTCCAGGAACAACTCTGTAATCTTTACTAACTAATTTTTTTAATCTTGATAATGGTATTTGTATAGAAAACAAATGTGTATCTTTTGCACTAACTATTTTAAATATCCAAGTTCCTGCATTGCTAACTTTTATACCACTATCTTTACCTCTTGATTGAAACTCAACATATACATTACCTGTTTTATGTGCCATTCTATCTGTTTTTAATTCATATTTTTCAAGAGATTTCATTACAAGTTTTTCATGTTTTTTACCATAAGATAAATCTTTAGAAAACTTTGTTATAGAAAAATCATTTTGTTTTAATTTTTTAATGTCTGTACTTTTATTTTCTTTTATTTGTGTTTTCATTAATTTAACTTACTCTTTTTTTCTTTAATTACTTCAGTCATATCTACTTTTTTATCTACAGCCTCTTCATTATCTAATTTTCCTAATGCGTTTACACCCTCATCAAACACTGTGCCAGGGTCTGTTAATGCCATGTTTACCATACCATGAGCTATAGTTAAAGCTATACCTGTTTCTTCTGTAAAAGGTACAAACTTAGGTTCTGTAATAACAATACCAAAACCTCCTTCTGCAGGATAAACTGTTATGGTTATATTATTGTTAATATTCATTACACCATTATCTTTCATTTTGTTTTCCTATTAAGTTAAAAAAATGTGTAGCATCAACAATAACTAGTGGTTGAAACTTGTTCATTTTAATTACAGCAATCGGCACATCCGATGCTTTTGCGTTACTCTGTGCTTGAGCAACAATATCATATATACCTTTAAATGTTTCTTTGTTTTTACATTCAAAAGAATAAGGTATTAATTTTTTAGCAGGATTAGATAATTTAATATCTTCCCCTGTTTCTCCCATTATAGCACAACTTATATCATTATTATCTAAAGTTGTGAATACAGATAATAATGCATCTCTTACCCAATTTTGTAATCTTCTACCTTTAGCTTTCCGACTGCTCGTTCTCATCATCTACTCTTGGATTATTAATTTGGGTATACCAAAACCATTTTGGACTTTTACCTTTAGATTGTTGTTGAGGCAGGTATTGTAATTGATTACCCCAACAAGGTCTTTTATATGGGCAAAAACTACACTCTCTACCTAATACTTTATTACCTGTTGGTTTCTTATAAAACATTTCTTCTACATCACTAAAACATCTTTTAAATTCTTGTTTAGATTCAAGAGCAGTTATGTTTTCTTTAGCTTTATTAACTACTTCTTCTTTTGATGAGTCTTGTGGAGGAACTTCTGTTGTACACCATTCTCCTGTAGATTTATTTATTACAATCCAACCTCCAAAATCTGATTTAGCCCCCTCTCCATACATATATCCTTGAGCTAAATAACCAAATGGGTCATCTTTTTTTAATACATCAAAACCCCCATTTTCTCCAAATTTATTATCAAAAGACCAAGGTGAAGCACTTTTTATATCCCATATTTTATCTCCTATTTTTACATCCATCGTACCATTAATATATTTATCATCAAATTTATATTGTACTTTTCTTTGTATATCTTTTACTTCTACACCAGAAGCTTTCATAATAATTACAGCCGCCGCCTCTATTAAATCTCCAAACAAATTACGCATTTTTGCGTTGTATGGCATTGCCTCTGCTTCAGCACCGCTCTGTTCCATTTGTAATTGACATAATGGTTTACCCACATTTGACATTCTATATCTAAATTGTGTTTCTCTTTCTTCAGTAAATTGTTTTTTAAATGCATCTTTACAAGCATTTGCAAATTCTTCTATTAGTTCATCAGAAACTTCAACGGAGGCTTTATTGGCCTCCGCTAAAAACATTTGTACTTTATTTATAATAAAGTCTGACACTATGATGCTAGTGCCTCTTCTGGTGATATGGTTTTCATAACCTTTTCAGAAACTGCATCATCAACTACTGGTTTAGATTTTTGTGATTGCTTCCAGGACTCAACAACTTTTTTATTTTCTTCGTTAATAGTTTCAGAAAACAATTCCATGGTAGATAAATCTTTTTTACTAAATTCAACTACCTTGTCATCTATAGAAATATCTGTCATGTAATATACATTAGTTCCATGCTTTTTTCTTTTTGTTGACAAAAGAAGATTTGTATTTTGAATAAGTTTACCACGATTTTTGATACTCTTTATAGACTCATTTACTGGTCTAAAATTCATACCACTTATTCTCCACAAACAAGGTAAATCTTCTACGTTTACCTCTTCTCCTGCACCAGTTACAGCATGCATATTTAATAATCCATATGCTAAAGTATAACACTTAATATTTTTTTGTCTGGCCGCTTCTTCATTGGTCAGAGTTTCTATATCTTTAAAAGGAACTTTACCGCATTTTGTACCTCCTAACATATCTAAAGCTTCATCTTTCCATGATTTAAAAATTACTGAAAAGTTTGGATATGTGTTTGTGTCTGGGTCATACTCCATATATTGATAACCTCTTATAAAAGGCCTAAACAATACAGGGCTGTTGCCAGTTTTTCTACTATAAACTTTTTGCTCAGATACTGTATCATAAATAGAGTATGTTCCAACATCTAATTTATTACCATCATCATCTTCACCTATCCTGTTTATAGCAAGTTTTGGTAATACCAATGAGCCAGAACCAGAGTCATCTTCTTGACCTGTTAGTCTCATTATTTCTTCCTTTGACAAGGAATCATATTTTTGTAGTTCAGTCATATATACCTCCAAGTATATTTATCTATAATTATTTGTAACATATTGACACTCACTGTCAATGCTATTCTACAACTTCTAAGTTTAACCAATCATAACCTATTTTAACCTCAGTTTCCAATGGTACATTAAAGTCAATATCGTATGTGTCTTTTAAAGATTTTATAACATTTGAAGCCCCCTCTCTCATAAGACGCACCATAGTAATCTCTTCATCTGGGTGTATATCTACCACAACAGAATCATGAACTGTATTTATTAACATACTTTTTAAATTATGTTTATCTACGAGTTCCTGTATATTTATACAAGCGAGAGGAACTATATCTGCAGTAGCAAATCCTTGCACAGGATAATTTTTTATCTGTGTAGAAAAACTTGTGCCGCCCCAGGGCATTCGTTCTACAGATGGGAACTCGTATTGTCTGCCAGTTGGTAATGTAATTACTTTATATTTTAATGCTTCGTTTTGTAATTTTTCATGCCACGCAGTTATACCTTTATATTTATCTTTAAATGCATCATAATATCTTTTTTCATCCTCAGTTCCAGACATACCTCCATACAAAGGTTTGAAGGTATGTCCTTTGGCTTGTTGTCTAGATACCCCAATGACATCAGCAGTATATTGGTGCACATCTACGCCATTTTCTATATCTTTCATGCCTTGCTCGTCTTGTGCTAGAAATACTGCTGTACGAAACTCTAACTGTGCAAAATCAATTTCCGCTACTTTACCTTTCTCGAATCGAGATGTTATTACTTTTCTTATAGGGAACGTTCCGCCTCGTGGCTGATTTTGGAAGTTAGGGTCACGACTAGACAACCTGCCTGTTCTAGTAATACATTGCATAAAATTAGGATATAAAAAACTATCCTGCTTTACATGTTTTTTTATACCATCTACAAATGTAGACAAGTATGTTTCCAATGCATTATATCTTGTTATTTTACTAACAAAATTATTTAAGTCCTCACTTTGTGAAGATAATCTTTGTAGTGTAGTTCTGTCTGTTTTAAATCCACCTTCAGATGCATCAGATACAAATTGAGCTTTTGCACCAAACCCTGCACGCTCACTTGTATTAGAATAAGTTACACCCTCTGATTTACATACTGGGCACTTTGACATGTTTTTATATTTATCACCATTTACTTTATACTTTTGTATGTAACCTTTACCACTACACTCTGTGCACTGTTTTGCTTTTGTTTTGTATATAGGAACTAAATACATCATGCAGGTTTTTATAAACTCATGCTTTCCCATTTTAGGTCTTTTCTTTGGCTTCTTTGTATATTTATCTATACCTATATTAAACTCTGCTATCCAACCTTTTTTATCTAATAGTTTACTACCATAAATTAACATAGATAACTGCTCTGGACTTGCAGGATTAATCTTAGTGTCGCCCATCTTATCATATATTATTTTATCTATCTCAACTCTTAACTTATCATACTCTAATTGAAACTCCTTTTCAACTTCATCTAATTTAGTTGTATCTATTTTTATACCATTGTTTTCCATCTTAGTAAGTATGACACAAAACTGACACATAGTTCGCACAGTGTTTAATAATACTTTATTTTTTGGTAATTTAAAATCTTTCATGTGAGATTGAAACAATGCTTTTGTAGCTATTATATCTTGCCTACCATATTCATCTACAATTCTCATAGGTATGTTTTCAAATGAAACATCTCGTTCTAAGTATTGTTCAGTTATGTCAGATTTTTGACTAACACCCCGCCTATTACAACAATCTTTTAATTTTAAACTTTGTTTACGTCCACGACCTAAAACATATTCACCAATCATAGTATCATATACTCTACCATTGTATGTAAAACCTGCTTCCCAAAGCCACAATAAATCAAACTTTATATTGTGGCCAACAAGCAATGTAGTTTTATCTAAAATATCTTGCACTTCTTTTTTGTATAATGGCCCATTGTATTCTGAATGTTTAAAAAAGAAATACTCTTCATTTATACCAATACTAACAATAAAATTATTTGGATGTTTTGGTGATGGGTCTTTCTTACCATCAATAATTTGGTAAGATGTTTCTATGTCAAATACTGTAATCAATCTATGTACCTCGATAATTCTGGGATAATCTTACAAGTCATCTTGCCATGATACCCTGTTATTTTGTTTTTACTAACTGCAACACTTCGTAAGTCTTGGTCTAATTCTAAATTATTACTAAAACCTACACCAATAATTACATCAGCTTCTGCCGCTTTACCTGTCTTACTATTCTCCATCATATCAAACGTTAAGTCAAGTCTACCAGATGCATCAGCAGATGCTTGTGATATGCCTACAACAGCACAACTTCTACGTTTAGCAACTTCTCTTGCACCTGTATATATGGCTCTAAGTTTTTCATCTGTTCTTGCAAATGTGCCAGGTATATGTACCTTATCTAATTGGTCTACAATTAAAACATTTGGTTTTTCTTTTGCAACATAAGAGTCTATCTTGTCCAGTGTCCAATCAACTGTATCTAATATTCTCATGTTATCTTTTATTGATGACCATAACTCTTTAGCTTTTGTAGGATTATCTTTTATTTCTGCAAAAGACATCCCAGTATGTGCATTTACTAATCTCATTTGAGTTCGTATTGCAGGCTCTTCATTAATAAGAGCACATACTTTAGCCCCTTGAGAAGCAAAACCGCCTTGACCTGCGACCATATTAACCCAAAATGCGGTCTTGCCACTCTCTGGTCTGGCAAAGACAATTAAAAAATTGCCATCACCAATCCCGTTTACTTTATCTCGTAATCCAGATAAATTAAATTTCCATTTAGTATTATCTTTTAATGCATCAATTAGCAAGTGTATATCATCTGTTATACTTTCATACTCTTGATTATTAACATTATTTGATTCATCTATCAATGTTTGTATATCAGTAAAATTAGTATCACTTGTATTGTTATACATTTCTGTTGCCATAACTGCTATTTGTTTTGCAATAGATTGTTTGTGCAATGCTTCTAGTATAGTTGTGGCTATCTTTCTATTTGGTTTTTGTTCTTTTACTTCGTCAAGTAAATCACTAAAGTTATCTCTTGCAACTCGTGTAAGTGCAGGATTGTATACCTCAGTATGTAATGTGGCAATCTCATCAACAGTTAAACTTTTATCAGAGTTCTCGTGTGCTTTTTTTATTGTTTCATACAATGTGCCAGTTCCATTGGTAAACATAGTTTTAGATACACGACCTTTATTTTCTTCGTAAAAGTCTTTGTCTAGTAATAAATATATAAGTTGTTTTTCAATCATATGGTTCGCAGTTGTTTTAATATTTCTTTCATTAATTTTGTTTTAGTTTTATCTTTCCAATGTCTAATATAGAATTTTGCACTCTTCTTGTCAAGTTTACAGGATGCAGTAGCTAATGGCCAGGTTTTTAAATACGCTAAATACATTTTATCATTCATAGCATATAATTTTGGTTTTATCCTATTATCAATTTTTATTTTTTTATACTCACCATTGTATCCATATACACAATGAAAATACTTTTGTTTTTCCATAACAAACCAAAGATATGTTCCGCAATCAATTAACTTCCAGGTCATTGGCTCATAACAGAAAAATCTTGACCAGTTTGATAATATTCTGTTCCTTTACAATTATTACAAATTCTATTGTGAATGCCCTCACTTAAAAAGGGTTTATTACACATCATACAATCTCTTTTTTTCTTTTTTTTAGTAGCAACCCTGTTACCAATTAATTTGTCTGGGCCTCTACGATAAGTTCTTTTTAACATTTTTTACCTTTTTTAATTCTTCTTTCCAACCTATCTCAAATACTTTAAATAATAATTTTATTTTTGTTTTTGTAACAGGTTGTCTTTTTAAATTAGCATATAGAAATTCAACTAATGCGTCAATAAATATTCTGTTAAACATTATCACATTTCTCCTTGTCTTTTACTTTACTGCAATAAAATTCTTTCGCTTTGTTTTGTTTCTTTTTTTTGTTTTCTAATATTTTCTTTTTCTTTTCTGGGTTAGGACTTGTCTCTAATACTTCATCAATAGTTTTTACTGTTTCTTTTGCAATAAAGTAAGTGCAACCAGGCAATAAAAAAACTAATAATATCAATACTTTATACATTTTGTTTCTCCATTTCTTCCATAGCATTATCAAAATCTTTGTCATAATCTTTTATAACATCTTTAGTTTTATTTACCATGTAATCTAACTGTTCACTTTTATTCATGTACACTAATTCATCTACACCTTTTACAATAAGTCTTAACCTATTTATATATTTATCTGCATCTAACATTTTAACATTCCTTCTATTTGATTACTCCCATAATATTTTAAATCATCATCAAGTATTTTTACTTGAGTGTCTACATAGTATCTTAACTGATTACTTATGTCAAACGCTTTGGTTGTTGCATCTCTATCAAGTGCAACAATTATTTTTTTAAATCTTTTTTTTAATATAGGTATATAACTATCTGGTAAACTTGTGCCCATTAAAGCAACACCAGAATACAAATGAGATACAGCACAGGCACTAGCACAGTCTTCAACTAACACAGCAGTATCACTATCGCCACATATAAAAGGATATTCTTTACTACCATACATAAACCATTTTGGATAAACCTGTGAATTTAATCCTCTGCCAACAGCACCATAAATATTTTTTTTATCTTTAATTAAAAAAACAGCACGATGTTGTTTAACATCATATCGTATGTCCACTCTTCCATCTATAAATGCTAAATTACAATTGTTTTTTTTAATGTAGTCTATGCACTTTTCTGTAGAAAATGCACTAACAAAATTTTTAGGAATGGTAAAAGTTTTTTTTTCTTGGTTGTTTTTTTTAGTGCGTGATAGTAGTGACGCAACGTCAGCCATTGATGGCTCTTTAGATGTCTGACCTTTGGCATTACATGAAGAATGAAAACAATACCACATAAGTTTACTGTTTTCTTTTTTAATTGTTAGTGTGTTGAGATTTTTACAAAATGGACAATCTATTCTTGTGTCTATTTCATCACCTTGGACAAGGCTTTCTATAATTGATAATTGATTTTTGAAATTCATAAAAGGTTTATAGTTTATAAATAAAAAAAAGTCAAGTGGTAGCACGCTCTACTACAAGGCTTTCCACTTGACTCATAAGGTTACAAGAACGACCGATAGTTCTTGCCTATTAGTAGTAACAGTTATAAGGAGACATACAATCCTTTTACTACTAAACTCTTAAACTTTCGTAAGGAGTGTGACGGGATTATCTTTTCTTCACAATCAGTTTGTACGTCTACAAACCCCTCTCCTTACAAAAATTTAAGGCGGGTAGTTTTGGTAAATTGGCACTACCCGAGCCACATGAGTATTATATATTTTTTATGGTGTCATGTCAACCTACCATTCTTTTTTGATTAGCTTGTGTTGAAGCAGGAAACAAACTAGAGTCAATAGGTGGCTCACAAGCATCTGGCTCTACCCAATAGTTTGTTCTAGCTTTAACAGCAGTATATCGGGTAAGTCCTTGATTACTTCGCAATCTAAGCAGTTCTCTTTTAAACAAACTACACCAATCAGAAATATGAACATTTACACCATAGTATCTTCTAGTTACGCCATTACCCATGTCTTTATCTACTGTAAGATACCAATGAGTTGATGATGCCCCAGAATCATGATTCATGTTGGACACCTCATCAATGGTAAAATCAAAGTGATGAGGACATTCTTTTACATCTTCACTAGAATGCCAATTATTCATGTCAGCGTTCTCAGTGTTATTAAAATCTCTTGCCCACATTATACACCCGCACTTTCTTTAGATGTAACAACAACAGCAACAGTATCATTAAGTTGTCGTTTTGCAATACACTCATCAATTAAGCTAGAGTTAACACCGCTTAAAGCTAGTGCTGTACCTGTGCCTGTAATCTTATGACGAATATTCTCAAACGCAGGGTCTTTTGCAATAAGCTGTTCAAGATACTTACTTGTTCTAATAAGTTCTGCATATGCTTTGAACATCTCTTTCATTTCTTCTCTGTGTTTGTGCCATTTAAGATGCACTCTCTCTAATGTGTCTTGCCAAGAATATAATAGTTGATATTCTTCTGGTGTGACTAGATGTGCTCTCTCATAACAAGAATGTTGAGAACGAGGTGTGATACAAGTTAAAGCTAAATCATTCTCAACAAAAAATTTCTTACCATATTCTGTAATAGATTTTTCTAGCTTTTGAAAATCATCTGACCAACGACTTATTCGTTTGCCATTATAGTCATACATATCACCATTTTTTTTACCCCAATCGGTTAAGAACATGTACTTCATAACATCAATACCACTCTCAACCATCTCTTCAAAATAAATAGCTATAGTATCTTTTATGCTTAAACTGCCAATCTCTTTACCAGATGAGCCATAACGATAACCACCACCATAACCATCACAGTCAAAGTTAGCATACAAAGACCTTTCATCTCTCTGTATATTACCCTCATCATTTTTCTTATCTCTATCGGTAAACCAGAAACAAGACTCTTTACGAGTAAGGTCATACTTTGATAGTGTAGCTAAATCTTCTTTAGGATATAAGCCCTCTATCTTGTTTTTTACAAACTCTTTTATCTTGGGTATACAGTCTTTGAACTCTTGTATTGAGTCAGCCCTAGCTGTAGCCCACTTGCTTGGCATAGATGATACCAAAGTTTGTGAAAACGCATAAGCTATTGGTCTGCTCTGCGTTTGATTTAGTAACGTCTTTTTTACTTTTGCAACCATGTTTTCTCCTTTGTTGTGGTTGTTAATATACTTATATTTATAATATATTTTAATCGTTAGGTCAAATACATTTAATGTTTGTGATAGCTGACATTTTTTATCTCCTTACTCCAACAAGCACGACAGTCAAGACACTTATTGTCTTGAAACCTAGATGGGCAGTCATGACCTATTGGTTTTTGTTTGTGATGAACTGTTGAGGTATACTCAAAGTTCGGTGGCTTTCCATCAATCATAGGGGCAGATACTCTGACAGTAAGATTGTCTGGAAACTGTTTATATATTTTTAGATAGTCTGATACAACTTTGGCTTCTCTTGTTGGTAGCCAATGATAAATAGTAGGTGTGTTTTGACATACCATAACTATTTTTTCTAACATAGCCATGCTATCCAAATCACCAGAATCAAACCAACGCATATGCCCAGACTTTTTACAGTAATGATTAACCATAACAGTCATAGCATCAACAAACTTTGTATGTTTAAATGCGTCAAATCTTTTTTGCAAACCCTGTTGTACACTAGGAAATAAGTAATTACCTTTCATAGCATAACAGCCATGACAAGTAGTGCCTTTTGTTTTGCGTAACTTACTGCCTGTCTTACATAGTTTGGCAGGTGTATTGTATGTAGGACAAGGCATTTTACCTGCCTTGCCCAAACTACCTGTTATCTCTCTTGATTCTTTTAAGCTCACTGTTTTCCACCAATAGTTTTTTATAATCTTCTAATAAATTAATATACCTTTGTTTGTATCTAATTTTAAGAAGTAGTTGTTTTCTCCAATTTTTTTTTAGATTATCTACTTTAATATACAAAGTGTAAAGACTAGGTCGACCGCTTGTCATCTGTCGTTTGCGTATATTAAAATTAAAGTTCCGATAATACAAATAATAATAAGTTCAATAATCATAGTTTTCCTCTTGACAATGTTTGTGATGAAAGTATAATCAGCCAACCCCCTAAAGGGAGGCTGTACTTATACAGTTTGGTATTATATAAAAAAATATATGGTAGGTCAACCTAGTTGGGCGGGAAAGCCTTTTCTACCTTGTATCTCTTTTATAAGCTCATAGATTGATTCTCTATCAATATACATGTTAGTAATTCTCATACCATCAGTATTTAATACATCATCAACCTCGATTAATAAATGAACATTACTCAAAGTAGAAAAAGTATTGCCAACTTTTTTTACAGGAACTGTTAAAGATATTCTACTGTCTTGCATACCATACCTGTAATCAAATGCTCTCTTAACAGGTAAAGTTAATTTAGCTTGATAATCCATTGGTTTAGTATTCTTGTGATTCATTTTGTACCGCCTAACTTATTGATTTCATTTACTTTTTCATCAACATTATATTTTATTGATGACCACTCACTTGATGCAATTCTGTTTCGCCACTTTGGTAATTTCTCTAAAGCAACATTAGTTTTTAATCCTATGTGATTACGAACATCTTCTAAAGTAATCATCATTGGTACAGAACTTACAAGTTTATTTAAGAACTTATGTCTTGCATAAACCTCTGGATAATTTTTGTAAGTAATTTCACCTATACCTATTGCCATACTGCCCCAAGCTAAGTAATACGTTGTATCTTTGTATGCAAGTTTTCCATCCTTTGGTTTTTTATAACAAACTTCTTTTGAATTTTCTACGTTTCTAGTATCTACTGTTAGTGACATATTATTTCTCCTTAATTCTTTTAATTTTTTTATCGTTGCCATACTTTATGTATAACCAAACTAATCTTAGTAGTAAATTTCGCATATATACTCCTGCTGTTTATACCCTATTATATTAAATTATTTTTGTTAGGTCAAATAAAAAACCCCCCTACACAAACGAGGGGGGCAACATTACAATGGAGGAAGTAATGAAACTATGGTAATCTTTTTACTGTAACCAATGGATAAGTTTGTTCTGCTACTTGGTCAACTCGATATCTCATCTTACCAACACGCAAGTACGATAATGAAGCAACATCAATCTTACGAAACTCATGTTTGTTTTTATCATACACATTTAGAAACCTAGCTTTTTCATATGGTGAGAGTGGTCTAGTATTCTTAATCTTCTTCCACTTACCTTTGTACATATACCGACTGCGTGGTTTGAAATCACAATAATAAATCCTGTCGGTTGTATTGTGTGTATCATTGATTGCATAAAAAGGTTTATTGTTGTAATACCATTTTATCTTATCAGTTATTTGACTTGCGGTATATTGCTTATCTTCTTCAAAAGGCAACTGCTCATCAAATAAAGCCATTTGTGTAGTCATATGAACTCCTTTGTTTATAGTTATATATTATTAAATTTTACCCTGTACGTCAAGTCGTAGAGCCACGCATTTCGGGTGTTTTTTTATGATAGTAATAGTAATAACTAGGGTTACCCAGAGGGTAACACATTAGATGCCGAGCGAAGCGAGGCGAAAAAAAAAATAATTCAACTGATGATAGTACAGCCCAACTTATGATAGTAAGTACCCTAGCTGTAGGAATAAAAAAAGCCCCGCTTATTCGGGGCTTTAGGAGGAAAATATAAAATTAAATTAAGCTCGTTTTAAATAATCCCTATGATTTGGATGTTCGTCAACTCTATCAATGAAACCCTTTTTGACCGCTTGTTCTGGTGTCATTGTTGAGATGTGAGCAAGATTACAAGATTTAAATAATTCGTTTAAATCACTTTGCCAAGACAATAAATTTTCTGGTGTTACACCCTCTGGAAGTACTAACTTTTTACCGCCAATAATTGTCTTAGTTTCCTTAACTGTAATTACTAAACCCGCTAAACTAGATTTAAAATCAGCATAAGATTTAGACAATGTTGAAACAGTTTTCTTATTGCCCGAATTTCCATAAATAGTCTGGAAGATTGCTAATAAATCCGCCTTGCCAAGTCTTACTTGTTCATCACCATGCGGGTTAAATCTCTCAGTTCCCGCAACAGTATTAGGATTTTTAATCATCATAGCACCACGATTTGAAACCATTTTTGATTTACTCTCGTCAAGGTCTGAAATATACAAAGATTGCCCAATTAAAACTTGTGCAATTTTCATACTATCTCTTAATGATGCTCTTTTATTCTGGCTGAATTTATCCGCTTTGCTATAGTCCGCCTCAGGAATACCAAGGCATAAGTCCGCAAATTGTTTACAATGATTAGTTAATTCTTCAGCACTAAATTTAGTACCGCTCATTATTTGAAACTCATCATAAATAATAAACTGACAAATATAATTGGCATTATTAACAACAGCCGAATTAATACCGCTTTGTTTCTTATCAATATCTGATAAGTTATCTTTAATTTTCCCTGTTAACTGACTAGGGTTAAAAGTCGCATTTGATTTAGTCATATAATTTTTCCTTTCGGTTAATATAAGGATATTCTATAAAATTTTTAATTATTCGTCAAACGCAAACAAAAAGAAATATTAATTAATTTTAATTTTATCCCCAAACTTATCCACAGGAAAAAATGGCTGTTTTCTGGGGCAAACACAACATTATACAATGTGCGATATTCGGCGGAATACTTAGGTTTTTATATATGGTTTACAATAAGGGAAATACCCAAAGAAGAACAAACAAGGAACTAAATAGTTACAAAATTTAGGGCTGTCTTTTATGGTCTATTGCGTTAACCATGAGAACAAATCGGGAACTTTTTTTATGATAGTAAGGTACATAGAGTCACACGCCATGCGTGTGTCCATAGAGGTAGAACAAAAAGGGAACACATAGGCTACACGGATAGAACATTGATGTACGTTCTGTGAAGTCTTAGCGAGCACGCTTGCGTGCGAGCTGAAAATCCTATAGATTAATGATAGTAGCTACAACTCAACTTGCTGTAAATAAATTATTTTACTGGGGAACTCAATAAACCTTTTTGGGCTTAGGGGTATGCCAGTGCCACCCCACCCTACCCCCTATTGTGAATACGCCGTTACCACAAAAAGTAAAAAAAAGGGTGTAAACCAGTATGGCCGCACCCTTAATAGTAAATATAAAGCCCCCCTCTAGGGGTAGTAAATATATTATACAAGTCACTTCAAATTTGTCAATAATAAAATAAAAAAAGATTGACAGATTCTTGTAAAGCACTATAATAGGGTGTATGTATTTTTTATTTGGCAACATAGCACACACGCTTTAAACAACCATTAAGGCTATACGCCGTAAAAAATACACTTATTCCATTGGTGGTCTGGGGAACTCACCACGATAAACACGAGTTCCAACGATTTTACCCAATGGATTGCAATGTTTTCCATTGGTACCCTATACTTTAAACCACGGAGAACAAAATGACAACAAATGAAATGATTAGCGAATTAACAGAAACAGTAAAACACCTACAAAAAGACGTAGAGATATTAAAAAAAGATAAAGATTACCTGTATAGTAAGCTAGAAAAAGCTTATGATGACAGAATACAACTCCGTGCAGAAAATCGTAGACTTAAAAAACCTGCTATTATTAAAGCTATGGAAGTTTCTAATGAAGAAGAAGAATGTCTGGCCTGTTCAGCTTAAAAAACGACATAATAAAACAGAGTCAAGAGTTTTATAATGCTAAATCTAAAGAAGATAAGCAAAAAATACGAGAAAGTTTACAAAAAACTTTTAAAAAAGCACATAAATTTAGACATAGTCCAATGATTGACTATAAATCTATAGAAAAAATGATAAAAAATATAATTTAAATAAGGAAACCACATATGTACGGAAGATTAGGAAAAAAAACTACTAAAAAAATGGCAGGAATGAAGAAAAGACTTGGTAAAGGTGGTACGCCTAAAGCTAAATCTGCAATGATGAAGATGAAAGCTGATAAAAAAGCTAAAAAATCTAAATCTATGTATGCCAACTAGAAATTATAAAAAAGAATACGCTAATTACCATTCAAAACCTACTCAAAAGAAAAGAAGAGCAGGTAGAAATAAGGCAAATCGTCTAAAAGGTAAGAATGGTATGGATGTTCATCATAAAGATGGCAATCCTTTAAATAACTCCCGAAAAAACCTTGCGGTTACATCAAAGAAAGCTAATAGGTCTTTTGCAAGAAATAAAAAAGCAGGAAAAAAATGATATTTGAAAAAGCAGTATACACAGAAAGAGATGGATGGCATTTAAGACCAGAGCCTACAGATTGTGGTGTATGTAAAACATGTGGTCATGCTTGTCATTGTTCAAATGGTGGGTCATGTTGTGGCGGCGAATGTCAATGTAATTGTTGTGAACACGATGGCTAAAAAGAAAAGCAAGTCAACAGTTAACAAAGCAGGTAATTATACAAAACCTGGAATGCGTAAAAAGATTTTTAATCGTATCAAAGCTCAAGCTAGTCATGGAACGGGTGCGGGCAAATGGTCGGCAAGAAAAGCCCAGGCATTGGCCAAGGCTTATAAGAAAGCAGGTGGAGGATATAAATAATGCCAAGAACACTATCAAGTAAGCAGAAAAAAATAGCAAGAGTAGCATCACCAAGAAATAAAATAACTGGTGCTGACTTTAAAGCATTAAGAAAAAACAAAAGTAAAAATGGCACTAGCAAAAAGTCAAAGAAGCCTTAAGGCTTGGGGCAAACAAAAATGGAGAACAAAGAGTGGTAAAAAAAGCTCTGTTACTGGTGAAAGATATCTTCCAGAAAAAGCTATCAAAGCTCTTACTCCTGCAGAGTATGCCGCTAGTACTAAAGCTAAAAGAAAAGCTAAAAAAGCAGGTAAACAAGTTTCTAAACAACCAAAGCGAATAGCAAAAAAAACAAGAGCATATAGAAAATTTTCGTGAAACGAACAATAACCCAAGACATAATATCTTGGTCTAAAAATTTTCTTGAAAAGCCAAACAAGGATTTAGGCGGTAAACCAGTATGTCCTTTTGCTAAAAAAACAAGAAAAGAAAATAAACTACGAATAGTTGAAACAAAAGAATCAGAAGATTTTTTAAATAAACTAGTTGATGAATGTAAATCATTTGGTGACAATGATGTAGTTATTGTTGCTTGTGATGACATGACAATAACATCAGATGAACTTAATAATTATGTTCATGCGTTAAATAAAGTTTTCGTACGGGATGATGTATACTTAATAGCAAGTTATCCCGATGATGAAGTTATAGAGTTTCTTGAAAGTGATGACTTTGAACCAGACAATAATTTTTACATGGTTCTAATTCAAAGCTATCAGAAGCTTGAAGATGGTAGTTCATCTTTAAGCAAAACAAACTATTACGAACATTGGTCAGATGAATATTATGCTGACACTGTGCTTGTAAGAAAACAATATGGAGATATTCATGGCAGGAATGAAAAAAAGAGCTAAAAAAACTAATGGCAAAATGATGATGGGTGCTAAAAAAATGCCTATGGCTAAAGGTAAAAAAGGCATGAAAAAAAGAGCTAAAAAGAAATAGTGCTAGATAGTCAAAAAAGAAAAATTAAAAAAGTGATAAAGGGCTTATCAAAAGCATCTAAGTCACATAAAAAACAGGCTAATACACTAAAAAAAACTTTAAATGGCAGACCCAAAAAAAGGAACGGGTAAAAAACCCCCAGGCAGTGGTCGTAGATTATATACTGACGAAAATCCAAAAGATACAGTTAGGATAAAATTTGCAACAGAAGCTGATGCTAGAGCAACAGTAGCAAAGGTTAAAAAGATAAAAAAACCATTTGCAAGAAAGATACAAATCTTAACTGTTGGAGAACAGCGAGCTAAAGTTATGGGTAAAACCGCAGTTGCTAATATATTTAAAAAGGGAAAAGAAAGTATAAGGAATGCGAAAAGAACATAAAAGCAAGACTGGTGGATTAACTGCGGCAGGTAGAAAGTACTTTAAAAAAAAAGAAGGTGCTAACTTAAAGCCTCCAGTAAAATCAGGAGTCAATCCACGCCGAGTTTCTTTTGCCGCCAGATTTGCGGGAATGAAGGGCCCTATGAAAGATGAAAAGGGCCGCCCGACCAGGAAGGCACTGGCCCTCCGCAAATGGGGATTTCGTAGTGAAGAATCTGCTCGTAACTTTGCTAAAAGACATAAGAAGAAAAAATAATGGCTAGACGAGGATTGTATGCAAACATCCATGCTAAAAGAAAGCGTGGAGAAAGAATGAGAAAGAAAGGTGAGAAAGGTGCACCTACAGCTTCACAATTTAAAAGAGCTAAACAAACTGTAAGAAAAAAATAATGCCACTATACGAATATGAAAATAAAAAAACAGGAGAAAGATTTACAGAACATCTTCCAATACATAAAAGAAACAATCCGTGTAGGTCTCCTTTTATTAGAAGAGTTATTACTGCTCCTAACTTATCTATTATATCAGATGTGGGTGGAAAAGAAGATAAAGCCAGAGAACAAATATTACAAGCGGCAGAAGATGGGTACAAAGAACGAGAGATAAAAGAAGAATTAGGTATAAAAAAAAATCCAGATTGGGTAAAAGAAAAAAGAATAAAAAAGAAACAAAAGAGGCAATGGCTGTAAATGCTACCAAGTAAAAAAGAAAATAAAGAATTAACAGAACAACAACAAAAATTTATTGATGCTTTATTTGGAGAAGCAAATGGAAGTCCAAAGAGAGCAGGAGAGATAGCAGGTTATTCACCATTTTCATATAGTAAAGTTGTTAAATCTTTAAAAGATGAAATACTAGAAAGAGCAGAATATTCTTTAGCATTTAATTCTGCAAAAGCTGTAAAAGGATTGGTAAATGCTTTAGATGATGATGGAACTACTCCAGGAGCTAATATACGCATGGAAGCGGCAAAACAAATTTTAGATAGAACTGGTCTTGTTAAAAAAGAAAAAATTGACATTACTGGAAAAATGGCTCACGGAATATTTATATTACCACCTAAAGATGGAACTAATCAAGCGTAAAGCAAGAACAATACCTTTCGGATATAAGTTAGCAGAAGATACAAAGTATTTAGAACCTATACCCGAAGAGTTAGAAGCTCTAGAACAAGCTATGAAATATTTAGAAAGCTGTTCATATAGAGAAGTGGCTAATTGGTTAAAAGCAAAAACTAAAAGACCAATCAGTCATGTAGGATTAAAAAAAATATTTGATAAATGGAAGAACTTAAACCACCAAAGCCAAAAGCAAACCTCGGAAGAAAACGAGGTAAGCCTCAAGGAACAAGAAACTTTAGCAGTGCAGTAAAAGCAAAAATATCTGCACAAAGAACTTTAAGAGAGCAAAATAAAAAAATAATAAAAGCTCAAACAGAGTTTCATAATGCTAAAAAGAAAAAAGAAAATTTATTAAAAGCAGACGATGCATTAAAAGGTAAAGAATCTACAGTATTAACAACAAACGATGTAGAAACTCTTACACCAAAAGTTCAAGAACACATAAATGAAAATGTTGTATTTAAACCAAACGATGGCCCACAAACAACATTTTTAGCGGCATCTGAAAGAGAAGTATTTTATGGTGGAGCAAGAGGTGGTGGTAAA
>TARA_R100000655_G_scaffold51305_1_pt1 | contig 22469 bp, 39 predicted proteins | sample TARA_R100000655 | Tara Oceans TARA_R100000655 (sample SAMEA2622497) | marine metagenome | biome: marine biome (ENVO:00000447); feature: deep chlorophyll maximum layer (ENVO:xxxxxxxx); material: "saline water (ENVO:00002010), including plankton (ENVO:xxxxxxxx)" | depth 90 m
TCTTTTGTGTCTAAGTTCAAAATTGGCAATTTGCAATGAAAGGTAGAAAACGAAAACCAACAGAGTTAAAAAAACAAATAGGTACATATAAGGATTGTAGGAATAATCCTAATGAACCTAAGTTACCAATTAGCATACCTAATATGCCAAAGTACTTTGATGAGTTTGCTAAAGAAGCTTTTGAGTTTTTAGGTGTAAAAGCGTTTGAGATGAGAATATTAACTGAAGCTGATAAGTTAGCTTTAGAATTACTATCAGAATCATATAGCGAATATAGAAAAGCAATTAATATTATAAAAGAAGAAGGAATGACATATAAAGTGATTGACTCTAATGGCAATATTAATTATAAAGCAAGACCAGAAAATATAATAAAGGATAAAGCAATGAATAGAATGAAATCACTAATAGTTGAATTTGGTTTCACACCTTCTTCAAGAGCAAGAGTTAACTCTCAAAAAGAAGGACCAATTGATACTATAGCAGAATTAATAGATTAAGATATGGCAAAGAGAATTGAATTTACATACAAAGAAAAGAAAAAACAAAAGCGCAAGGGCATACATTCTAAAAGTAAAACAAGTAAATTAAAAACATCTAAAAATTATAGAAAGAAATATCGTGGCCAAGGAAGATAAATACTATTTTGATGAGGTTGCAGCTGATAGAGTTGTTAAGTTTATTCAAGCATTAAAACACTCTAAAGGAGAAAAGGCTGGAAAAAACTTTATTCTCGAAGATTGGCAAAAAGATATATTAAGAAAATTATTTGGATGGAAAAGAAAGCAAGATGGATTGCGTAAATATAGAACACTTTACTTAGAGGTGCCAAGAAAGAATGGTAAAAGTACATTGATTGCTGGCTTATCTTTATATATGTTATTTGCTGACAAAGAGCAAGGAGGCGAGATATATGCAGCGGCAGCTGAAAGAAGGCAAGCAGGCATAATACATGAGCAAGCAAAACAAATGGTTCAAGCAAATGTAACATTGTTAAAAAACTCAGAAATCTATAAAGACACTATTAAATTTAAGAATAGTTTTTATAGAGTTATTAGCGCAGATGCTGGGACAAAACATGGTTTTAATGCACATAGTATATTGATAGATGAACTTCATGCTCAACCTAATAGAGAACTATTTGATGTATTAACAACATCAACAGGAGCTAGGTTACAACCATTAACTATATTAATCACAACCGCAGGATATGATAAAAATTCAATATGTGGTCAAATGCATGAATATGCTTTAAAGTTAAATAAAGGTGTAATTAAAGACGAAACATTTTTACCTGTTATATTTTCTGCTAAAGAAAAAGATGATTGGAGAGATGAGAAAGTATGGGAAAAAGCAAACCCAAATATTGACATATCAGTTAAAAGAGATTATTTGAGAGAGATGGTGAAGAGAGCTGAGAATTCTCCAAGCTTTGAAAATACTTTTAAGCGTTTACATTTGAATATGTGGACGAAAACTGAAACATTTTGGATTAAAGATGACAAATGGATGGAATGCAATTTGTTCCCATTAAGAGTTGATGGAAAAAGAAAGTGTTGGGCAGGTTTAGATTTATCAACATCAATCGATATATCTGCTTTAGTATTATTATTTCCTGATGATGATGGAGAAAGATTTGAAATAAAACCGTACTTTTGGATTCCTAAAGAAAATGCTATAGAGAGAAGTAGAAAAGATGGTGTTGATTATGATAAATGGATTAGAGAAGGATTAATAACTGCAACAGAAGGAAATGTTATTGACTATAAGTTTATTAGACAACAAGTGAATGAAATTTTGCAAGAACATAATTTAGTTAACTTAGCTTATGACAGATGGGGAGCAACACAGTTAGTTCAAGATTTACAAGAAGATGGATGTCCAGTTGTTCCTTTTGGACAAGGTTTTGCGAGCATGAGTTTACCAAGTAAAGAATTTGAAAGATTGATATTAGATAAAAAACTGAATCATGCTGGAAACCCAGTTTTAAGATGGATGATGAGCAATGTTCAAGTTAAATTAGATCCCGCGGGTAATGTAAAACCAGACAAACAAAAATCTGGAAGAGGTAATAGAATAGATGGTATTGTAGCTTCTATAATGGCTTTAGGTATATACTTGGATGATAATTTTAATAATAAAGGAGAACATAGTGCTTACGAAGATAAAGATCTCCTCTTGATATAACTGAAAAAAAAAAGAAAAAAAACTGCTAAATAATTTTTTTATTAAAAAAAGGTTTTATATTTACACTATTATTAACACACAAACAAATAAAATGTATCAAACAAACACAAACATTCAAGCAATCACAGCAGCAAAAAATTTAAGAGTTGAATTAGATTTAACTACTAAAATTTATACAGTAATAGAGTTTGCGGATAATCAATTATGGAAAGATAATTTTTCAAATATTGAAAGTGCAATGGAATTTTTTAATAAAAGAAATTCTATTAGAAAAAACGGAACTAAATGGAATGACCGTATTCACACTATATAATTAATCAAAAAAAATAAAACACACTAAAATGGAAACAACTATTAAAAAAGGTCAAAAAGTTAAATACCTAAAACAATTTATGTTTGGAAAAGAATCGTTAATTAACGCCAAAGTCGTGATGGTAAATAACAACAAAGTTTTATTAGATAATGGCGATGAGTTTTATGCCGTATCTAATTGGTCAATGTATTACACAATTGTAAAATAATTATTATAAAACAAAAACACACTAAAATGAAAACATTAGACTTTATAGCAGATCACGTAGCAACTTCTCATGTAGAAGAAATTCAAGAACAAATAGTAGAAATGCTATTTACAGAACGTGTTATTGAAGAAACAGATGATGTTTCTAACGATGTAATAAACTATGTATTAAAACAAGTTGGTCACAAGTTAGTAAATAATTTCACTGATTAAACTGAAAAAAAATGAAAAAAAATTGCTAAATAATTTTTTTATTTAAAAAAAGGTTTTATATTTACACTATTATTAACACAAACAAAAACAAAATCATGGAAAATTCAAACAACACAGTTTATCAAACAAACACAAAAATTCACCAATTAGAAGCTTATTGTGATGTAAGCCTTTCATTCAACAGTGAGACAAGACAATTTGAAATTAAGCAATTGTTAGAAGGAAAAATTTCAACAACTCATTATTACAATGTTTTACAAGCTGCAGATTCTTATAAAGATATTTTAAAAACAAGAGGCATAGAAACAAGAACTAGTTACTCTATAAATTATTAATCAAAAAAATAAAACACACTAAAATGGAAATACAATTAAGAAAAGAAACAACTAATGGTCCTAAAAGATCTATGATATATAAATTGCATATATATAATGATGAACATTATGTGTACGAATGGATGAACAAGAGGTGTTCTCTTATATATAATAATAAAGAATATTTAGAAGATAATTTAGATTCATTAGAAGTGAAATTATTACAGCTATTAAATACTTAATAAATTATGTAATAATATAAATATAGGTAGCATACGCCTCTCGTTTTTGTTTGTGTGTTATCCTTTTATGAGAGGCTTGGAGGTTCCTATTTGGAGCCTCCTTTTTTTTGTTTAAAAAAACATGCAAAAACCATTTAATTTTTTATTAATTTTGTTATATTAGTAATTAAAGTATATTATTTTGAGCTTAATAGATAGACTTAAAAACCTTTTTCCTTTTCGTAATTCTTCAAATAGGGGAGCGCTTGATTCTTATAATGGAGTGCTCCCTAATATTTTTGGTAATTACGCTGGAAAAAGAGTTGACGAAGAAACAGCATTAACTTTATCAGCCATTTGGGCTTGCACTAAAGTTCTTTCAGAAAGTGTTGCATCTCTACCATTTCAAGTTTACGAGAAAATGGCAGATGGAGATAAAATTCTAAGAGATGACCACAGACTTTATAATTTAATACACAAAGAACCTAATAGATACTATACAACATATACATTTATAGAGTATCTTATGAAGTCTATGTGTTTAAATGGTAATGGTTATGCTATTATAAATAGAGATAGAAATGCGAGTGTAACATCATTCACATGCGTTAATCCAACAACTGTTAAAATAATCCAAGACAATGGCTTTATGTATTATAAAGTCAAAGGATATAGTGAACCAATTAGTTCTGAAAACATGATACACGTAAAGAACTTAACACAAGATGGTTTAGTAGGATTAAGCCCAGTTGAATATGCTGCTGAAAGCATAGGTTGGGGATTAGCATTGCAAACTTATGGTAATACATTTTTCGGTAATGGAGCAATGCCATCTGGAGTATTAAAAACATCTAAAAGTTTAACAACTGAATCTGCAGAGAGATTAAAAAATTCTTGGTTGAATAATCACGGCGGAATTAATAAGTCTAATAAGGTAGCTGTATTAGAAGATGATTTAGATTTTAAGCCAATTAGTATTTCAAATGAAGCAGCTCAGTTCTTAGCATCAAGACAATTTTCAATTGCTGAAATAGCGAGATGGTATAGAGTACCTCCTCATTTAATTCAAGACTTAAGTAGATCTAGTTTTAATAATATAGAAATGCAATCTCTTGAATTTGTTCAATATACTTTAATGCCATATTTGGTAAGATTAGAACAAGAATTTAATAGAAAAATATTTAAAGTTAAAGACAAAAATAGATTGTACGTACAATTTAATACAGCTGGTCTTCTTAGAGGAGATGCAAAAACAAGAGCAGATTTATATGCTAAAGCAATTAATTGGGGATGGATGAGTATTAATGAAGTAAGACGCAAAGAAAATATGAATTCAATTCCAAATGGCGATGAACATTGGATGCCTTTAAATATGGGACTAGCAAAAGAAAATAAACAAGAAAATGAAGCAGAATAAAGATAATTTTGAAAGACGTTCATTTGTTAAAATAGATACAAGAGCAGATGAAAAAGATGGTAAAAAATATATTGAAGGACACGCAGCCTTATTCAATGAAGAAACAACTATTGGTAATTTCCGTGAGTATATTGCTCCAAGTGCTTTTACTGATGTTCTTAACGATGATGTTCGCGTATTATTTAATCATGACCCCAATCAGATACTTGCAAGAACAGCTAACAAAACAGCTGAAATAAAAGAAGACGACAAAGGATTATACTATAAATTTGAAGTGCCTGACACTTCTTTAGGAAGAGATTTATATTCATTAGTACAATCTGGAATAATTAACCAGAGTTCATTTGGTTTTATTATAGAAGACGAAGAATGGAGAAATGATTCTAAAGGAACTATAAGAGAAATTAAAAAAGTATCAAGATTGTTTGATGTTTCTCCAGTTTCTTTTCCAGCTTACGAGCAAACAAACGATTTAGTTGTTGCTAAAAGAAAATATAACTTTTTTAAAGAGAAAGAAGAAACTAAAAAAGAAGAAAAAGATTTAATAAGTAGAAGTCTGTTAAGTTTAAAAATAAACTTAGCTAAAATTAATAATAAATAAATAAATAATAATTTTTGAAATGAAAAACTCGATTGAACTTAAAGAACTTCGTGGAGATAAGATTTCGGAACTTGAAGCAATTAAAAATATTGCTGAAGCTGAAACTCGAGACTTAAACGAAGCAGAGAATCAAGAAGTTGATACATTATTAGATGATGTAAAAAACCTTGATACTAAGATAGAGAGAGCAGAAAAAGTTGAAGCTAATTTGAAAAGAGCTGCAATGATATCTGGTTCTCAATTAAAAACAGAAAAGCCTAAAGAATTCAAGCAATACTCTTTCTTTAAAGCTGTTAAAGGTTACATGAATAGTAATCTTGAAGGTTGTGAAAAAGAAATGCATGATGAAGCTTGTCGTAGCAATGTTATTACAGGATTAGGAATTCCTCACGCTTTAATGTCTGAAAAAAGAGCAGACACTGGACCACAAACAACTTCAAATGCAGCAGAATTTGTTGAAACAGAAGTTGGAGAATATTTGCAAACTCTTCAAGCACAAATGGTTTTAGGAGATTTAGCAACTTTTTATTCTGGTCTTTCAAGTGATGTTAACTTACCAGTGTTAAGCGGAACAACAGCATCTTTCGTAACTGAAACTGCTGCTCCTTCTGATGATGCTCAAACTGCTGTAGGAGGTGCAACATTACAGCCAAAAAGATTGACTGCAACAATGGCACTTTCAAAAGCTTTGTTACACCAAAATGCTTCTGTTGAAAGAGCTATTATGGATGACTTAAACGCTGCAGTAGCGGCTAAAATAGAATATGCAGCACTTAACGGTTCTGGTTCTTCAGGTCAACCAACTGGAGTAGCTAGTGCTTCTGGTATTAACACAGTTAACGAATCAAATGATTCAACATTATACTATGGCAAACTTTTAGAAATGGAATCTTTAGTAGCTAACTCAAATGCAGGTGGTCGTATGGCTTACATTACAACTCCTAAATTAAGAGGAAAACTTAAATCAGTTTTAGCGGTTGCTGGAGGAGATGCTTCTGCAGGTTACGCTTCTGGAATGCCAATATGGATGAATAACGAAATCAATGGTTTGTCTGCAAGAGCAACGACAAATTGTTTAGATACTTTTGATACTAATCAACAAAGTCAAGTTTTATTTGGAGCTTGGAGTGATTTAGTAATTGCATCCTTTGGTTCTGCAAACGACGTAACTATAGATCCTTATACGTTAGCAGCTTCTGGTCAAATTAAAATCGTTATAAACGGATATTACGATTGCTTAACTAGACGAGGAACTTCTTTCGCAAAAATTGAAGGTCTTAAATTTTAGTAGTTGATTTAATTATAAAGGGAAGGAAAGTCCTTCCCTTTTTTTTAAAACATGTGGACATCAATAACAACATTTAATTATGAGTATAGTTTCAAAATCACCAGTAAAAAGTTTAAAAGTAGTAACTGCTGCAGCAAGTAATCCAATAGCTCAGAGCGAAGCTAAAGATCATTTAAGAGTAACAACTTCTGATGAAGATACTTATATAACGAACCTCATCACTGCAGCAACTCAAATGGCTCAAAATTATACTAATAGTTATTTCATAAATACAACACTTAGAATGCATTTAAGCTACTTTCCCGATATGGAAATAAGATTATATGGTGGCAGAATTAATTCACTCTCTAGTGTAAAGTATTATAATGACTCTAATGCATTAACAACTTGGAGTGCAGATAATTACAATGTAAATTTAGACGCTGAACCTTGTTTAGTTTATTATGGTGACGATTCAAACACACCAGAAGTATATGACAGAACAGATGCAGTTCAAATAAATTACGTTAGTGGTTATGGTAGTTCTTCATCTGACGTACCAATGTCGATAAGGCAAGCAATTTTAATGATCATAGGACACTTGTTTGAAAACAGACAAGATGTAGTATTTGGAAACCCATCACTAATGCCTAAAGCTAGTGAATGGTTATTAGAACCTTATAGAATAGTTTACTAATGAACTTTGGAAAATTAGATAGAAAAATAACGATACAAACAGTATCAACAGCCGCAGATAGTTACGGACAAAAAATACAAACATTTTCTACATTAGCTAATGTTTGGGCAAGAATAGTTTACAAGAATGAAATGGAAAAATTTGAGAATGACCAACTAAAAGCAATTTCAAATATTCATTTTTTTATAAGATACAGAGATGATGTAACACCTCAAATGAGAATCGTGTATGATAGTAAAACATATTTGATTCAAGGAATAAGTGAAATAGGAAGAGGTGTTGGATTAGAAATTAAAACAAAACTATTTGAATAATGGCAAAACCAAATCTTACAGTTAAAATGATTGGTATGGATTCATTAATGAAAATGTTCAATGAATTATCAAACCAAAGTCAAGTTAAAAAAGACTTGATGATCTACATGCGTAAAGGTTTACCATTAATACAAAAAGCACAAATAGGAGGTGTACAACAACACCCAACTTCTGGAACTGGATTTGTTGTTAGAAGAGATGGAGCAGATTATGCAACAACAACAAAACAACAATTAGTAGATTCAATAAGAATATTTAGAACAAGAGCAAATAGAAGTGGCTCGACTTGGGGACCAGACAACTGGGCTGGTTTTTACGTTGGACCAAGAGTAAAAGGAAAATATAAATTTGCAAATACTGGAGGTTGGTTCGCTCATTGGTATGAATATGGAGTTGACAGAGCAGGAAGAGGTAAAAATATAAAAATAAAAGCAAAACCATTTGCTAATACACCAAGAGTTAAATTAGCTTTAAGACAATGGTATGATGGTTTCGTTAGACCAACAAGAAAGAAAATTGAACAAGCGTTTAAAAGACATCAAAGAAATTTAAAAGCAGCATGAGTAAAGTTGGAAAAGCCATATATAATATATTAAGTAATAATTCTCCAGTGAGTTCTATTACAACCAATATATCTCCTTTAATAGTTGGACAAACAGTTAATTTACCAGCTATTATATATAGGACATCAGACAATACTCCTTCTGACACAAAGAATGGAGTTAGTTTGCTTGATGAAATTATGGTGGAAATAGAATTTATAGCTGAAACATATTCTGTTGTTGAAGATTTATCAGCAAAAGCAAGAACAGCTTTAGATAGATATTCAGGAACAGCTAATGGTGTGAAAATTCAAAGCGTTCAATTTACAGGAGAATTAGATAGTTATGGAAAATTTGAAGATGGTTTATATAACCTAACGCAGACATACGTTTTTAGAATAGAATTAAATTAATAATAATATGAAAAAGATTAAATTAGCAAAAGATTATAAACTAAGGCACGATATAGTTATCTGTGCTGGAAGTGAAATAATTGTAAGCAAAAATAAAGCAAGTCAATTAAAAGATTTGTTAGTTAATAATAATAGTAATAATAAAAAAAATAAATAATCATGGCAGTAAATACCACACCAATAAACGGAAGTGATGTATTTCTTCAATTATCTGAAGACAGTGGTTCAAGTTATGACACAGCAATGTTCTTAACTACTGCGAACCTTTCAATGTCAATGGATGTTAGAGATATATCAAACAAACAAAGCGCAGGATGGAGAGAAATTTTAGAAGCTCAAAAGTCTTGGAGTTTAAGTGCAGATGGATTCGTAACTTATTCAACAGTTACTGATTCAGACAACACAGCGACACTTGTAGATTTACTTAATAGCAGAACAAAAGTGTATGTTAAGTTTACTATTGGAGCTTATAACGCAGCAACAGGAGGTTTCACTGGTAACTCAGGAGATGCTGAATACTCTGGTGCAGCTTACATATCTTCAGTAGAACAAAGTTCAGGTGTTGAAGACAACTTAACTTATTCAGTTTCTTTTGAAGGAACGGGAGCTTTAACTAAAGCAACAATATCTTAATAGATGGCAAAATTTGAAAAAGTTGAAATTGCAGGGCAGAGTTTACCTATACGATATGGGTTCAATGCCCTTGCAATTTTCGAAAAGGAAAGTGGACAATCTGTTAGCTCTATATCGAAGTATGGAGATAACGTTCCAGTAAGAATAGCTATTGACTTAGTTTACGCAGGATTGAAAGATGGAGCAAGAGTTTCTAAGAATAATTTTATTTTGACAAAAGACGATGTGGGAGATTTACTTGATGAAGACTCTAATGCTTTAGTTAGAGTTTTAGAAGTATTTTCTAAGATGATGGGTCAAAGTAAAAAAAAATAAAAAGCAAAGGAAAGTCAATTCCATTTAACTGGGATAGAGTACAAGAGATTGCTTATGGTTGGCTTAATATTACACCAGATGAATTCTGGGATATGACGCCTAAAGAATATAATCTCAAATTAAATGGTTTCTTAGAATTAAGAAAACATAAAGAGAGAATGGAGTGGGAAAGATGTAGATGGCAAACAGCTAATTTACTTCAACCACACACAAAGAAAGGTAAGAAATTGAAACCAACTGATTTGATTAAATTTGATTGGGACAAAAAAGATAATAAAAAGAAAGCACCAACAGTGCAAGAATTAAAACAAATATTATTGAAAAATAAAATATAAATGCCTCAAAATTTAACATCATTATTAGTAAAAGTAGGAGCAAACATTAAGGAGTTTAGTTCTAAAATGGCTAATGTAAATAAGGTAACTGAAAATGTTTCAAAGAAGTTTAGCAAATTTGCTAACGCAGCTAAGATAGCATTTGGAGTTGCTTTTGCAGCAGCAGTTAGAAGTGCGGTTCTTACAATGAAAGATTTTGAAAAAGCTAATAGTAAACTACAAGCAGTTCTTGGAGATAAAGGTACAGTAGGTGCAATGAATGCATTATCTGACACAGCCAAAAAATTAGGTTCAACAACTGCTTTCACAGCGAGTGAAGTTGCAAGCCTACAAACTGAGTTTGCAAAACTTGGTTTTAGTGTTGGTGAAATACAGAATGCAACTAAAGCAACACTTGACTTAGCAGCCGCAGCAGATACTGATTTAGCGAATGCAGCTACAATAACTGGTTCAACAATTAGAGCATTTGGATTAGATGCATCAGAAGCTACTAGAGTCACTGATGTAATGGCAAAAAGTTTCTCTATTAGTTCATTAGATATTGAAAAATTTTCAGTAGCTATGGGTAATGTAGCACCAGTTGCAGCAAGTGCTGGAGTATCTATTGAAGAAACAACAGCAATGCTTGGAACAATAACAGATGCTGGTGTAGACGCTTCTTCAGCTGGTACTGCACTAAGGAATATATTCTTAGAATTATCAAAATCTGGAATGAGTTTCGAAGATGCTATGAATATGATAGCCACAGCAACTGATAAAAATAAAGTTGCAATGGAGTTATTTGGAAAGAGAGGAGCAGTTGTTGCCACTGTCTTAGCAGATAACACAATGAAAGTAAATGACTTAACTGTTGCTTTAGAAGATGCTAGCGGAGCTGCAGGAGAAATGGCAGAAACTCAATTAGACAATCTTTCAGGAAGTGTCACAAAGTTATCTTCTGCTTGGGAAGGTTTTATTTTATCCATATCTGATTCTCCTGGAATATTGAAAAAAGCTATTGATGGAATGACTACTTTATTAGGTGCATTCCAAGAAAAAGTTAAATTTGGTTTTCAACTTGGAGAAGCAAGAAGAAACTGGTTAGAAGAGCAAAAACAATTTCAAGCAGTAGCATTCAAATCATTCGCAGATCAAGATATTGCTGGAGGAATGGCATTGCAAGAGGTTTACAATAAAGCAATAAAAGACTTAGACAAATTTCAAAAACAGTATGAAGATCAAGTTGACGATTGGGGAATATTTAGATCGAAAAAAGAAGAAGATGAGTCACTGTTTCTCGTTGCTGATATTGATGCACAGCAACAGTTGATAAATTATTTAGATGGACTAATTAACACAGAGAAAGAAGCAACAAAAGCAGCTGAAGCTTTAGCGAAAGTAGAAACACAAGTGAGAAAAATTTCCACAGTAACTAATGTTAAACCATTAGCGATGAGTAATTTTGCGATTGGTGGAAAAGCAATAACACCACCTGGTCAATTATCACAACCTAACCTTGACACAGGAGGAGGTGATGGTGGTTTAGATGTTATGGGAATGGGACTTGACCAAATAATTGAAAAAGGATTAGTTGCTGAAAGGATATTAATGACAATGCAAGAAACAGCAAATTCTATTGGTCATGAATTAGCTATGGGAGCTGAAAGTTTTAAAGAATTTGGAGAAGCTTCAAAAGCAGCTGGTAAACAATTCCTTGACGTAGTATGGGCAGAAGTATCTGCATTAGCTATTAAAACAGCAACTGCAAACGCTTCAAGTTTAGGACCACTTGGAATGATAGCTTTACCAGCTTTAATTGGTGCAGCATTAGGAATGGTAAAAACTGCGTTTAATAGTATTACAGCATTCGCTGAAGGAGGTATCGTTACTGGTCCAACAATGGGATTAGTAGGTGAAGCTGGACCAGAGGTTATATTTCCATTAAGCAAATTAGAATCATTTATGGGACAAGGCACAGCACAGCAAGTACAAGTACAAGGAGTAATAAGTGGAAATGATATTCACTTAAGCAACAATAGAACAATTAATAACCTAAATAGAGTTGGAGCATAATGCCTGCAGTAGTTTACAGAAACGATTTTTTTAGTGAATCTGGAACACAATGGAGAATAGACATTTATGACAACGAAAGCTCAGCAAGTTCACCAGCAACATTCAATACTTACGGATCAGGTTTTGTTTTAACATATCAAGGAACTGATAACGATGTATTTAGTGCAATAATTCCATCAGAGGTTAAAGTAAACTGTGCTGTTGAAGATCAAACATTCATGGACGTTATAGATGATATAATAAGTTCGAGTGAGAAAAGGTTTTATATATACATATATAAAGGAGGTTCATTTAACTATTATTGGAGTGGACCAATATTAGCAGACTTAGGTCAAACAACGGATGAATCTTTTCCAACAGAAGTTCAGTTAACTGCAGTGGATGGAATTGGTTTTCTAAAAGACTTTACTTATGGAAATCCTCAAGTTGATTATGAAGGACAATTCCCTATAGCTTATTTTGATGACAAAGGATATGAAACAATGTTGAAACATTTGTCAAGAATTTTCAATGGATTGTTTATAATACAAGGAGGAACTTTGCACACAACAGATATATTTTCCACAGCTGTTAATTATTATGAAGATAATATGCATAGTGGAACTCCTGCAACTTCGCTTGATCCATTAGACGTAACAAGGATGAGTCACAAAGCATTTATAAAATGGGCAGATTCTCCAAATAAATTCAACGAAGGTTTAACCTATTACGAGGTTTTAGAACAAATTTGCTTGATATTCAATGCTAGATTCTTTTTAGCTGATGGCAAATGGAGACTATATAATGTTAATCAATATACTGGTACATCTTTCTCAGAGAGAACTTATGACTTAGCAACAAGTTATCCATACGAATTTACAAATCCATCAACAACAGCTTTATCTATAAATAAGACAGTTAACCAAAGCACAGTTGCCACTATAGCTTCAATGAATCGATCGTACTTTCCTGATTTTATAAATATAACAAGAGAATTCGATAGAACAAATAGTAGAAATATAATTCCTATACAAGACAATTATAAATTATCTGCTCAAAACCAGTTTAATGGATTTGAAATGTCGAACAATTTATCTCTTTCAAGTAATATTAGATTGCGTTTAAAAGGAAGTGGCGAATTAATAATTTACAACTCTGACGAAGATCAACCAATGCCAGATGTTACATTTTCGTTGCAAGGTCTTTTATATATAAACGATGGAAATGGCAATTGGAAATATAACAAAAACCAAAGAGATAAAAATAATAAAACTTCTTGGGAAGATAATGGTACGGCAACTTTTATAACTATAGAAGAATTTGATATTGGTCCTGGAACACAATACGTTCCTTTTACTTTTGATATTTTAACTGATGATTGTCCAATAAAACCTGAAAATATATTTTTCTCAATGGACTTAGGAACTTGGAGCGATGAAGATGACAATAGCTTTCCTTTAGGTGGAGGTATATTTAATGACGTTAGTGTTGACTACGATTTTAACAACATTGAACTATCTTTCGAATTTGATGGAATACCACAACCAGATCCAATTAATACAAGTTACTATTCTTGGAATTCAAGTGCAGCAGATAATAGTATATATATAGAAGTACCTCAATCTTTAATTGGTGATAATAAAGACAGTATGGCATTTGGGAAATTGCAAGTAAAAGACACATCAGGAGATTGGGTTGATTCTGAAAGTTGGAAAATAAATGGAAGCGGAACAGCTTATGAAATAATTAATTTGCAAATAACGGAAATAGCTAAAATAAGAACAACGCCAACACAAAAATTAAATGGTAGTATTAAAGCTGACATGGATTTTTACGATAGATTAGTTTACGATGGTGTTGGTTGGGTAATGTTAGGAGGAACACTTAATGCTAAAGAAGAAATATGGGAGGGACAATGGTTTGAAATAGCTGAAGTTAGTTCGACAATAACATTAACAAACAACACAGATAAGATTAATCAACCTCCTCCAATAAGCATCCCAGCGACACTAAAAAACACCTTGGCGAATGTAAATAAAGCATCTAATTATAATAATAATTACAAAGCATCAACAACAAATAACACTAAAACAGAAACATATATTGACGGTGTTGAGAATAAAAGATTAGAATTACGTAACAATCAAGTAGCTAATTTTAAAGCTTATGCAGTTGGAGTAATAACAACAGGAAGTAACAAAGGAGATGTTATAGCTTTGGAACAATTTGGATGTATTAAGAATATAGATAAAACAATTTCTTTAGTAGGCACAACATCAGAAACAAAAAATGCAGATAGTGGAATTAGTGGAAGTGTTAGTTTGTCAATCGAACCAGATTCAACAAATCAATCCATAAAAGTTTCAGTTACGGGAGAAGCTTCTGAAAGTGTTGAATGGAAAATTGGACTTAACTTAACAAAAATAGGTTTTCAAGACGTATATAGTATTATATATGAAGATGGAAATAATATAATAAATGAAGACAGTAATAATTTAGTAAGCGAATTAAATTTTTAAATTATGGCAGACGTAAAAATAACAGCTTTAAGCGAAGAATCAACACCAATATCAACAGATTTACTATTGTTAGTTGATGATCCAGGTGGAAGTGCAGCAAGTAAAAAAGTTGAGGTTGGTAATATAATAAAAGGAAGAGCAGACACAATTGTTGGAGTTACTGCATCAACTAAAACTTTTGCTTTGTCAGATGCTAACACATTCCAACGACTTAATAGAGCTTCAGCACAAACAATAACAATACCCAATAATTCAACTGTAGCTATTCCAATTGGAACTCATATATTAATGGGAAGACAAGGAGCGGGAGTTCCAACAATATCACCAGCTTCTGGTGTTACCTTAATTAGTGCTGGAAATAATAGAGATGTTAGCCCACAATATGGCTATGCAAGATTAATAAAACTAGCAGCAAATATTTGGTTTTTAATGGGTGACTTAGCATGATGATTATAAAAGAAAAAATATTAAATTGTATGCCAACAATAATGTTGAATATAAATGCAGTGATGGTTAGTTTAGTTGAGGTTGAGGCAATGTTCAGAATTGTTTCATATTTAGTGGCTATAATTTGGACATCATTACAAATATATAAAATGTTAAAAGATGGCAATAATAAAAGATAGAAAGATTTTTTTGCAATGGTTTAAATATGAGGAATTTAATTCTCCTGATGAACCACTTTCATATAAGAAAATGGAAGAAGAATTATTAAAAAGATTAGACTTTGCAAGAACAATTGCAGGAATTCCTTTTAAAATAACTTCAGGTTATAGATCAAGAATGCACAATAGAAAAGTTGGTGGAAAACCAACAAGCTCTCACTGTAAAGGATTGGCTGCAGATATTTATGTAAAAGATAATAATAGTAGAAGTATTATATTGAATGCTTTAATAAAAGCAAGATTTAATAGAATTGGCATTGGCAAAGATTTTATTCATGTTGATGTTGATTATAGCAAAAGTCAAGATAGAATTTGGCTTTATTAATTTTTATAAACTTAAATAAATTACAAATGGAAGTATTAAAAGAAAATTGGATTGAATTATTAATAGCATTTTTTGCTTTTCTTAGAGTTGTTTTTGCTCTATATCCTACAAGCAAAGCTACAAAAGTGTTTGGGTATTTAGATGACTTATTAGCTTGGGTTGTACAAGGTGATAAAGTTGATGATAAAAAGAAAAAGAAAAAATGAAAGAAACTCTGTTTAGCATATTACAAAAATTTGATTTAACAGAGATATTCAAAACTAAAGGAAAGTTAAGGAGATGGAGCGCTAAAAGGAGTGTTGGAGGAGTATTAGTGATGGCTGCGATAAATGATATGAACAGTAACGGAGTTAACGTTTTTAACTTAGTACTTGCTGGATTGGGAGTGCTCCCTCTCTGCCTTTCTTTTTTTGAGAATTAACAATGCAGTGTTAATATCTTACTTGCCTATAATTTTTTTGTTTTAATAATAATAGTAATATTTGCACCATTATTAATTGAAAAACAAAACGTTATGGGCTTTTTACCTAATGGCTACACGCCGCAAGAGTCAGATACCTCATCAAAGTATCTAAGAATCAAGCAAGGAGATAATCTTATTAGAATATTATCAAAACCAATAATCGGTTATATGGCTTGGAAAGATAAATCACCAGTTAGAGTTAAAAATATTAAAGAATCTAAGAAACATCAAAATATGGATGGGAACTTTAGAGAGTTTTGGGCTTTAGTGGTTTATTCTTATGACAATCAATGTATATGCATTTGGGAATTTACTCAGAAAACAATTTTAAAAGCAATTGCAAACTTAGTTAATGACAAAGCTTGGGGAAGTCCTTTAGGTTATGACTTGAAAATTACGAGAACGGGTGAGGACATGAATACAGAATATAATGTTAATCCATATCCACACAAAGATGTGCCCAAAGAGATTGCTGATATGTATTCTAGCACACCTATAAACTTAAATGCTTTGTATGAGGGTGAAGATCCTTTTGATGCTGATAATGCTAATGACTTACCATTTTAATTATGAGCAATAAAGAGAAATTCACGCCGTTAAGCTATAGTTCTTTAAAGGCTTTTGCAAAATCACCAAAAGAATTTTTGGCGTACAAAGAAAGAACATTAGAATCCACAGTAGCTATGAGAATGGGTTCACTAATTCATTTACTTATATTAGAACCTCACATGTTTCCAAAGAAGTATGCAATATATAAAGGAGCGAGAAGATCAGGAAAAGAATGGACAGATTTTGTTGAAAAGTATGGAGACAAAAGAGATATAATAAAAACATCTGAATTTGAAGAAGCTAATAGAATTGCTGATGCAGTTAAACAACATCCAACTTCTCAATTATTAATTAAAAGTTGTAATCATTTTGAGAAATTGGTTGAAGATAAAATCGAAGGAATACCTATTAGAGGTTTTGTTGATGCATATTGCAAAACACATATAGTAGATGTTAAAACATGCCAAGATGCTTCACCAAGAAACTTTGAAAAGACTGCATATAACTTTCATTATAATTTACAAGCTGCTATATATATGGAAGCTTTAAAAAAGAAAGTAAATAAGAATGTAGATTATTTTATTATAGCTGTTGAAAAGAAATCACCATTTCACGTTTCTGTTATGAAGGCAACTGATGATTTTGTAACGAGCGGTAGATTCCATTTGAGAAGACTAATAAATGAGTTTAAAGAATGGGATGGATCAAGTGTTGGATACGAATGGAGAGAACAAAGTGAGGTATTCGATTTAGATGTACCTTATTGGGCTAAAGATTATGAAAAAGCATTTTAAAGAAAAAGAAACTATATTAGAAAATGATTTTTTCGATTTAAAGAAAAGATTAAATAGAAGAAGAAAGATGTGTAAAAACAAATTGCTTAGAAATCTAGATAAAAAACTAAAAGAAGATTCTATTAATGAAGTATTATTTATGTTGCACAAGACAGCTGATTATTGTTACGAAGAGCTAAACCCTGTTGGAGTATGGGATTCAGAAACAACTGGTTTCATTAAAGAATCTTGCTTTAGTTTATTAAATAAATTATATGGATATAATTCAAAATACGAGAGATTATGAAAAACAAAATTGAATACGAAGATGTGCTATTTAGCTTCTTTATAGCTTTATTTATTTTATTAATTTTTACTCAAATATTTATATAATGTATGACGTATTGGTAGAATCTGGTACATTCCAAGTTAATGCAGAAAGAGAGACAGTGAGTGAATGTTTAAAATTTATTGAACAAACTAAAAGAATTGGATACGTTGATGGATACGCATTTATAAAAAACAAAGAAAACAATCAAGTTGTATACTCAGAAAAATTGTCAAACTTTAACTACATTGATTATGATAAACTCAAGAAAAAAAGGAAATAACTACGAAGTAAAAATCGCTAGAGAAATGCGAGAATTAGGTTATGAAAATTGCATAACATCAAGGTTCGGAAGTAAAATGATGGACTATTTTAAAATCGATTTGCTTCATACTGATCCATTTAGATTCCAATTAAAAGCATGGGAAAGATCACCAAACTTTCACAAAGTTCTAAAAGATATGGATAAATGTGATTATATACCTATTAGAAAAGATGCTCAACCAAAAAGAATAATTAAAAAACTAACTAAAGGTTTTTATAATATTATAATGTGGAAAAAGAATAATGAAGAAGAATTAGTGATATTTAAAAAGAAAGATTTTTATGAAATTATAAAAATGTTAAAAGCAGAAAAAATAATATGACAAAAGAACACAAACAAGAATTGCGAGAATATGCTGAAAGAATAGCTAAAGGATTTTCAATGAGACCAAATTACAGTGAATCGTTTCATGTCGAAGATATACAAATAGCATCAGAAAGTATGGCATTTGTTAAGATGAAAAAATTTCCATCAGAAAAATGTGCAGCATTCTTGTTTTTTAGAGTAAAATCAGACAAGCCATGGAGATGGTTTTGTCCAACAGATTCACATATATTAGGAATGAGATATTTCGAAGAATTTAAAAGAAGAATAGAAAACGAAAACTACGATAAAGATTAATATGAATATATTAGAAAAAGCAAACGAGATAATAAACAAAAGGTCTGAAGAAAAGGAAAGAAAATATGGACCATTTGGAGAAGGCATGGAAAGAGCTGCGAAAATTGCAAGTGGAATGAGTGGAAAAAAATTCTGTGCTGAAGATATATATATAGCTTTAGTTGCTTTAAAGCTTTCTCGTCACTCATATAATTATAGAGAAGATAACTTATTAGATGCAGTAGCATATTTAGGATCACTTAACGATTATATTAATAATAAAAAAGAAGAATTATGAGAATACTATTTACGGGTTGCACAGCAAAACAAACAGATGATAATGCTTACAAAAGAGCTAGAGTAAAAAGAATAGATGATAGCAGTATTATATGTAATTCATTAAGAAAACAAGGATATGAGGTTGATAGAAGAAAGGTTAAATGGGGTGATAATTTATCAGACTATGGATTAGCTATAGTAGGTTTAGGGCAATTTGGTTCTAACAATTATTCAGGAGAAATATTTAATGCGTTATATGCTATACAAGAAGTAGAAAATGTTTTAATATTTCATGAAGATTGGAAAATAAAAGGCACTATTGATTCTTTTACTAAAATGCTCGATAAAGATATTTTAATAAAAACTATAGTGAAAAAATGGAGTGATGGGAGACACTTTTATGGAGGAGTTGATAATATTAATTTCGATATAGACAAAGCCCATAAGGTTATAAGTAATATTACAAATGGATTATATGATGCATTAATACCAGCATTCGATTGGGGAGATAAAGCAATCGTTAGGAATATTATAAAATCAAAAAACATTTATAACTTAGATTTGACACCTTATGTATTATCTAATTGGTTAATACCATTAAATGTTGAAAAACAGGAAAAGAAAAGAAAACACATGTTAGCTTCTTTAGTAGATCATAGAAGTTGGGTAAAGAGGAATAAATTAAAATGGGATGTAGATTATTTTGGAGCAAAAAGTATTAAAGAAGCACCTCAACTTAAAACAGAAAAACATGTATTTGAAGAATGTGGAAAATACTGGAGCATCTTATGCCCAGAATATCCTCACTCTGGTTCTGGTTGGTTTAGGGTTAGGTGGATTTACGCTGCTATTCATAAGTCTATACTTTATTCTTGTGAAAATGATTGTGATGCTTTAGGATTAGATAATATAAATATTGAGAACTTAAATGAAAATGAATTAAAGCAATATGCAGAAAAACAATCTAAAGCAATATTAAAACACATGTGGAATATAGAAACTTTCGACAAAAAATTACATAATATAGTAAATAAAAAATGTAAAACACTTACAAAACATAATAGACCAACACTTAATAAAGCACCAACATTATTTTACCCATGAGAACATTTATATCGCCAACAGTAGCATTCGAATATTACTACGATAAAATATCTAGAGAAGGAAAAATGTTTCAAAATACAAGAGCATTATTTAATCAAGGTTTTTATATAAGTAATCCACAATGGAATGTTATTAAAACAAAATATAGAAAATTTAATATTGATTATGCTAATGCAGAATGGGAATGGTATGAATCGGCTGATCCTTCAGTAAAGTTCATTGAACAAAAAGCAAAAATGTGGGGAAATTATGCTGATGAAAATGGAGAAGCACGTTCAAATTATGGATGGCAATGGAGAAGAGAAGACCAATTAGATAAGGTAATTAATATACTTAATGAGGATAACAATTCAAGAAGAGCTGTTATAACTTTATATGACGGAAAAGAAATAAACACATACTCTAAGGATACTCCATGTACACTCAATTTACAATTTCAGATTATAGAAAACAAACTATGTATGACAGCAATTATGCGTTCAAACGATTTATGGTTTGGTTTTTGCAACGATCAATATTGTTTTTCTAAATTACAATTATTAATAGCAAATAAATTACAAATACATACAGGATGGTATTTTCACTTTGCTTCTAATTTACATATATATTTTAAACAACTAAATAGAAATAAATAATGAAATTTACAATAGATTTAAATTATAGCTTTTTATTTGGTTTAGATTATTATAAAACTGATTTAACTTTTACGAGATATGATGAAAACATTATATCAATACACTTTGCATTTATTTCATTTAATATACATATAAAAACTAAAAAACATTAATTATGAAGGAATTTAATTACATTAGAAATTGGGCAAAATTTAGAGGTATTTATGAAAAAGGAGACTCTAAAACACAATGTCTTAAGTTACAAGAAGAGGTTGGAGAATTATCTAAAGCTATACTTGACAAAGATAAAAACGAAGTAATAGATGCAATAGGTGATTGTGTAGTTGTGTTAACTAATCTTGCTGAATTAGCATCAATAGAATTTCATGACTATATGCCTATAGAAGAATGTATAAGAGTAGCATTCGATGAAATAAAAGACAGAAAAGGAAAGATAGTTGACGGCACATTCGTTAAAGATAATGGATAGTAAAATAAAATCATATTATGCTATAATACCAGCTGAAGTTAGATATTCTACTGATATATCTTCTTCATCTAAATTATTATACGCCGAGATAACCGCCTTATGCAACAAGGAGGGCTTTTGTTGGGCAAGCAATAGTTATTTTGCTGAGTTATATAAAGTGTCTAGAGGTACAATTTCTAAATGGATAAAACAATTAGAAGAAAACTTATTCGTTAGAGTAGTTTATATGCATAATGAAAAAGGGAAAAATATAGACATGAGAAAAATATATTTAATAAAAGAAAATACCTGTTTCCAAAAGGAATCAGCTGTTTCCAAAAAGAATCAGGCTGTTTCCAAAAAGAATCAGGCCTGTTTCCAAAAGGATACAGATAATATTAAAACTAATATTAAAAATAATAATAAAGGTAAACCATCAGACATTAATGATGTTATAGAATATTTTGTTAGCAACAAAGCTGATATACTCGAAGCAAATAAATTCTTTAACTATTTCGAAAGTAATGGTTGGAAAGTAGGAGGTAGAACACCAATGAAGAACTGGAAAGCAGCAGCAAACAATTGGATGATGAGATCGAAAGAATTTAATAATAATACTAATAATGAGTTCCCTGATTATTATGACAGAAAAGTAGAGTATGCTATTGGTAACGATTCGAGTAAATTAAATAGATACCATAAACATTTGAGAGAATTAGGTTGGACATGTGTACATTCCCCAACAGCAGGAACAATATGGAAAAAAAAGTAAATAAATAAAAATAAATTATTATATTATGGAAAACATTGAAACACAATTGCTTTTATGCATATTACTAATGACATGTATAAACTTTATATTTAACCTAGCAAAAGAATTAAAATGAAAAAACAAATAGACAAATGTCCATTACCTTTAATAGATATACAAAGAGTTAGAGATGCTTTAAAGAATAAGTGTTGTGATAACGAATTGAAATGTATTAGTGATGTTATATGTCAGACATTAGATTATTTAGAAGATAATGGATGTGATGTATATAAATATTTAAACAATAATAATAATGCCACAAAGACCAAAAGGAAGGAGACTGCATTGGATAAAGAGTTCTGCTGCAAAAAAGCAGAGTTCAGGAGGTTGGATTAAAACAACATTCTACCAATCAAAACAATGGAGAACATTAAGGAACTATTATATCAAAAACAATCCACTATGTGTACATTGTTTAGCAATAAACAGAACAACACCAGGATATGTCGTCGATCACATACTTCCTATAACACAAGGTGGTGCAAAATTAGATTCAAAAAACCTTCAAACTCTATGCGAGTCTTGTCATAACAAGAAATCTGGTAGAGAAGGAGCTAAAATAAGATGGAACAAGAAAAAAAACAATATATAGTACTACTAATCTTAAAAACAAATATGAAATTAA
>TARA_R100000655_G_scaffold2100_15_pt1 | contig 22468 bp, 20 predicted proteins | sample TARA_R100000655 | Tara Oceans TARA_R100000655 (sample SAMEA2622497) | marine metagenome | biome: marine biome (ENVO:00000447); feature: deep chlorophyll maximum layer (ENVO:xxxxxxxx); material: "saline water (ENVO:00002010), including plankton (ENVO:xxxxxxxx)" | depth 90 m
TGCAGAACATGCTAGAGCGTTGGGACAAAAAATTACAATACAATATCCTGAAGCAACGTTTACTTTTTTCTGTGGAAATAAAAGAAGAGATGCATTACCAGAGCTCTTACACAAACATAATATAAACCTTACGGAGATAGAAGTTTACAAAACAAGTTTAAACAAAAAAGAATTCCAAAGAACATTTAATGCCATTATGTGTTTTAGTCCTAGTGGTGTACAAAGTTATTTTGGAGCAAATAAGCCACAAAAAGAAACTATTGTCTGTATTGGTAATACTACAGCTACGGCAGCAAAGCTCTATACAGATCAAATTGCAATTGCTAACACAACCTCGATTGAAAGTGTTATAGCAAAGACAGTAAAGGTTTTAAATAAGACATTTTGATATAGTTATGATAAAAAACGATTTATTTTTAAAAGCACTAAGAGGCGAGTCTGTTGAGCGTCCTCCAGTTTGGATGATGAGACAAGCAGGTCGTTATCTGCCAGAATTTATGGAGCTTAAGCACAAGTATGATTTCTTTACGCGTTGCCAAACTCCAGAATTAGCAAGTGAAATTACCGTGCAACCTATACGCCGATATGGTATGGATGCTGCTATTTTGTTTTCAGATATATTAGTTATCCCTCAAGCTATGAATATAGATGTAGAGATGAAGCCAGGCGTTGGTCCTTGGTTACCTACACCTATACACACAGCAAAACAAGTAGAGCAAGATGTTATTGTCCCTAATATAGATGAAACCTTAGGTTATGTAATGGATGCTATAACTATGACTAAGGAAAAACTTAACAATGAAGTACCATTAATTGGTTTTGCAGGGTCACCTTGGACCATTTTATGTTATTGTGTGCAAGGGCAAGGCTCTAAAAACTTTGATAAAGCTAAAGAGTTTTGTTTTACTCAACCCGTTGCTGCTCACTTATTGCTTCAAAAAATAACAGATACTACTATAGCGTATTTAAAGCGTAAAGTTGAAACTGGTGTAAATGCAGTACAAGTTTTTGATTCTTGGGGCGGCATGTTATCTCCAGTAGATTATCAGGAATTTAGCTGGCAATACATTCAACAAATTATTGATGCCTTAAAGGATATGGCACCAGTAATTGCATTTGGAAAAGGCTGTTGGTTTGCTTTAGACGAGATGAGCAAAAGTGGCGCATCTGCATTAGGTGTAGATTGGACAATAACTGCAGAAAATGCCAGGAAATTTACTAACAACAGTATAACACTTCAAGGTAATTTTGACCCTACGCGTTTGTTCTCACCACCAAAAGAAATTAAGCGTATGGTTACTGAAATGATTGATGCCTTTGGTAAAGACAATTACATAGTTAATTTAGGACATGGTATTTTACCTAATATCCCTATTGAAAATGCAGGTGCATTTATTGAAGCTGTTAAGGAATATAAAAGTAAATAGTGATTTAATCTTGTCTCATTTAAGTGTATTAAAATAAAGACACCGATTTTTATAGAAATAAAGAGGTTCTAAACGATTAAGACTATGAAAATCTGGTCCAGACTTAAAAAACTAAGTATAAAGCAATTACTAAATTTAGGAGTTGTTTTTATACAACGTCCCTTGTTAATTCGCCCAACGCTTAAAGCCACCTCTAAGACTATGTCTATCTCTCAAAAGGAGTTTGGTAGTGCACAACATAAAAATGGAAAACCAAATGCATTTAGACATGCGTTATGGAACATTCTTTTGGCAAAAGTAGCTTACACAAAAAATGAGACAGCAGCAACAGATTGGGCAGAACAAGTAACTACACTTCACGAAAAACTAGCACCTAATGCACCATTAGAAACTGTTATGGATTTACATAATAATATGGTAGGACGTCAGTTTTTTTCTGAAACTTTAGATCTATCTGAAAAAGAATTAATTCAGTTTTTAAAAGAGAAGTCTAGTAATGCAAAACAAATTACCAAGGTAGAAGACGTAGAGCGTTATCCTAATGAATTGGTTTATATTTAAATAGTTTATGGCCAAATTCCTAGACCTTACATATTATCACAATAGAAGCTTTGTATTTCCAATGTATCTAAAGCTAGATGATGATGGGTTAAGAAACTTACCAAAGTTTTATTATGACCTAGTGGAAGGAGATTATGGCAAAATTTTATTTGAGGCTTTTTATGATAATAATGATGACATATTAATTGAAAGTTTAATCAATGAACACGGTGTGTTTTTTGAAAAATTCCTTGCTTTAGCCCTTAGACACAGATTCAATTTATACTTCAGCAGCGAAAAAGAATCTACTCATTTACTTAATTTATGTTCACAAAACTTCAATGTAATTGAAAGTCGAAATCGTCTTATTGATAGAATTAAAACTGATTTTTTAAAAATTTTAGTTATTAAAAGAAATAACATCAGCTTCTATAATAAGTTATTAGAAAGTGTAAAAGCTAAGTCGCAAATCAAGAGTTGTAGAGTTTGTGGTAGTAATTTTCAGCCAATTTGCTTACCTGACTGGGTTTATTACGGTTCGAATGGTAATGACTCGATATGTTATCAATGTCCTATAAACTCAAATAATGATAGAGATGAGTTACCCAATCTCATTTCCAAATTAATTCATACTATTAGCTTTATTCCTAACGCAAATTTTAATCCAATTAACTATAATTTTAGCTCTCGAATAAACAGGGACAGCTGGTCCAAAGTGTGCACTATCATTTTCAAAATGGGTGTTTCTGGAAATGACACCTTGACTTCAAATTCTATTTTTAAAAAACACTATGGTAGTTGGTTCAAAGCATTAGTTGATTCTAATGTTTTACCAAATAACATTTTAAAATCAAGCAGAGGTGTCCGATGTATAGCTATGAGTGGCAACGAATGCAATTCTTTAGATGAGATGTATGTAGATAACTGGTTTTATAAAAACAATATCAAGACAATCAAAGAGCCTTTATATCCTTATCACAAACAATATAATAAATCAGGAAGACGAAGAGCGGACTGGAAAGTAAATGAATATTTTATTGAGTATTTTGGTCTAAAAGGAGAGGAAAATTATGACAAGAAAACTAAAGAAAAGATATTACTAGCTAATAGGCTTAATTTAAAGCTAATTTCTATATTCCCATCTGATTTAAATAATATTGAAAAAAATTAAGCTTCTTGCTCACCAGTTAAAATGTTATGATTAAAAACATATTCAAAGCCATATCAGCCTACAGAAGTAGTTTCAGTTTAATTTCTAAATTAAAACTTTGGAAATACTTTGCCATCCCAATGGTTATTAGTTTTGTTACAGCTATGCTAATAGGTATATCTGCTTGGGGATTGTCAGACAATATCGGTTCACTTATTTCTAAAGCTTGGATTTGGGATTGGGGCAAGGCAACATTTATTACAATTAGCACTGTATTAGGTGGTCTTATAATTATTGCAATTGGCCTTATACTTTACAAACACATTGTTATGGCATTAAGTGCGCCATTTATGAGTCCTGTTTCAGAAAAGATTGAGCAACATTTTAACCCTCAAGCAGTTCATTCACACAGAGATACAAACAATGTACAACAATTATGGCGAGGTATAAAAATTAACGTTCGCAATCTTACTATGGAGTTATTGTTAACAGTACCTATCCTACTTATAGGGTTTATACCGGTTGTAGGTATTTTCTCTACAGTATTATTGTATGCTGTTCAAGCTTATTATGCAGGGTTTGGAAATATGGACTACACATTGGAGCGTCATTATAATTATTCAGAAAGTATTTCATTTGTAAAACAAAATAGAGGCTTAGCCATAGGCAATGGTCTGGTGTTTATACTATTTCTTTTTATACCAATCATAGGTATTATTCTGGTACTACCATTATCTGTAACTGCAGCAAGTAAGGTGACGCTAGAAAAGCTTCAGCAACATAAAACCTTATAGTTTAAGAGTACTATGAAAGAACAGTTTTTTAACTACATACAAACATTACAAGATACCATTACTGCAAAGATAGAAGCGGTTGATGGCAAGGCCAAGTTTAAAGAAGACCTTTGGGAGCGCGAAGAAGGTGGCGGTGGCAGAAGCCGAGTTATAGAAAATGGAGATGTATTTGAAAAAGGCGGTGTGAATATTTCTAAAGTTCACGGACCGTTAAACCCAGCAATGCAAAAATACTTTAACGTTGGCGATGTTAATTTTTTTGCGTGTGGCTTAAGTTTAGTATTACATCCTAAAAATCCTTTTGCGCCTACTGTACATGCAAACTGGCGTTATTTCGAAATGTATGAGAAAAACGGCACATTGGTAGATAGTTGGTTTGGTGGCGGTCAAGATTTAACACCGTATTATTTGTTTAAGGAAGACGCTGTTCATTTTCATAGCATTTGCAAATCTGTTTGTGATGCTCACGACCCTTCATTTTATGCGCTATACAAAAAACAATGTGACGACTATTTTTATAATGCTCATCGCGATGAAGCTAGAGGTTTAGGTGGTTTGTTTTTTGATCATTGTAAAGCCACACCAGAACGAAGTATGACAGATTGGTATAACTTTGTTACACAAGTGGGTGATAGTTTTTTAGATGCTTATGTGCCTATTGTAGAGAAAAGAAAAGATATACCATTTACACCAGAACAACGCGATTGGCAAGAAATAAGACGCGGTCGTTATATAGAGTTTAATTTAATACATGATAAAGGCACGTTGTTTGGCTTAAAAACAAACGGCCGTATAGAAAGTATTTTTATGAGCTTTCCGCCTCACGTACAATGGCGCTATAATTACGAACCAGAAAAAGGTACCAAAGAAGACAAATTATTACACGTATTAAAACACCCTAAAGATTGGGTTTAAACACAATTAAAATGAAGCATATTTTCACAATACTAATCTTACTAATTACACTTAGTTCTTGTAAGAATAATAAAGAATTGGACATCTTATCAGATCCTGAGCCTTTAACAGAACTTAAATCTCAAGAAGAGCACATGAGAGCTGCAGTAACCTATTTAACAGCTAGCAGAATAGATGATGCTTTAAAGGAACTAACACAATGTATTAGAACTTACCATAACGAGCGCGCTTACATTATGAAAAGCGACATTCTTCTAAGAGAGAAGAGATACCAAGAGTATTTAGAAAATACAGAAGACGCCAGGCGCTTCGAAGAATTTCAATCACCTACTCTTTTTATGCATAATGGTTTAGGTTATGAACTTACTGGCGAAGAAGATAAAGCAAAACCCTTTTATGAGAAAGCATTGTTAAGGTGGACGCTAAACGGTACAACTCAAGAAAACTATAGACAAGTGCTAACACAAAAACCATTTTTAACAGCAGTGGTGTTTGGTAAAGACGTAGCCTTAAAAGACTTTGATAAAATCTTTTCAGATTTTGGTAAAACCCGCCAAGATACTATAATAAGAGAACAATTTAGACCATTGCTAGAAACCTATGACGGTACAGGAATGAGTTATTTTTATTTTGAAATTGAAAAAAATCCTACAGAATAATGTATCCATTAAGACGTAACCGAAGATTAAGAACTAACGCATCTATTAGAGGATTAGTTAGAGAAACCATGCTTTCACCTAATGATTTTATTGTACCACTTTTTATTACTGAAGGCTCTGGCGTAAAAGATGAAATAGCATCTATGCCAAATTATTACAGATATAGCTTAGATCTTTTAAAGGCAGAAGTAAAGTCGCTTTGGGATTTAGGGTTGCGTTCTGTGCTTTTATTTGTTAAAGTTCCCAATAACTTAAAAGACAACGCAGGAACAGAAGCATTAAATCCAGATGGACTAATGCAACGCGCCATAAAGACCGTAAAAGATACATGTCCAGATATGGTTGTTATGACAGATGTGGCGTTAGACCCATATTCAATTTTTGGTCATGATGGTGTTGTGGGTGATGGCCAAATAATTAACGACGACACTAATGCAATCTTGGCAGAAATGTCTTTATCTCATGCTAAAGCAGGTGCAGATATAGTTGCACCAAGTGATATGATGGATGGACGTATTTTTGAGATTCGTAGCTTGTTAGAAGATGAAGGTTTTCATAATACCGGTATTATGAGTTATTCGGCTAAATATGCCTCTGCATTTTATGGGCCATTTAGAGACGCTTTAGCATCTGCTCCTGTAGATGTAAAAGATGTTCCTAAGGATAAACAAAGTTACCAAATGGATCCAGCGAATAGAGACGAAGCCATTAAGGAAACTATTATGGACGTACAAGAAGGTGCAGATATCGTTATGGTAAAACCAGGACTTTGTTACTTAGATATTGTAAGAGATGTAAAAGAAGCGGTTGATGTACCTGTAGCAGTATACCAAGTAAGTGGAGAATACGCTATGCTTAAGGCTGCCGCAGAAAAAGGATGGCTGGATCATGATGCTGTAATGTTAGAGCAGTTTGTATCAATTAAACGAGCTGGCGCAAATATGATTGCTAGCTATTTTGCCAAAGATGCAGTAAAACTTTTATAGCGCTTTTAAAGCCTTTGCTATAATTTCAGAATGATCAAATGCCAAATTAGGAAGGTTATTTAAAGGCCACCATTTGGCATTTTTTGCATCGTCTGCAGCTTCAACTTTAGGAGTGCTAGATATTGTTCCTACAAAAGCAATACTAATAGTTCGTCCTCTTGGGTCTCTGCCAATAGCTCCAAAAACTCCTATTTGTTTAAGAGCCTTTACATCCAATCCTGTTTCTTCTTTTAATTCTCGTTTAGCTCCTGTTTCAAAGGTTTCATCTGTTTCTAAAAAACCTCCAGGAAGCGCCCACTCATCTTTAAACGGATCGTTTTTACGCTGTATGAGTAATACATAATCTGTATTGGATAATGTAGAAAAAATTACAGCATCTGTAGTAATGCTAATCTCTTGTTTTGGCATCTTTTCTAAATTTTTTAAGTGGTATAATTCAATTCTATATTAAAAGTAAGAAAGGTTTAGCGTTAATCATTATTTTTCAGAAAGGATTAATACAAAGACATTGTCTATTTCCTTAACTTGTCACAAAAATTTATCATCTAATGACATTACTCATAATTTACGCGGTAGTTTCTATCTTTTTTTCGTTTTTATGCTCGATTTTAGAAGCAGCTCTTTTAAGTGTTACACCAACATTTATTAAAATTAAAACTAAAGAAGGGAAAGGCTACGCACAAACTCTGGCAGAGTTTAAAAAAGATATAGACAAGCCATTAATAGCCATCTTAACATTAAATACCGTAGCGCATACGGTTGGTGCCATATTGGTAGGAGTGCAAGCAGAAAAGGCTTTTGGAAGTGGAAATAATTCTGTAGGTATTGTGTCTGCAATTATGACGGTATTAATTCTTGTTGTTTCAGAAATAATTCCTAAAACCATTGGTGCTACCTATTGGAAAAGCTTAGGAAACTTTACAGCAAAGTTCTTAAAGCTTATTATGTTTCCGTTAAAATATACGGGTATACTTTGGATTCTTACACTTACCACAAAACTTATTGGAAAATCTGCTCACGTAAGCACAATGTCCAGAGAAGAGTTTATGGCTATTACAGACGCCGCTGAAGAAGAAGGCGTTTTTGAGGAAAATGAAACCACTGTAATTAAAAATTTATTGGTCTTTAAGTCTGTTGAAGCTAAAGATGTAATGACACCATTTTCTGTAGCTATTATTGAAGATGAAACAAAAACTATTGAAGAGTTTTACCAAGAACATAAGCACTTAAAATTTTCTAGAATTCCTGTTTATAAAGAGAAAACTAATAACATTACTGGTTTTATTCTTAAAGATGATGTGCTAGAGGAAATGTTAGACAACAAAGGACCAGACGCTTTATCTACATTAAGGCGTGATATCTTAATGACTTCTAACAACACACCGATACCAGAACTTTTTGAATTTTTTGTTGAGAAACGCGCACATATTGCCATGGTATCAGATGAATATGGTAATTCTGTAGGTATTGTAACTATGGAAGATATTATTGAAACGCTTTTAGGTCTAGAAATTATGGATGAGAGTGACCGTGTGGAAGATATGCAGGAGCTAGCTAGAAAAAACTGGGAAAACCGCGCTAAACGTATGGGATTATTAGAGTCTAAAAAAGCTAATGAAGATGGATCCTCTAAAGCTTAATAAATTAGATGAAGCTATTATTAGTTCTCCTCTAGGTGCTATTCAAGTTTTAGGAGATGAAAATGGCGTACAGTCTATTTTATTTTTAGAAGATGCCAAACCCTTTACCGAAGATATTCCCAAAAGCTTATCCATAGCCGTACAAGAGCTTACAAATTACTTTACCAAGAAAACTAAGGATTTTACTTTTAAATTGAACCCTCAAGGCACAGAGTTTCAACAGAAGGTGTGGCAACAACTGTGTACAATTCCGTTTTCTAAAACATCATCTTATTTAGATATGGCGAAAGCTTTGGGTGACCCAAAAGTAATTCGTGCCGCAGCTAGTGCCAATGGTAAGAATCCTATATCTATAGTAATTCCGTGTCATCGGGTTATAGGTAGTGATGGTAGTATGACTGGTTATGCTGGTGGCATTTGGCGTAAAGAATGGTTACTAAATCACGAAAGTGCTGTTACACAAGGTACATTGTTTTAAACATTAGATATATTCATGAAATTTTTAAAATCTGTTTTTAAAGGGATACTGCTAATTATTGGTTTGGCCATAGTACTACTCTATATCTTTGATTATGATTATATCCTTAAAGGTGTTCGCGTTGTTTACCTAACTGGCCATACAACTGCTTTTATAGATGACGCTAAGTATTTTGACAATAGGTTAATTGAGGCAGAAAACCCTCAAGATTGGCCTAAACACAAGCTATACAATCAAGCAACACCAACAACAACCTTAAATGAAATAAACGATAGATTAGGAACCATAGCGTATGTCATTATAAAAAATGATAGTATTTGGTATGAGGACTATGCTGAAAGCTATTCAGACACTTCTAAAACTAATAGCTTTTCAATGGCTAAAAGTATTACCGTAACACTTTTAGGCAAAGCCATTCGAGATGGTTTTATTACTGGTTTAGACCAACCTGTAGCAGATTTCTTCCCAAAGTTTAATACAGACCTAGGTAAAGAAATGACCGTAGGAGATTTGGCGTCTATGTCTTCTGGACTAAATTGGGACGAGAGTTACTCAAGTCCATTTTCCTTAACTGCAAGATCGTATTATGACACTAATATAAGAGATGTAATTTTAGGGTTAAATGTTGTTGAAAACCCAGGTGAATCCTATAAATACCTAAGTGGTAACACACAGCTTTTAGGAATGGTAATAGAAAAAGCGACCAACCAAACACTTACAGACTATTTGCAAGAAAGTTTTTGGACACCAATGGAAAGCTTTGAAGATGCAACCTGGCAATTAGATAGTGAAGACTCTGGAATGGAAAAATCATATTGTTGCATTGCAAGCAACGCCAAAGATTTTGCCCGCTTTGGTAAACTTTATAAAGACAAAGGTGCCTGGAACGAAGAACAGCTGTTAGATTCATCTTTTGTTAGCACTGCAATCGAGCCAAGGTTTAAAGACAGTCCTGAATACGGTTATGGATTTTGGTTAAGTAACCATTTGGGAAAAGATATTTTTGCAATGCGCGGTATTTTAGGGCAGTATGTAATAACTATACCAGAAGATAATGTCATCATTGTTCGCTTAGGCCATAAACGTGGGCAGTTTGTAGATAAACCATTCACCCAAGACTTTTATACTTACATAGAAGAAGCCTACAGCATGATGGCCGAACATTAAAAGGCGTTATTTTTTTAGTTATCTTTTCATTTAAATAGATAAACTATGATTTCTAAGCTTAATCTTGAGCACATTTTATTTTTAGATATTGAAACTGTACCAGAGTATGAACAGTGGAGTGAGTTAGATGATGATACAAAATTACTTTGGGAAACTAAAACTCAATACCAACGTAAAGACGAGTTTACACCAGAAGACTTTTATGATCGTGCAGGTATTTGGGCAGAGTTTGGTAAGATAGTTTGCATATCTGTAGGATATTTTAAAATTCAAGGTGACAGCAGGCAGTTTAGAACAACCTCTTTTCACGGAGATGAACCAAAAATATTAAGAGATTTTAAGGGGCTTTTAGAATCTCATTTTAATAGACCTCATCATTTGCTTTGTGCTCATAACGGTAAAGAATTTGACTTTCCCTTTATTGCTCGCCGTATGATAATACATCATATCGAGCTGCCATTTAAACTTAATTTATTTGGAAAAAAACCTTGGGAAATACCACATCTAGATACATTGGAACTTTGGAAATTTGGGGATTACAAACATTATACGTCTCTCAAATTACTTACCAAAATATTAGGGATTCCTTCACCTAAAGATGATATTGATGGTAGCCAGGTTCGTGATGTTTTCTATAATGAAAAAGATGTTGATCGTATTATTATATACTGTGAAAAAGACACCGTTTCTGTAGCCCAAATATTCTTAAGATTAAGAAATGAAGAGCTTTTGCATGACTCAGAGGTACTTTCAGTTTAAAGAACCTATATATGGTAAAATCAGAATTTAGACGAGTAGCAGAAAAACATAATTGTAAACTTCAAGTTAGTGATAACGATATTGCTATTGGTATGGGTGTAAGAAGTCCAAGGGTAATATATAGATTAATTTGTGATTATAAATCTTCAGAAATAATTATAGATAACAAAACAGGTTTTGAGTTTGTAGGAAATGTTTCTTGTTGGTTTAAACCAACTCATAATTCTTTAAGTTTAAACTTAAGTACTAAAACTCATTTTAATAGAATCTTTTCTAGAGCCAAAAATCCATTTAAAATAGATGTTAATAATTATAGCTTGGAAACTTTTTTAAAAAACTCCAGTGACTTAAAGTCTTTAGAGACTATTGCAAAGACTACTAAATTTGAACCCCAAATTATAGGAAGTTATAACAATGGTCGTTATCATTTAAAAACCACTTATCATCTTCAATTTAAAAATTGGGAGCAAGCATTAGACCCATTACTCCTCTTTTATAAAGAGTTTATTGATAACTTTTCAGTTAATACATAATAAAAAAGCCGCTCTATTTCTAAAGCGGCTTAGTGTATTTATAAAATTAATTTTAAAGCTCTACATTACCTATAGATGTAACCTCACCATTAACCACCTCAACATCAACAAAAGTTTGTGATTCAAATCCTGATTCTGGATCTGGGTTTATCGATACTATATAAACACCATTTGGAACGCCGCTTAAAACAAAATTACCTGTAGCATCTGTATATGTAGTAATCTCTAATTCGCCTGAAATCGCTATAACTTCTGTTTGAAAGTCACTTGGGTTTACTGTTCCTGAAATTGCACCACTTTCCGCTACTGTAGATGCTCTTATGACTGGCTTTAAACTATAGCCTCCATTACCTTGATTTACGATAGACTTATCTGCATCAAAATCTAAAATAAACTCATAAAAAATACCACCTTCTAAAGTTTCATTTACCTGTATTTTTAATCCAGATTGTTGTGCACTTGGTGTACTCAAAGGAAATGTTTCTCCATCTACAACAACAGAGTTGTTTGTGCCCAAAATTAATCGTATCTGACTTATGTTACCTGCAGGTATATTATCATCAACTAATAATACGCTAGCTCCACCAGTTAGTTCTAATAAGTTGTAAATACCAGAATTTACGTCACCTATTACAACATCGTCTTCATCATCTAAATTACCGTTATATTTTACAACAACGTCTTGTACATCTACAAACACAGCATCATAATCACCAGGAGCATCAACTAATTTAACACTTAATCTAGCTGGTTCTTCACTTGAAGAGTCATCTTCATTACAAGCTAAAAAGATAACAGCTAACATTATCAAGCTTATTTTAATTACATATTTCATAACTATCTTTAATTTTTTGTTTTATCAAATATAGAGGTTAATCAATGTATGAAAAGTCTTATTAACATAGTTTAAGTGTACGTTTAACATAAAACAAAAAAGGCCGCTCTATTTCTAAAGCGACCTTTTCATTTAAGTGTTGGTTAATTTACTCTTTAATAAAGCGTTTTGTCATAGTTTGTCCATCTATAGTAGCATTTAGTAAATAGATACCACTTTCTAGATTTCCTACTTCTAACGTGTTGCTCAAGTTTCCTTTTGCAACTTGCTGTCCTAACATATTAACTATTGTAAATGTTGCTTCTTTTTGAGACACAAAGTCTACTTGTAAAGATGCTCCTTTTACAGGGTTAGGGTAAATATTAAATGTTGAGTTAACTGGTGGCGCCTGAGGCACTAAGTTTGTGATTCCAAAAGAAGATCCACAAGCTCCCAAGTTTGTCCAACCACTAGCTGTTCTTTCAAATAAATTACCTTGATACGTAACACGATCTCCAGTACTATAAGATTGAGAACTGCTATAAGGTGCAACACCTGCGCAAATGTCTGCTGTACCATCTATAACTCTCACATCATCAATAGCGATATCTGCTTGCCACGTAGAGCCTGTAGTTCTATTAAACCTTAGTCTAATAGATGATCCATTATAAGCTGAAAGATCTACAGTTGCAGATTGCCAAGCATTTCCTTTATTTCCTGTTTCGGAGAATAACGTTGTCCAAGTTGCTCCATCATTATCACTAACATCTACTTTTAAACTTCCCATATCTGATGCACCATACATATGATACTTAAATGTAAAGTTTGGTTGTGCTGTAGCAGATAAATCTATACAAGGTGAATTTAAAATTGCTTGTTTGTTAGGGTAGCCTGTACCGTTTCCAGAAGCTTCAACAAAAACGTAGAAACTACCTTCAACCGCACTTGATGGTCCTGTATTGCTAGATGGTGTACCACTAGCGTCTCTAGTCCAGTTTATATCGTCTGAAGTAGATTGCGTCCAAGCTCCTAAATTACTTTCATAACCTTCTGAATAAGGGAATGAAGAGATACCATTTACACAACCACCACCAGATGCTGGTGAGTCTGTAGTTACAGATACTGTATTACTAGCTCCAGATACATTTCCTGCGTCGTCTTTTGCGCGAACGTTAAATGTATAATTAGTTCCAGAAGATAATCCGGTAATTTGAGCAGATGTATTAGCTGTAGTTCCTAATAAAGCAGTTCCTTGATAAACATCATATCCTGTTACTCCAACATTATCGTTTGAAGCATTCCAAGATAAATCTACTGTAGTTTCTGTGATGTTAGAAGCAGATAAATTTGTTGGTACACTTGGTGCTTGAGTATCTGCAGCAGAGCTTCCAATATTAACTGTATAATCTTCTACTTCACCATAGCTAAATGATTCACAAGCGCTAGGCACACCGTTATATTTCATAGAAACTCTCATACGAGTAGCTCCATCTGAAGCATTGGTTGGCACTGTAAAGCTACCACTTACAGGTGTATTTTGTGTAGCTGCAACACTTGTAACTAATTCTCCAGAATCAGAAAAATCACCATCTTGGTTATAATCTATCCAAACGGCATAGCCCTCAGAATATACAGTTCCTGTCCAGGTAGGTGTAATTGTAATTGTATATGCATCACCTTTTGCCAAGTCTGTTTCCACAGCTGTATGATTTTGGTATCCACCGCTTCCGGCACCAGAAGTATTATTAATATCTGCCAATTGTACTCTAGAGATATACTCATCTGCAACACTGTTACCATTAGAGGCACAATAGTTAGAGCCACCATTTCCTCCACCAAAAGCATCTCCTACATTAACGGCATGCCAAGCATTTGTTACTGCCTGTTCTTCTACGCCACCAGCTCCATAAAGATCTTTAGCCGCTTGTATTGCGCCAGCTCTTGCATTTGCAAACGTAGAGTTTGCAGATAAATAGTTATTTAATGTTCTGTAAGCAATTTTAGCAGATTTATCCATACCAATTCCACTTACTGAAAACACATCGCCAACGTCATTTGTACCATTGCCACCTTCAACTAATAAGTAAAACCAGTAGTTTAATACACCAGAGTTTGTATGTACTCCACAATAGTCATTAGATTGCGTTGGTGTTCCACAATTAGGGTTTTGCCAGAATTGACCTCCATAAGTATCTGGTTGTCCTAATGATGTTGGATTACTCATAGAGCGTAGAGCCGCTGAGCCGCTTCGTCTATCAATTTCATCTCCAATTAACCAAACTTCATCAGTTGGGTTAGTATCACTTCCATTTCCTTTTGCAAAATGCTCTACTGCTGCACCCCAAATATCTGAGAAGCCTTCATTAAGACCACCAGATTCTCTTTGATATGCAAGATTTGCAGTAAACGTTGTTACAGCATGTCCTATTTCATGAGATGCAACATCTATACTTGTTAATGCATCAAAAAATCCATTTCCTTCATTACCATTCGAAGAACCATCACCGTAAGACATTACAGAACCATTCCAGAATGCGTTATCATAATTGTTATCTACGTGAACGTAACTTCTAATTTGTGCACCACTACCGTTGTAACTATCACGACCGTGAACTTGTTGCCAGTAATCATACGTTTCCATTGCACCCCAATGAGCATCTAAAGCCGCATTATCTTTATTTGCGCTATGCTCTGCAGTTGTCCAATTATTATCATTGTCTGTAAACTCATCATAATTATTAATGTAAGGATACGTGCCTCCTGGCGCCTGATTTTTAGCATCACGAGTATAAACATCTCTACCAGTATCTGCTAACCTATAGCTACCACCAGTAAGTTGAGTTTCAATAGTACGAGAACCACTATAACGTGTAGCAGCAGTACCACTAGCCATCATAGCTATGCTTGTATAATTATCATACGTTGTATCGTCTTCAAATTGAGATACAGTTACCATTGGCTCACCTACGTGACCAAAAGAGTTTGCGTGTTTAATAGTTGCATTGTAAAATAATGCATCTCCATTTTTAGCATCTATATAAAGATCTCCACGACTAATTGGATACGTTGCATAAATATCAAATTTGTAGGCTAACTTGTAAGTAGAAATTTCATCACCATTATACATTGGTAAAATTACAAGGTCTCCTGTAGGTTTTTGGTAACCATCCATTTCTGCAGCTGCATCTGGATATTCCCATAAATAATGTTGCGCACCTATGTGGTTAACAGCGCGCATTAATGCTTGTTGGTTAGTTAATGTTGTTGTAACATCTAAATCTTTTATAGGATAATACTCACCACTTACTGCTTGTGGGATACCTTGTTTAGAATGTAGTTTTGAAATTGCAAACTCAACAGGAATGCCTTGATGGCGTTGTTGAAATTCTTGCTGTGAAAATCCGAGATTGTCTGTAGATTGCTTTCGAGGAGTAAGTTGATTGTTTTGGCCTAGGTTATAAACTTGTCCTAGTACATCTTGAGGGCTAGATGATTTTCTTTGAGTATCGTCTAAAACAATTAGTTTAGGCGGTTGCTTTACATTGCGTTTTTCGTCTCTTCGGTCTGTTTGTGCTTGTAGCATTGGAGCACAGAATAAAAGAGCGAAAAATACACTTCCATAAAAATTTCTCATAAAATAAAGGGTTTAGTTAATGAATTGTGTAAATACTTCCTGAATTCACAAAAAGTAACCGAAGTAAATGAATTTTATTTAAACACTATGTTATAATCGATGAAGCGCACAATAAATTAACTTTTAGTTAACAATCATAGTGTTCTTTTTGTTAAAATTATGGTTTAACCATAGTTTGAAAGCCACGACTTTACCTCTATTAATTGTTAAAAGATGATTACTTTTGAAGATATGTTAACTGTACAGAACCTAACCATTGCTTTTAAATCGCAAGACGACTTTATTCCGGTTGTTAACAATATTTCATTTAATCTTAAACCTAACGAAATACTTGGCGTTGTTGGTGAATCTGGTTCTGGGAAATCTGTGTCTACTCTCGCTATATCTGGTCTTTTGCCTAAGAAAATCTCTAAAATAACTTCTGGCAATATCACATTTGAAGGAACTTCTCTGCTCGAATATTCTAACGCCCTAATGACAATGTTAAGAGGCAAAGAGATTGCTATGATTTTTCAAGAACCTATGAGTGCTTTAAACCCTTCTATGACTTGCGGAGCACAGGTACTTGAAATTATATTGCAACATAAAGACATAACACCTGCTAAAGCTAAGGTTGAAACGCTTCAGTTATTTGAAAAGGTTAAATTACCTAGGCCAAAAGATATTTTTAAAAGCTATCCTCATCAAATAAGTGGAGGCCAAATGCAACGTGTAATGATTGCCATGGCTATTGCCTGTAAACCCAAGATTCTTATTGCAGACGAACCAACAACAGCATTAGATGTAACTGTACAGAAAGAAATAATTCAGCTTTTAAAGACGCTTCAGAAAGAAACTAAAATGAGTATTATATTTATATCTCATGACTTGGCTTTGGTTTCAGAAATTGCTCAACGTGTTATTGTTATGCACAAAGGTAATATTGTTGAAGAAGGCAAAACAGAAGATATATTTCTGCAACCTAAGCAACTTTATACCAAAGCATTAATTGCATCTAAACCTAATACTAAAATTCATTTAAAAAGATTACCTACTGTTAGTGACTTTGTGAACAATACTGTACCAACAGAAACGATAAGTGACAATGAAAGACGTTTATTTAGGAAACAACTCTTTGAGCAAAAACCATTATTGGAAGTAGTTAATGTAGATAAAGAGTTTTACAGCAATGCCGGATTATTTAATAAAACAACCATTGTAAAGGCAGTTAATAATGTAAGCTTTAAAGTTTATGAAGGTGAGACCTTAGGATTGGTTGGTGAAAGTGGATGCGGAAAATCTACACTTGGAAATGTTATTCTACAACTTCACAAGGCTACAAAGGGTAAAGTATTTTATAAGGGAGAAGATATTACTAAATTAAAGGGCAAAGCTTTAAGGGTTTTACGTAAAGATATTCAGTTAATTTTTCAGGACCCATTTTCTTCATTAAACCCAAGGATTACTGTTGGTAAAGCAATTGAAGAGCCTATGAAAGTTCATAAATTATACAAAAACGATGACGAGCGTAAAGAAAAAGTAATTTCAATTTTAAAACGCGTAGGCTTAGACGCTTCACACTATTATAGGTATCCTCACGAGTTTAGTGGCGGCCAACGCCAACGTATTGGTATAGCTAGAACTATAGCATTGCAACCAAAACTAATTGTGTGTGATGAATCTGTTTCTGCCCTAGACATCTCTGTGCAAGCGCAAGTGCTTAATTTGTTAAATGAGTTAAAAGAAGATTTTGGATTTACCTATATCTTTATTTCTCATGATTTGTCTGTTGTTAAGTATATGGCAGATGAGCTTATTGTCATGAATAAAGGACAGATTGAAGAGCAAGGTGATCCAGACCATATTTATGAAAACCCAAAAACGCATTACACCAAACGTTTAATAGCAGCTATTCCTAAAGGCATCTAATCCTATAAAGTTTCCTACTTTTACACTTTAAATCAATACGATTGAGTGTTCTAAAAAACTTATTTAAGCAAACCGTTATTTATGGCCTAGCTACGGTCATACCTAGAATGATGAGTTTTGTTTTATTGCCACTTTATACAGACTTGCTGCCTACTCAGGAATACGGTAAAGTTTCAATAATATTTGCTTGGATAGTTGTTTTTAATGTTATCCTAGCCTACGGTATGGAAACTGCTTTCTTTAGGTTTTATCACGATGATAAGACTAAAAGCAGTGTAAAAGGCACATCTGCACTCTCTATTGCAATTAGCTCCATAATTTTTTTAGGCTTAGCACTGTACCTAAAATCTCACTTAGCATCTTTAATAAATATTGATGTTAAGTATATCACTTTCGTGATCTGGATTTTAGTTTTAGACGCCTTGGTAATCATCCCTTTCTCAATATTAAGAGCGAAAGGAAAATCTATGCTTTATAGCATATTAAAGATAGTTAATGTTGCTATAAACTTGGGGTTAAATGTTTTTTTCCTAGTTATTTTAAAAGATCTTATAAACCCTTCTAAAGAAGTGTTTTGGAATAGTATTTGGTTTTCTGGTGCAGAGGTTTCATATATCTTTATTTCTAATCTAATTGCCAGCTTACTAACACTTTTAATGTTGGTTCCTCTTTACTTTAAAATTAAACTTAGAATAAACTTTTCACTATTAAAGAAAATGCTTCGATTTGGGTTTCCAGTTATGATAGCAGGCTTGGCGTACGCAGTTAATGAAACTTTTGATAGAATTTTATTAGATTACTTATTACCATCAGAAACTGCAGAGTCTCAAATTGGAGCGTATGCAGCGTGTTATAAGTTAGCCTTGTTTATAACGCTTTTTGCAACTGCATTTAGATTAGGTATAGAACCCTTTTTCTTCAGTCATTCAAAAGAAAAAAACTCACAAGAAACCTATGCTTTAATCACTAAATACTTTGTGTTAATAGGTTTAGGTATTTTACTATCTGTTATCGTTTTTATTGATGTACTCAAAGAACTTTTCATAAGAGACGAATCTTATTGGGAAGCTATGACAGTTGTACCATATATCTTATTAGCAAATTTATGCTTGGGTATTTACTTTAATCTTTCTGTTTGGTATAAGATTACAGACCGCACTAAATTTGGTGCCTACTTCTCAATTGTTGGAGCCTTAGTTACATTGGCCTTAAATTTCTGGCTAATTCCAAGTATTGGTTATAAGGGTTCGGCAATTGCCACATTATCTGCTTATGGCACAATGATGATTTTATCCTGGTATTTTGGCAAAAAACACTACCCTATACCTTATAATTTAAAAAAACTGGGGATTTTTACTGTTTTGGCTCTTGGGTTTTCTGCACTTTCGTTCTTGTTGTTTAGAGGCAACCTTATTATAGGAGTGTTATTAATAGCTGTGTTTTTGGGGGCTTTATATGTTTCAGAACGCAAGGAACTTAAACAATTTTTAAAATAGATACAGAATCTCTTTCAATAAAAGACAATATTTTGAGTTACAATTAAGACTAACAAACAAACTAGTATATGACCATTAATATTATTAATAAATCATCTCATAAACTACCTCATTACGAAACCATCGCTTCTGCAGGAATGGACCTAAGAGCACACCTAAGTGAATCGGTAATCTTAAAACCATTAGAGCGTGCTATTATAAAAACAGGATTGTTTATTGAACTTCCTATTGGTATAGAAGCTCAGGTTAGACCACGTAGCGGCTTGGCTGCTAAAAAAGGAATTACTGTATTAAATGCGCCTGGTACAATAGATGCAGATTATAGAGGTGAAATTGGAGTGATTCTTGTAAATTTGAGCAACGAAAACTTTAAAATAGAAGATGGTGAGCGCATAGCTCAACTGGTTATAGCCAAGCATGAAAGAGCTGATTGGCAGGAAGTAACTACACTATCTGAAACCTCTAGAGGTGAAGGTGGCTTTGGTAGTACTGGTACAAAATAACACGTCCATTTTAAAAATTAACTAACTAAAATTAGTCCTAAACAGGACAAGAGATATGAAAATTATTGTTCCAATGGCAGGTCGAGGTTCTAGACTACGCCCACATACACTTACAGTACCTAAACCATTAATTCCTATTGCAGGTAAACCAATTGTACACAGACTGGTAGAAGATATTGCAAAAGTTTTAAATGAACCAATTGATGAAATTGCATTTATTATTGGAGAAGATTTTGGTGAAAAGGTAGAAGTAGATTTACGTGAGATTGCCGGACAATTAGGTGCTAAAGGCACTATTTATTATCAAGATAAACCTATGGGAACTGGTCACGCTATTATGTGTGCTGCAGATTCTTTAAATGGTCCTGCAGTAGTAGCATATGCAGATACGTTATTTAGAGCAGACTTTAAACTAGATCCTAGCGCAGATGCTGTAATATGGGTAAAGCAGGTCGAAGACCCTTCACAATATGGTGTTGTACAGCTTAATGATAATAATGAAATTACAGCCTTGGTAGAAAAGCCAGAAGAAGAAGTTTCAGATCTTGCTGTAATAGGTATTTACTATTTCAAAAAGGTTGAAGTTTTAAAAGAACACTTACAAAGTGTGCTCGAAAACAACATTCTTCGTGGTGGCGAGTATCAAATAAATGACGGTATTTTAGGAATGATGACTAGCGGAAATGTATTTAAAACCGGTCAAATAGATGAATGGATGGATTGTGGTAACAAAACTGTTACTGTCGATACTAATTCTAGAATGCTACAGTTCCTAAAAGAAGATGGTAATTCTTTAGTTAGCGATACTGTTACATTAACAAATTCTGAAATTATCGAGCCTTGCTATATAGGTGAAAATGTTGTGTTAGAAAACACTACCGTTGGTCCTAATGTTTCTTTGGGAGATAACTGTAAACTTACAGATGTTACCATAAAAAACAGTTTAGTACAGCACAATACTGTAATAAAGAACGCAAAACTTAACAATGCTATGATTGGTAGTCACGCTGTATATAATGGCGATTTTACCGAAATTAGTATTGGAGATTACTCTAAGTTGGAATAAAAGTTGATTTAAAAATTATAAATTTTATACGCTTGAAACTCATTTGTATCTTTTTAACTTTCTTTTTGTCTTCAACACTGTTGATGGCACAGGAAGATGATGCCCAACAAGATATAAATGTAGATGATTTAGGTAATGTATCTAATACATTTAAAGAGCAGTTTTTTGAAGCTTTAAAACAAAAGGGTATCGAAAATTATGATCGTGCCATTCAAGCATTACAGCGTTGTTTAGCACAAGAGCCTAAAAATGCAGTCATTCATTTTGAATTAGGGAAAAACTACAACGCCTTAAAACAATATGACGCTGCAGAAGAAAGCCTAAAAGAAGCGTTGGTTTATCGAAAAGATGATGAAGACATCTTAAAAGAATTGTATGATGTACAATTTAGTAAACAGGATTTCCAGGCTGCAGTAACAACAGTAAAACAACTTATTTCTTATAACATTATTTATAAGGAAGACTTGGCTAAGCTTTACCAACGTACTAAAGAATTTGATAAGGCTATAGAGCAGTTAGATGAGATAGACAATGCTCAAGGTTCCAGTATTTACAGAGATAATTTACGCCGTGTTATTTACAACCAAACAAATAATAAAGAAGCACAAGCTAACAGATTAGAGCAACAGATAAAGGCAGCTCCAGGCAATATTCAAAATTACCTCAACCTTATATATGTTTATAGTGAGATGGCAGCTAATGATAAAGCCTTTTCAACTGCACAGCGCCTTTTAAAAGCGCATCCAGATGCAGAACCTGCACATTTAGCACTTTACAAAGGTTATCTAGAAAAAGGCCAAGTTGAAAATGCAATTGCATCTATGAAAATAGTCTTAAAAAGCAATCAAGTAGATAAGGAAACAAAAGGAAAGGTTCTTAAAGACTTTATGCGCTATTCTACTGAAAACCCTGAGGTTTCAAATGAATTAGAATCTGTATTAAGTGATGAAGACAATGATAAAGACCCTAAAGAATTAGGTTTGTTTTATTTAGAGCAGAAAGATAAGCCTAAAGCGTTAGCATATTTTTTTGAGGCGCTAAACGACTATCCTACAGACTATGTAGTATTAAAAAACCTAGCTTTATTACAAATTGATGCTCTTCAATTTAAAGAAGCTATTATTACCACATCAAAAGCATTAGAGGTATACCCTTCACAACCACTACTCTATTTGTTACAAGGTGTGGCCTATAATAACACATCCAATTTTAAAAAAGCCTTAGAAAGTTTAGAATTTGGCATAGATTATATTATTGAAGATGCTCAAATGCAAGCAGATATGTTCACCCAAATGAGCGAGGCATATAAAGGTATGGGCAATAATGCAAAAGCTACAGAGTTTTTAAATAGAGCTACCCAAGCTAAAAAACAAGCCAATTAATGACCTACAAACCACTATTATCACTTTGCATCGTATTGATACTAATGTCTTGCGGAAGCAAAAAATTGGTGTCAGAAACCAGTGGCACTACAGATTTAGCAACAGCAAATGTTATTAAAAAACATTATGAAAGTGCAGTTAGTTTTGAAACGCTAGCAGGTCGTTTAAAAGTGCGGTACCAAGATGAGAAGCAAACTCAAAACGTTTCTGTAAGCATACGTATGGAAAAAGATAAAGCCATATGGATGAGTGCTAATATATTAGGTATACCACTTGCTAAAGTTTTAATTACACCTAATAGCGTTAAATATTATGAGAAAATTTCAGGAAGTTATTTTGATGGTGATTTTAGGTTATTATCTGATGTACTAGGAACTGAATTAGATTTTAATAAAGTTCAAAACATCTTATTAGGCCAAACAATTTATGACCTAAGACAAGAACCTTACATATTAGAAACTTCAGATCGTGGTTATGTTCTTCAACCAAAAAAACAATTTGATTTATTTACGAGGTTATTTTTGCTAAACGCAGCAACATATAAAACAGAAGCGCAGCAGTTGGTAAATAATAATGAAAACCAAAGTGCAATTGTGACCTATCCCACTTATCAAACT
>TARA_R100000655_G_scaffold28391_1_pt1 | contig 22455 bp, 36 predicted proteins | sample TARA_R100000655 | Tara Oceans TARA_R100000655 (sample SAMEA2622497) | marine metagenome | biome: marine biome (ENVO:00000447); feature: deep chlorophyll maximum layer (ENVO:xxxxxxxx); material: "saline water (ENVO:00002010), including plankton (ENVO:xxxxxxxx)" | depth 90 m
TAGAGATTCTGATGATATGATGGCAGCAACTACAACAGACCCTGTTTACTATATTGCTAACAATCTTTTATCTGTAGTGCCAGAACCATCTAATTCACAAAACGCTCATGTTCAAGCACTAGCTTATCCAGCTGTTGCTTTTGGAGATAGTGCTATAGCTAAATTTCCAGATGAAGCTGAATATTTAGTTCCAGTATATGCTGCAATAAAATCATTACAAAATGCACTAGCGGCAAAATCTGGTAACACAGATATTACTACAGCTTTAACTGCTATAAATACTGAAATAGATGAAACTCTTACTATTGCAGACAGTGCTGCTACTGAGATAGGATTAGCAAATGCAGAGATAGATAAAGCTACAGCTGAAGTTGCATTAGCTAACACAGAAGTAGATTTAATGAACGCAGAAGTTGATTTATCCAACGCAGAATTAGATGAGGCTTTAGTATTAGTAGACTCAGGTATAGATACAGCTACAGCTGCAATAGCTACAGCAGCGGGTAGGGTTAACACTGCTGTCGCCCTAGCTAATGTACAATTTGATAGTGCGGTGACAGCTAATACGGCAGAAGATGTGGAACTAGCATCATCTCACGTAAACGCTGGAAATGGGTTTTTAAGTGAAGCTCAAGGTAGCTTGGGAGAAGCTTCAGGGTATGTAAACGAAGTATCAGCCAGAGTGAATCAAGTGCAGGCACAGATATCAGTAGCTCAAGGATTTTTGGGAACTGCTGGAGGCTATGGGAATGTAGCTCAAGGATATCTAGGTACTGCTTCTGCATTTATTAACACAGCACAAGGTTTTATAGGAACTGCTAATGCTTACCTTTCGCAAATACAATCAAAGTTAAATATCGCACAAGCTTATAGCAATGAAGCTCAAGCTAGGCTTAGTGTATTAAGTACAGAGTATTCTTGGATGGAAAAGCAACAAGCAAAATTACAAGCTGATTATGATAAAGGTATACAAATAGTGAGGGGTGGATAATGGCATTAACTAGCGTAGCTTTAAACTCTTCACCAAGTTGGACTGCTGTTACTTTAAATAGCTCTCCATCTTTTACTCAGGTTGCTTTAAATACATCTCCTTCTTGGACTGGTGTTGCTTTGAACACATCACCGTCTTGGACTGGTTTTACTTTACCAACATCTGTAACTTTTATAGTTCCAGGTTCTTGGAATGATATGACTGTAAATAACTGGGAAGATGAAACGAGAACATGGAAACAAATAGGGTTGCTAGGAAAGGATTCTGACTAATGGCAGTACACAGCTTAACAGTTAAAAAAATTATATCTAGAGTAAGGCAAGCTTTTCCAACTGCACCAGAGAATTACATTATGAACTTAATAAATGAAGGTTTGGTTGAACTAGGTAAGTATAATACTAAAATAGAATACGCTAAACTTACTACAGTTGCAGACCAACAATGGTACACATTGAGTGATACTAATGCTGGAGTGGAGATAAATAAAGTTTATAGGTGTGACTTTATGGATTCAAAGGGTGATTACGTAAAGATACCTAGATTATTAAATAATGAAATACAAACGATGGATATAGACTAATGGCAAGTAGTTATAACAACCCAGAAGATTTTATTGCTTGGTTTATTACTGGAGACCATTTAGCAATAGTAACAACGGATGGTTCTGATAATGATACCATCCATCAAAGATTAGGTGATTATAAACCTATCAATGAAGCAGTAACGAATGGTGTGTTAATACATTATTCTGGAGAGCCTAATGCTGTAACAGAAATTACAGATACTCCAGACATAGATAATAGTATGCACTCATCATTAATAGATTATGTAAAATTTAGATTATACCAAGATAAAGCTGGAATATCTATAGATGGAAATGCATCTGCTGTAGCAATGAGCATGGCAAGGTCGCACGAAGGAAAATGGAATGAAGCTATTAGAAAATATGGTATGAAAAAACGGGATAAGACTGGCGCCCCAAGAAGAATTATGCCAGCAGATTTAAGATAGCCCTAGAGGCGGTGGCGGAGGATTAGGAGTATATTATGGCTTTTCCAAAATATCAAAGTAAAGAAGTATTAAACAAAGTTTTAAACTCAGGCGAAGATGCGTTAAAAGTAGATATAGATAACGTAACTCTTAAGACCGAAGGGTCTGATATAACTGTAGAAGTGCATACTGATAAAGCCGAAGACAGTATGTTAATTTTTGCTAATACGAACAAAGCTGGTAGTGGTACTAGTTATGTTCCTTTAGTAGATAGTGATGGGCATTTACAAGTAGATGCTATGTCGTCTGCTTTACCAAGTGGAGCGGCAACAGCAGCAAATCAATCTACTATCATTGGTCATGTTGATGGTTTAGAAACTTTAATTACATCTAGCAATACTAAGCTAGATACATTAGAAACTACATTAACAGCTATTGAAACTGATGCAGCAGCTATTGAAGTATTGTTAACTGCGGCTAATGTAGACCACGCAGCAAACGAAGCTTTACTTACTACGATAGATGCAGATACAGGAGCAATTAAAACAGCTGTAGAAACTATTGATAATGCTATTGACGGAAGTCAAATGCAAGTAGATGTAGTTGCTATTTCAGCTCAATCAGATGGAACCTATATAGGTGATATTAAATTTGGAGAATCTTTACCAGCTGGTTCAAATGCGATTGGTAAGCTAGCAGCTAATAGTGGCGTAGATATTGGCGATGTAGATGTAACGAGTTTACCAGCTTCTACTAATACTATTGAGGTTGTAGGAGATGCGGCTGAAGATGCAGCTGTAGCAGGAAATCCTTTACTTGCAGGTGGTAGATATGACGCTACTCAAAGAACTTTAGACGATGGAGATGCTGGAGCTTTAGCAATAGACCCAAGTGGTGCTTTATACACAAGGGAATATACAGGTCAAGACGGTGCTGTTTACACAACAGCTAGCTCTGATGCCATAAAACCCCCAACAGGTAAAGCGTTTGTAGCTGTTCAGATGTTAGAAGATACTACATTTGACAGTACTGGTGGTCTTATTTCGGTAACTGCAACAAAATGGTTTAATACCGCAGACGCTGCTGGTGACTTAGCAGATGGTTCCGAAAGCACCGCTGAAGGTTCAGGTGGTAAACAAATTAGTAACTCCGTTACATTTCCACAGGGAATGACTGTTTTTGGTAGGTGGAATGAAATAGATGTTAATAGCGGTTCAGTTATAGCTTATATAGGTGATTTTTAATGATAGCTCTAAGTAACGCATTGCACAATGTAGCTATACAAACAGCTCGTCTTGCAAGAGATATGTGGAACTCTACAAATCTTAATGACGTATGGGAAAATGAACAACGTAATTGGGATGATATAATATGAAAAATTTTAATACAGGAAAATTATTATGGCAACATTAGCAGGAAATACAATAGCGAGTACGTATCCGCTATTATTAAAAGTAGACTCAAATGGACTTGATGGTACATTAAGAGCTATACAAGATGGAGATGCTACTGATAGTGTTTTATATTTAGCTACAGACAGTGCATTAATAAGTGGTAATGGAACTAAACTTTACTTTTTTGATGCTGATGGTGGTGAGCATATATCAGCTGATAATGCTGGAAACCTTACAATAGCAGCTGGAGCTGATACAAGTGATTTAATAACACTAGACTCAACTGGTTCAATCGTTTTAAATGCTGATGGTGGACAAGTACAATTCCATGATGGTTCTGATGAAATTGGTGTCTTTGAAAATAGTAGTTCTAATTTTGTTATAGAATCAAAAGTACAAGATAAAGATATTATCTTTAAAGGTAATGATGGTGGTTCAGGTATAACTGCTATGACTATTGATATGGATGTAGGTGGTACGATAGGCGTTGGAACCACAAGCCCCACTGGCAATGTGGAAATTTCAGGTGCTAATGGTGCGCAGTTAGATTTAAGTAGTGTAAAAACTTCTATTGGTGGTACTGACCCTTTAGGTACTATAAGATTTAGAAGCCATGATTCTGACAATAGTGGTGTTCTTGGTCAAATTTCAACCACTATATTTAAAGCAAATCCAGCTCATACAACAAATATTGATGGTACAGATGGTGAACATACTGAAATGATATTTAAACTTGGTGATGATGTTGGTAGTGGTATTTCAGCTAATATGAAAGAAACTCTTAGATTAAGAGGTGATGCAGGAAATTTTGCAGCGAGCATTGATGCACATGGTGCTTATGGATTAAGTATTGATTCACAAGGTTCTACATCAAGCCATGATGCTTTTAATATTACCAATGCTTCTGATTCTGCAATACATACAATGTATGGGGATGGTTCTTATAGAACTACTGGTGGTGTAAGATTACAAGGAAGTGCGTTATCAACTGGTGATACTGGTATATCCTCAAGTGGTAGTGGTGGTAATTTGAGAATGTTTCATAATGGTACACAATTAGCAACTTTAAGTCAATATGGTCTTGGTATAAATTGTAATAATGCTGGAGAAGTAACAACAAGTGGTACATCTCAAAGATATTTAGCTGTTGATGGTGGTAGTGGTGGTGGTGTAGTTGCATTAAGAACTTCAACAAATGCTGATGATACATTTATGGGGGCTGTTGATTGGGTAAATGCCGCTAATGGTGATAGTTCTACAAATAATGCGGCTGGAAGATTATCAGCGGCGATAAGAGCATATACAGATACGGATGATAGTAACGCAAGTGATGATTCTGGTGCTCACATGCTATTTTACACAAAGCCAATGGCTGGAAGTTTAACTTTAAGATTTTCAATAAACGCAGAAGGATTTTTAACTTCTTATGGGAGTTTTCTCCCAGCCTCTAACAATTCTTACAACTTAGGTTCAGCAAGTCTTAGATGGTCAGTATTATATACAAGCAACTCTGTAAATGTGTCAGATGAAACGCTAAAAACAGATATACAAGATTGTGATTTAGGAATTGATTTTGTTAATACATTAAAACCTAAATCTTTTAAGATGAAAGACTTAGAAGAAGAGCATGATGATTACGATAAAAAGCATTATGGATTAATAGCTCAAGACCTAAAAGATGGAAAGTTTAAGGATTCAGTTTATGGTGATAAAGACGGTGAATATGGTTTAGCCTACAATGATTTAATTGCACCGCTAATAAAAGCAGTACAAGAATTGTCAGCAAAAGTAGAAGCGTTAGAAAATGCGTAAAAAATTAAATATAACATGGAGTTAAAAAATGGCAGCTAAATGGTCAATAAGAGAAGTAGAATACGAGATTTCAAAAGATAGTAAATCAAACGTAGTTACATCCGTTCATTGGAACTCTACTGATTCAAAAGAAGTAACAAAAGACGGTGAAAAAGTAACATATTATGGTGGAATTTATGATGTTACTGGTTTAGATACATCTGACTTATCAAGTTTTGTAGAATATGACAAGCTTGATGAAGATACAGTTGTTGGTTGGGTAAAAGCAAAACTTGGAGATGATAAAGTAAAATCAATAGAAGATGGAATTGCAAGTCAAATAGATAAACAAGAAAATCCAACTCAAGGAAAAGGAAAGCCTTGGTAAAAAAGATACTATATACGACAATCTTAGTCCTATTAACGCCTTTATTTGCTCAGTTAACTGATACTGATAAAGAAATTACTAGACAAGAACAAAGAGATAGAAGAGCAAATTCTATTAGTGCGTATAGAGATACTCTTTATTACAGGGGTTATTCTCGACCTGTTAATAAAGAAGTTTATATTGCTGATAAAATACAGCAAAGAAAAGAAAAAAGAGTAAATGCGAGAAAATGGATACTAATTGGAGGAGTTGCAATAGTTTCTTATTACGTTGGATATACTCAAAATAAATATAATAAAAAAAGAAAATTTTCTAAAGGAAAAGTAGGTGATAAAAATTATGGAAGATACTAAAATAAATATTATTTTACCTTTTTTAAAAGGAATGCTTACTGCATCTTTAGTTATTTTAATAGGAACACTTGCAATAGTCTCTTGTGAAGATATAAGTATTGGAAAAACAAAAGAAGAAATTGCAAGAGAAATGTTTGAAGTAGATTCTTTAATTAAAACAATACATATGCAACTTGATAGTACTGCTATTGATTTTAATAAAATTTATATTGATGCTCAACGTATTAATAATGGACATTAAGCATCAAGTTTACGGATTAATTGTTACCATATTAATTTTTGGAATATTTGTATATATAATAAATAAAACAAAATGAAGCCCATAGGTCAAGATTCAAGTTTAAACATATCACTTCCAATGCTTTTTCAAGCGGTTGCCGTCATAGGTGCGATGGTCTGGGGTTATGGAGAGTTAAATGGTCGTATATCATTTCTTGAATACCAAGTAAGAATAAATGAAGAGCATATAGAAGCTATTGAAGAAGATGCTAAAGAGAGTCAAAATGCTGAAATACCTGCTGATATAAGACAGAATGAAAAGATTAGAGTGCTTGAAGAAGAAGTAAGTAAATTAAGAGAACAAAGGAAATGACATGGTTTTATACATTATGTGTGATTGCGATTGCGATTGTTGTTGCGGATAAAAAGGGAACTTTAGAACCTGCAGTAAATAAGTTTGAAGAAAAAATTGGAATTAGAACTGAATTACCACCAGACACAACGGAGTTTGAAATAGATGTCGAAAGCTATTAGTGAAGACGCTCAAATACACATTAGCGTAGCTTTTCTTATCAAAGCTATGGTGGCAGTTGCGATTGTTACTGGCTCTTGGTATCAAGCACAAATGAAGTTTGCAGAGCAAGAGAGAAGGATAGAAGATTTGGAAAATAAAGTTACTGTATTAAATGCTAGTGTCGAAGGAATGGAAACACAGCACATACAGAAACTTGAGGAAGAAAACAAAACCCTAATGCAAAAGTTAGGATTAAAGAGAAAGTAAGGAAATATAATGGCTAAAAAAGAAAATAAAAAAGAAAATGCCCCAATGTTAAACCTTGATGGGAAAGAGTATGATATCAATCTAATGAGTGATGAACAAAAAACAATGGTTAATCATATTTCAGATTTAAATAGAAAGATTGAGACATCAACATTTAATATTCAGCAGTTACAGTTTGGAAGACAAGCGTTTATAGACGGTCTTAAGGCTGCACTATCTGAAAAAAATAAGTATCCTTATAATAAAGAACAAGAGTCTGGTAAAGATTAGTATGTTTTTTATGCTTTGGATTAGAAAGAAGGGTTGGTAGTATGGCTAAGAACTTAAAGAATGTAAACCTTAATGGATTATCTGCTATGCAAAAAAAGCAAATGCAGAAACATAAAGTTCACCATACTAAAAAACACTTGTCAGTAATGGCATCAGAAATGAGAAAGGGTAAAACCTTTAAACAGTCACACAATAAAGCCCAAAAGATTGTTGGGAAGTAGTGATTGATAAAGCAATTCTTGCAGGAAAATTTATTATGTCTATTGTAGTCGCATTTAGCATTAGACAAGAAATGCTCCTGCAAGTTATGCTTGGATTTTTATTTTTAATTGGTTTAAAAACAACTAAGAAAGTATTAGATGATTGAAACATATGCTGAGTACGGTGCTGTTGGTGTTATTGTCTCATTATTTGTAATGATGATAGTAAATCTTATGAAAAGCCAAAAAGCTCAAAATGAAGATTTAGACAATATAAGACAAGCTATGGCTAAGATGGAGTCTACAATAGAGAATGTAGAGGGTATAGTTATAAAACTAATAGAGAGATGGAATAAATCAGATGATACAAGCCAAAGACACAGAGAAGATATAGTAAAAGAATTAAACGATGTAACCGATGATTTAGCGTACCTTAAGGGTCGCATTAATGGAAAGGCTAGTTGATAAATGGTAGATTCAACTAAAGCAGTAGTTAATGGTGTAGTTGGAGTAGGTGTTTGGTGGGTGAACTTACCAATGTTACTGCAAATGGCTGTATCTATTGCAACTTTAGTATACTTAATAGTTAAAACAAATAATGAGATTAGGAGAAAATAATGGGTTTAAAAGAAATGTTAGTAGCTGCGGCTGAAAGTCAAGCGGATTCAATTAAAAAACAAATGGTTGACCAGCTTACTTCAGATGAAATGGCTAAGACAATCGCTACAAAAATTAATGAGAAGATTGATATTCCATTTGTAAGCGAAGATAAAGAGCAAATCTTTTTTGAGAAGTGCGTTGACGTTGTTACTGACCTGGTAGAAGGTTTAATTAAGGGTAAGTAATGCCAAGATTTAGCACAAAAAGCAAAAACAAACTATATACTTGCGATGAAAGGCTGGTTGAATTGTTTAATGAGGTTGTAAAAGGCTTTGATTGCACAATATTAGAAGGTCATAGAGGACAGAAAGCTCAAGATGAAGCATATAATAGAGGAAATAGCAAAGTTAAGTTCCCAAATGGGAAGCATAATAAAAGCCCCAGTATCGCTGTTGATGTTGCTCCTTATCCTATTGACTGGGATGATAGGGATAGGTTTCATTACTTTGGCGGCTACGTTCTTGGAATTGCTAGACAGATGGGACTCAAGATAAGATGGGGCGGAGATTGGGATATGGATACCAAAACCAAAGATAATAAGTTTGACGATTTAGTACATTTTGAGATAAAGGAATAATGCCTAAACAGTTTAAAACCTATACACGATTTGATGGTGGTTTAAACACCAAAACTAACGCAAGGTCTATTGCAGATAATGAGTTAGCACAAGCTAATAATGTTATTGTAGATGAGTTTGGAGTAGTAAAGTCATCTGGTAAAGTTACAGACAATACAAGTGACTACACAGCTCCTAGCTTAGATGCGTCTCAGGCTGGATTTGGTTTGTTCCAAGCTAGAATGGACTATACTGGAGTTAGTGGCTCTGGAACTAATACATCTACAATAAAGACGTTTTTGGCTGATACAGATGCTACTTCTGATACTAGAATAGATGTAGCTGATGGTAGTGGTAGTTTTTCAGAAGCTATAGACTTGGGTAGTACTGCAAATGGTAAGGTAATATATGACTTAGCTGATGGTGTGGTAAGAGTTTGTGATACTAATTTTGGTGCTGGCAACAGCGTAAAATGGTATGGATATGTAAATAAAAAGCTATGGTTAAAAGACGACCTGACTCAGTTAAATGTTGGTGGAGGTAGTGCTCAAACAGTAAATCAATGGGTGGTGTCTGATGCCCCACCAAAACAACCATTTGATGGCACAGCTGCAACTGGATTAGTTAGCGCTGTTCTTGGAATTGATGACACTCTTGAAGGCGTTGCAAGCGGAACTACAGTTACATTAGCAAATAATATAACAGATACTGGTAACACATCTGGAACAGACACTCAACTAGATACTGGTTTATACGTTCTTATAAACGGCCCAGGTCTTGATACAGTAGGGATAGTTAGAAGAGATAGCAATACACAGTTAACAATAGATTCATCAAAAACTTGGAATGCTGCTGGCTCTGATATTAAGCTATATATAGCTCCTGATGCTGGACTTGGATTTAATCTTCAAGCAATAGCAACTGGAAGTGATGGTAGTATACCAGCTGGTACGTATGAATTTGCCCAAACATTTATTTATGATGGTGTTCAAGAATCTTTGCCTACAGTAATGACTGGACTAATAACTGTTTCTGCCAATCAAAGAATCGACCTGTCTATTATAGCTTCGCATGGTTATGACGAAAGAATTACTGGTGGTAGAATATACTTTAGAGATTCTACCTCAAAGGGAGAATTTCAACTTGCAGCTGATATAGATTTAACCTATGGATGTAGAACAAATTTAGAGGCAAGGTACGTTGGTTGGTCAACTATATATAGCCAAGCTTCTTTTTTATTCTGCACAGTATCAATACAAGACCCAAATGCTGATACATATAGCTCACTAAATGGATATAACGCTGATTTATCTAGCATATCAATAGGAAATACTGGAGAAGGGTATAAGACTAGCGTAGTGTCAAATAGAAGAAGGTTTGTAGCTAATGTAAAGTCTATCAACGACAAAGGACAAACAGTTGTTCAGTCAGATAGATTAATGTATAGCGAGATAAATAGATTTGATACGTTTCCACCTACAAACTTTATTGATATAGGTGTTAACGATGGAGAAGACTTTGTAAAGATAGAGTCTTATGCTGATAGATTGTTAGCATACAAGAATAGAACATTGTATGTTATTAACGTGGGTGGTGGTTCTGATACTCAATGGTTCTTAGAATCAGAGCATAAAAATATGGGGGTAGACTTTCATGCAGCAGTCGTAAAAACAGACTTTGGAGTTGCCTGGGTAAATAAGAATGGTTTATTCTTTTATGATGGTTCACAAATAAGAAACTTGCAAAGCAAGGTACTGGAGTCAGAGTGGACAAGTTTTGTAAACGATGATACTATTATTGGATATGAACCAACTCATAAACATTTAGTTATAGTTAGAGACGCTGCTGCTTCTGGTGGTACAAGTGGTGATGCTTATGTTTATAGTTTTATTACAAACAGCTTTACTTTTGTAGAAGATATGGTTGATAACGCTGTAAAAACTAATATTATTACAGACCTACATAACAATATGACTTTAGGTGTAGGAACAGATGAGTTAGAATCTTATGATGGAGAGCCAGATTCTGGAGCTACGTTTGACATAAAGTTAAAAGACGATGACTTTGGTTTGCCTAATATAGTTAAAAAGATTTACGGTGTAACTGTAGAATATGCTAGTGGAGCATCTAATAGTAATGGTGTTAAATATTTTTACACAAATGATAGTGGTACAAAACAAGGAACTGCTAATGCTGGGACTTTAGCTAGTACAAGCAATGACTTAGATGTAAATAGAATTACATTTGGTTCTCCATTATTAGCTTCTTCTTTTCAGGTTCAGATAGATTTAGATGGAAGTAGTGTTCAAAAAGTAAATAGTGTTGGTGTAGAGTATAGACCATTATATAAGAGAATTACATAATGCCTATTGATAGAGAAAAAAGATTTTTATATAACTCTAAGGGAGTTAAAACAAAGTTAGAGCAAGGATATCCATCAAACGATTCTGGTAATGATGGAGAAGAAAGAATAGTGAAAACACCAGATGGTAAGCTTAGGCTTTATAGAAAAGAAATTGGTGCATGGCACTACTTAGAATTTACAAGGAGTTAGTATGACTTTAGCAGAATTATTAGCAATGGTAAGAGGAACTATGGGGGCTGGTTTTGCACAAACAGGAAGAGCCTTAACCTCAGCTGCTCAGAAAGATAGAAGAACAATTCAAAGAGGTTTGACAGGATTAAAAGACGCTTATAGAGGTGCTGGAGAACAGTTTGAAGACATAAAAAAAGACTCTTCACTTGGAAGACTTATAGGAAAAGGAGTTGGATTTTTAGTTGGAGGAGCTCCTTTGGCTAGTATTCTTGGAACTGTTGGAAGCGAAGTTGGCAGAGCTGGTAGAAAGGTTAAGTCAATACCAACAGAGTTAGCGGATACTACTTTTTTTCAAGGTGGTAGGGAAAAATTTGATGCATCAAAAGCAGATTTAAATAGATTTATAAGTAGAGCTAACGCAAGTTTCTCAGACAGTCTTATTTCGAATGCAATATCAGATTTTATAACATCTTCTCAACTAGAAAGGGCTGGTATAACACCAGAAAAACTTCGTTCTATACCAGGATTTGCTAGGAGCACAGATGCTGAGGGCAATGTTCTTGGATTAAGAAGAGGGGTTCAATCTGCTTTTACAGGCTCTAGTGCTGAAGACTTAATTGCTTCACTAACTGGAGGTAGGGCTCAACAACCTGAAATTTCTTTGCGAGATTTTTTACCAGCAGGTAGGATGATGGCTGCCCCACCTAACATCGCTCCCCTTGGAGAAGATGAAGCGTTAAGAAGACTTATGATGTATGAAGGGTTTAGATAATGAATTTTCAAGAATTATTAGATAGAGTAGGCTTTGGTCAGTATGCAGATTATTTTGACAGCGCTCCTAAAGTTGCAGAAGCCTTTGGATTTACTGGAGACAGAGCTCAACAGTTTGGAAAATTTTTTCAACCATTTGACCGAGATAGAGCGTTAGAAGCTTTTCAAGAAATAGGTAGTAGGGTAGGAACGAGAACATCTAACCTAATGTCTGATGTTAGTTCTGGTCTTGGTGGTGCAATATCTGACATACTAGGTACAGGAGCTCAAACAGGATTTACTAGGTCTGGAGCTACGCAAAGGCTAGTTTCTGGAGCAAGGGGAACAGCTGAAGATGCACTGTCTAGAGGTCGGTATCAAATAGACCAGCAAAGGGGTCAGGAAATGGCTGGATTAACTGGTTTATTCCAAAATTATTTAACAGGAACGTTTGGAAGAGCAGAGAGAATAGATGCATTAGACCCAACGCAACCAGTTTCTGGCTCTACACCACCTCTTTTAGACATTAAAATTCCTGGAACTATTGACCAACCTGGAGATGAGCCAGTTCAATTCAGAAGAGCTAGAAGTATGCTTTTTAATTATTTTTCTGCTACAAATAGTTTTCCATCACAAGAAGAATATGATAGATTAATACAGGGATTGGGAAGTCGTTTGCTGGAAGATGGCTCTATGACTGCAGAAAGATATCTAGAAGAAACAGGAGGCTAGTAAATGGCAAATGGATTTGATTATAAATCACCTATAGATACATTGTTAAGTGTTACTCTACCTAGGTTTTTAGACAGCGAGCTCAATAGGCAAGAGAGGTCTCGTCAGTTTGACGAGAGATTAGCTTTCAATGAACAGCAAGCTTTGATTAATCAACAGCAAGCTGAAAAAAGTTTTAATTTAAGAAAAGACCAATTTGAGTTTCAACAAGGATTGCAGCAAACAAAAGAAGATGAAGAGTTTGACGAACAGTTAATGTCTACATTAGAAAATGTCAGAAGCTACCCAGACTATGAAAAACAAGCTAAAGCAATTAAAGATAGATTGAAGACAGATAAATTTAGAACTATTTTAGATAGAGGTCTTATAACTGCTCAATCAAATAGTCAATTTACAAAAAGAGAAATAGATAGTTTGGCTAATATTCTTGGTGATGATTTTAGAGACTATGCTGAAAACAGGCTTTCTGGTAGAGTCAATGTTAGCGATGCAGATTTTTCAAGAGTAGCTCAAAACTATATTAGCACTAAAGCGACTATAAGAGCTGAAGATAGCGCTAGATTCAGTCAGCTTTACAAAACAGCAAATCAAGCAGCTGAAGATTTAAAATCTATAATTGATTTTAAAGACGCTAAACAAATTTCAGACCCAGCTACACAAAAATACCTTACAGAAAGGTTTCCAGTTCTTTTGGGATTGAGCGATGATGAGCTTGACAAAAGATTAAAGAGCACTAGCACACTACTAAGTGAGAGTAGACAAGAGCTATATAATTTTGTAAAGAAATCAAACCTACCTACTAACGAAGCATTTAACCCAGATTTAGCCAAAAGCACTGCAGGTAGCAGTATAGGAATAGAAACCTTTCAAAGTATAATGGGTTCAACGCCCAAATATGAAATTCCAAATTATAACAGCGTTGACACTAAAAACTTAGAAGGAGGCTCTACGGTTAGGATTGGAGACACTACATCTGGATATGTTGGAGTGATTAATGACGATGGAAATATAACATTAACAGTAGATAATGCAGATGCTGAGATTATTCAAAAAGCATTAGCTGAAGATACTGGTGAAGATATATATGTAGACGGGAATCAAGCAACAGATGTAAGAGATTTAAGTACAGCGCCCGTAGAGTCTGTAGAAACTAAAGGCGACGATGAAGACGCAGAGAGAAGATTGGCTAATAAATATCAGACTGATGAAGAAGCTGTTCAAAAAACATTGTTAGGATTTTTAACTGGAGGAGCTGTAAATCAATCTTCAGACATACCTACAATATCAGAAGGGGTTAAGGCTGCTAAAGATGTTTCTGAGTCTATTGTTTCTGGAGGAACAAGAGAACAAACTCAAGCAGTTAGAAACGCTAGATATGGCATAAACAATGCTGTTAATGTTTTGTTAGCTGGAAAAAGAAAAGGTTTGCCAGAAGAAGAGGTAAGTCAGGCTAACGAAGAAATAAAATCTTTGATAACAGAAGCTGCTAAAACTGCTGAAAATTCAAATAATCCAGCAGTAAGAAGAAATTTAATATCATTAATTAACAACACACATTCAAGGGTTAATAAAGCAATAGCTAGAATGCAAAAAACAGATGATGATATCAGCTTTTTTTATGATGATACAGTAGCGTTAATAAACGCAATGAAAGCAAAAGTATCTGGCAATTAACAAGAGGGAGTTAATGAACGGACAAAATAAAATAACACTTACGCCTGAACAGGCTGACAGATTAAATCAATATTTCATAAATAGAAATGATTCTTTAAACCTATATGGAGGTATGCCTGAAACTAATATACCTGAAGAAGACTTGTCTTTTGAAGAAAGTGGTGAGAAGAGCTGGCTTTCTAATAAAGTTGATGAGTGGCTACCAAATATAGTTAAAAAAGCTTATAATGAGTCAATACAAGGTATGGGTAAAGAGCTTATTACTGGTGAAAAAAGATTTAATTTAGATGGGTATGACCCAGGAGTAAAGGGAGATATAGGAGCAACAGTTCTATCTTTCTTTATGCCAGTTGATTTGCTTACAACAGTAGCTGGTGGTGGATTCGGTGGATTAGCTGCTAAAGCAGGTGCTAAAAATGCTCTAGGAAGAGCAGTTACAATGGGTTCAAAAAAACTCATGCAAGCTGGTATAAAAAAAGAAACTGCTAGAGAGGTAATAGAGGCTGGCTCAAAAAAAATATTAGATGAAGCTGGAACTCAAGCTGGAGCAGCGTTTACATATTCTGGCTTACAATCAGCCCTCAGTCAAAAGATGAAAGATGAGAGAGTAGACTGGTCTGAAGTGTTAACAGATGCGTCAAGAAATAGTTTGGTTGCTGGTTTAGGTGGTTCTGTACTAGGAAGAGCTAAGGGTAGAGGTCAGGGTAAACTAGCTGGATATACTCAAGAAGCATTCACAATAGGAACATTAGACCCAGTATTAAGAGGTGAGTCTCCAACAGTCGAAGGTTATATACAATCGGTTGGATTTGCTATGGGTCTTACTGGAGCAGCTAATACAGCTAGGTCTTTAAGAAAATACAAGGATAACATTAACAAAGTTTACTTGCTAGATGAGCAATCAAAAGTAAATCCTATAAGTAAGTTAAGTGTTGAAGATAGAGCAAAGCAAGCTGAGGTTGCAAGAGAATTTACTGAAGCAAAATGGCAAAGTGAGAGAGGTGCTAAGCTTTGGTCTAAAAAAACAGGTTCGGAAACAGTCAGGATAATAAAGAGCGGAGAGGATAAGAAAGGTAAGTTTTACAAAGTTATAGATAACCAAAGCCAAAAGCAAAAGAAAATTTATAAAAATACTTTCTTTAGAAATTACCAAGAAGAAAATTTATCCAGAATAAAAACTCAAAAAAGTATAGCTAGTATAGCAAAAAATCTAGGAATAAATCCAGAAACAGAAGCTTTTATTCTTTTAGGTAAAGCTACTTCACTATTATCAGATAGAGAACTTTTAAATTATAATCAAAAACTATTTAATAAGTATATCAATAGAGACTTTAGAAGAGAGTTTGCAGATTACTCGGATTCAATACCGCAGCAAGATTTATTAGATTCTTGGCTCGGAACATCTATTGCTAATCTCATAAAAACAGCTCCAAAAACTTTTAAAGATAGAGGTTCTCAGGCAATAGTAAAAACTTTTTACCAGATATCAGATAACGTATCTTTGTTTGAGGCTAAGTCCAGAAAAGAAGTAATAAAGCTTAGAGAACTTTTAGGTACAAACGAAAACGAACTAAGACAAGTATTTTTAGAAGCTACTGGAAGAAAAAAAGCTACAAAGAAAAACGCTGCTAAGTTACAAGAAATAAAAAAAATATTTGACGACAGATTAGAGTATGCTAAACGTGGAAATATAGCTGCTGCTGGAAAGATATCAAAGTTTTTACCTCAATATTTTAGACATGATATAAAAGATTTATTGTTTGACGACTATATAAAAGTTGAGAAGGCAACAGCTTTAATGTACAAATCAGGTGAACTGCAAAAGTTTGAAAAAGATTTAATACAGACTATAGTTCTTGATAAAATGGCAAACAATAAACTTAGTGCACCTTTTAGAGAGTTAATGGATGATATTATAAGGCAAGAACAGCAGAGAACTGGAAAAAAGATGAGTTATGCTGAAGCGTATGCTTTATTTAGAGAGGATGCACTACCCAGCAAGGTAAATCCGCACGGAAGTATAGAGAACCCTAGAAAATTTGAGATACCCACAAACTTACTAGAAACTGACCCTGTAAAGCTATTGGCTATATACGATTCAAGGCTTGGTAGGAGGGTTGAAACAGCTAGAGTTTGGGGTAATAATAATCAGTTTATAACTAAAGCCATATCAAATATTAAAAGCTCAGATGAGCAAATAAGATTAAGGGGTATGGTAGATAAAATGACTGGCTATTCCAATGTAGAAGCTTTTCAAAAAATGAATCCAAATCTTAGAAAGTTTGTTGATAACGTAATGGCTTTTGAGGCTATAACAAAAATATCTCTTGGTGATGCAACTATAAAAAATGTAGGTCAGACTCTCATATCTACAATGCCTATGCTTGGAATGATGAGAACTGGAAAAGCTTTTATAAAGATAACAACAGATAAAGAGTTTAGAGATTCACTTCCATATGTATATCAGGATTTTATAAGAGAGATGGTTGGAAGTGTGGGTTCTAGTGGTGGTAAATTTGATATGCTTGGAGCAGCTCAAATAGCCTCTAAGCTTGGATTTGAGCAAGCAAATAAATTTAACGCTTTATTATCTGCTGCTACTGCAAAACTAGCAATAGATGATTACATAAAAATGTACAAAAAAAATCCAGATGGGGTTAAGGGTAGATATGCAAAAGAAAAGCTTAAATCATTTTTTAGTCTAGATGTAGATAAAATTGATTCTTTAGATAACAATAAAATACAGGGTGCTATTAGTGCATTCTCAAAACGGTCTCAGGTTCAAAGAGATTTTTTAAGAGAACAAGACTGGCTTAGTAAGCCTGAAGTAAGACCTTTTGTACTTTTCAAAAGTTTTGGTCTCAAACAAGCACAGCTAATGACAGAATCAATAAAAGAAGAGTTAAGGCTTGGTAATCCTATGATTGTAGCAAGGATGGCTATTGGCGGATATGCTGGCTCTCAGTTAGTTGGAGCAGGATTAGATTTAATTAGCAGAGTAACCTCAGGTAGATGGAACTACGATGATAAAGACCCGATACCAAATCAAATAGCTGAAGGTATAGCAACCATAGGAGCATTTGGTATGTTGTCAGATTTTATGGCTGCTGAAGATAAATTTAATGCTTTATCGTTTGCTGTAAAGCCAGTGCTATATGATGATTTAGTTAGAGCGGTAGGTAGTTTTCAAGAGTTAACTAAAAGTTTTGATGAGTTTGGTTACAACTCAATAGCCGTAAGAAGAGCAACTCATAAAGCATCAAGAATATTTGGAAGTAATGCTAGAAGATTATCTGAAAGATTTATTGCAACTGAAGCTCAAAAAAGACAGAGAACTCAAGGAGAAAAGCAGAGAGTTGTTGACAAGATGCATAGGTTTATGATGGCTGGTAATCAAAAATTAGTTATTGAAAATCTTAAAAGATGGAACAATCTAAATCCATCTAATCCAATCAGTATGAACGATGTAAATTACGAGACTATAGCTACAGCAGCGTTAAGAAAAAATATGAAAATTAATACTGAAGACTTAACACCTGAAGAGTTAGAGATATACAAAAGAATAATGAGAAGGTAATGGCTAGAAAATTTAAACCAGTAAAGAAAACAAGGAGAGGAACTCCGTTAAAATACGTGAGGGGTTCAAAGAATCCATCAGCTAGAGAGGCTGAAATACGAAGAACAAGAGAGTTATATAGGATGGGAAAGCTAACACCAGCTATGATGGATAGAATATCAAAACTAAGGAGTGAAAGTGCCACGAAAAAAAGCAAGCCCAAGAAAAAAAGCAAGTCCAAAAAGAAAAACATCAGGGGGTAAAGCAGCTGTATTAGCTAAGTACTCTAAGAGCTCTGGTATATCTAAGGGTACGTTATCTAAGGTCTACTCTAGAGGGTTGGGAGCCTACTATTCGAGCGGTTCGAGACCTGGAACTAGTGCTCATGCATGGGCAGCTGGTAGAGTAAGAAGTTTTGCAACAGGAAAAGGTGGAGCTAGAAAAGCTGACGCTGATTTAATTAGAGGTGGTAAGAAAAGAAAAACCACTAGAAAGAAGAGGAAGTAATATGCCTGGAAGACATAGTAAAAAGAAAAAAGCAAATGGATTAACGGCTAAGCAGAGAACATTACCTAAGAAATTACAGCAAAAGATTTTAAAATCTAAAGCTAGAAGAAAGAAAAGATAATGCCTGCTAAGAAGAAGAGAGACTCACGACTAGCTAGAGCTGGTGTATCTGGTTTTAATAAGCCAAAGAGAACACCAAGTCATCCTAAGAAGAGCCATATTGTGGTAGCTAAAGTCGGAGATAAAATTAAAACTATTAGATTCGGACAGCAAGGAGCGAAGACTGCTGGTAAACCTAAAGCTGGAGAATCTCGTGCAACTAAAATGAAACGCAAGTCGTTTAAAGCAAGACATAGAAAGAATATTGCTAAAGGAAAAATGAGCGCAGCTTATTGGGCTAATAGGGTCAAGTGGTAGATGCCAAATAAAAAAGCCAAAGAAAGAAAGCGTAGAAAAAGAAAACTTGCGATTGAGAATAAATCTATTAAGAGATTAATAAAAAAGAAAAAGAAAGAACAAAGAGATGAACAACAAATCTATAGATGATATAATGAGAGAGGCTAGCTTAGCTGAATTTATTTCATCTGCAACAGCAGATAATACAAATGTTGATGTTGGTAATCCAACCATAAAGCCATCTAACATAGGTACGATGGATATAAGCACCTTAATGGAGTTATTAAAAATGGTTGAACCAATGCAACAAAAAGATATGAGTACGTATGGAGGTGGTAGCGTTGGAGTAGTTGATAGTCCTATGACTATGCAAATGCTAATGAGAACACAAGAGCCAGTACCTCAAGATACTTCTGGAGTAGGTAGAATGGATATAAATACTCTTATGGAAATATTAAGAATGCAGGAGCCTGTTGCTCCTAGATAAAGTTTAGGGGTGCAGCAAGCAGTAAAAACTACACCCCACTTCACAGCCGAGGATAAAATTATTTTTTATTTAATCTTTTAATCTTTTTCTCTCTCTCCCTCCTGAGCTGGGAGGGTTTAGTGTAAAAGCGACGCTCTTCCAGCTCTTCTTTAATACCAACTTCTCTTACCTTCTTTTTGAACTCAGTAATCATTTTCTGAACTGTTTTATTTTTAGTCTTCTTCACTATTACCATTGTATAAATCTTTCCATTTAGTTTTCATTTCTTGTTCTGCAAATTTCTCTGCTCTCAGCTCCCATTTATTATCTTTGTATGGGTCATCTCCATAGTTAGCGGCAACAGTTCCAGCTTGATTGTACTTCTTTTGAAACTTAGCTCTTCCGTATTTCATGGCATCCATCACGTGCTTTGCTTCGTGTAGTACAGTTTTAATCAACAGCTCTGGCTTTAATTTTTCGCTAATCAGAACCTTGTCTTGGTCTGGTATATACATACCATCACAGTCCATATTTTTTTCTATACTTATTACTGGGTCTAAGTCATACTGATTCATAACCCACTTAGCCACTACTCTTTTTATATTATTGGGCATCTAACTCTCTTTTCTTTTCTTCATAATCTTTTGCACTTCTTATATCGTCAAACAGTAAACAGCTATCACCAGAGTATCCCATCTCCACACTACCAGGAGTTCCATATCTATTCTTAGATACGATTAACATCATTTCATTCTTACCCCATACTCGACCATCTGAATCTGCCTGACCGAATCTAGACACATAAGGATAGTGTGTAAAGACTACCATCTCTGCATCTTGCTCTAAAGAACCAGACTCTGCTAGGTCTGATAACCTAGGTGTAGCATCTATCCTATGCTCTATATTTCTATTAAGCTGCGATACTAATATTACGCACATATCATGTGCTTTAGCAAGCCATTTATACTTCATCGTAGTTTCTCTTATCTTATGTCTTAAGTCCCTAGTATCCCTAGATGGAAACTCAATAAGTCCTATATGGTCATCAATCACAACATCAGGTTTTATTCTTTTTATTTCTTCAAATGTAGATTGCAAATCACTAACAGAATCATACATAAATAATTTATCTTGATAATTTTCTTTGATAAACTGCATAGCAGTATGTACCTCAGTAGGTGATGATGTAGCTCCATGTCTTAGGTTCCTATAAGATAGGCTCATAGACTCCATAGCAATAAACTTCTTCATCATCTCTGTGTTAGGCATTTCTCTGTTGAACATCATAACTCTTTTACCAGACAATACTAGCTGTCTAGCTATGTTAGCAGCAACAGTTGTCTTACCATTGGCTGGTCTACCAGCTACGATTGTTATCTCTCCCCTTGTCATTCCATGTATCACAGAATCAAGAGTATTTAAGCCTGTCTTTATAATGCCTTTACTTTTGAATATTGAGTCATCAGTATCATGAAGCAATGTTTCGAGGTTAAACTCGTTTTTAGACGGCTTGGTGTTGATTATATTAGATGTATCTGTATTTATCTGCTCTATTATATCATCAAAATCTACAGCGTTATCTTTTGCTTTGCCTATTAGCTTATGACAGTTATTTACTATACTTCTTCTAAGAAAATCCTCATACATATTCTTAGCTAAATACTCTGCATTTGCAGTCGTAGCTCCACTGGTTGCTATTCTAGTTAGCTCATAAGACGGTAGCTTTCCATCTAATCTGTTCTTTGGTAGAACTCTTGATACCGATAAAGCATCAACTGGCTCATTGTTATTGTAAAGCTTGTAACATTCTAACCATACCTGTTTATTAAAAGAGTTATAGAATACATCTTCTTCAGGTATCCATCTTCTTATATCTTCTATACACTCTGGCTTGTTAAGTATGCAGAACAACAAAGCTTCTTCTGTTTCTAAATTGTACATTTATCCTCTGTCTATTCTTGGTGGAATCCTATCCAGCATTTTAAACTCGTGCTCTTGCTTAGATTTCTTTGTCATGGTGGCATTGTTTATTATAGCTGCTAGGTATGGTAATCCCTTACCTTCTCTAGCGACATTGTTTTCTATGTATTGATTCATAGATATAATAGCCATCTCCTCATCGGATTCTCTTGTGCTCTCTAAGAATGAATATATCTCCCTATTTGATAAATCAACAGTTCTACTTTTGTTTATCTCGGATTTTACATATTCGTATAGCTTACCATACTCTTTACTGCGAGACAAAAGAATGGTATCTATTTGTTTGTTTAGATTCTTAGACTTAAGAGTCGAGCCGCAACTAGGGCATCTATCTGCAGATTTCCTACTCACAGTTAGGACAAGGCTCTTTCTCCAGGGGAACATTGACGAAGCTTTCCTCATCTAGATAATAAAAATCATCTACAGTTCCTTCGCTGAAATAACACCAACCTTTCTCGCAGTGCTCACACCTCCTAGGTGGATTACTAGTTCTTTTCTTAGATGCTGCTATACCTCTCCTTAGAGTTCTATCTCCCTGAAGGTCAAACCATTCATCACTAAAATAGTAAACTAAAGACTCTTGTTTTGCCACCTCTCTAGCTTTGTATAATAATTCATCCTCTTTTTTCCATCCTGTAACAGGTGTCATTTCTGAGCTTGGAGAACACTCACCATTTCTAACCATTCGTCGTACCTCTGAATCAAATAAATTTGCCCACGGTCTTCTTTCACTAACTGTATGTCTACTTCCTCGCTTGGTTTCAACCATTTTGCTACTCTCTTTCTTACTTTACATTGTGCTTTATATTTATCTATTAGTATGTCAACTTCTGATGTTAATCCTAAAGACCTACCATCAGAACCCCAAGCTCTGATAGCTCTTACATCTTTATCTTTTGCTACCTCAACACACTCTCTTTCAAATCTATTTCCCTTTTGTTTACTTTTGCTTGACATATATTTCTCCAAATGATGTTTCTTTAGATTCGACACCTATATACCCAAAATTTCCTCTACGATAATTTTGCTCTGCTATACTCATTTTATTGTATTTCTCAGAGCACTTATCGCAAAGAATATAATTCTTATATCCTGACATTTCTGGCATTTTATTATCATCATCCTCATGCATCTCTACTCTTGTTGGTGTCTCGGAAGATAGTATAGCGTGCCAATACTTACTCCTACTAACCCCACAGTCGGAGCAATACTTAGGCAGATTTATTTTCTTTAGACTCTTCGCTTCTTTGATTAACATTCTTCAA
>TARA_R100000655_G_scaffold13341_3_pt1 | contig 21975 bp, 44 predicted proteins | sample TARA_R100000655 | Tara Oceans TARA_R100000655 (sample SAMEA2622497) | marine metagenome | biome: marine biome (ENVO:00000447); feature: deep chlorophyll maximum layer (ENVO:xxxxxxxx); material: "saline water (ENVO:00002010), including plankton (ENVO:xxxxxxxx)" | depth 90 m
TTTTTCTAACTGATAGCCCTTCTTTAACTCTTGTAAATTAACTTTATAATCTTCGCCATTAACTTTGACATCATAAAGTGTTTCCTCGTTTTCAGAATTGGCTTCTGTATCATCCACTATTTCTTGTCCATCTAAATCTTCTAGTAAGGGATCGCTATTATCTTCTTCAAGAGTAGCTTTCTCTTCTTCCAATTTAGGTGTTTCAGACTCTTCGCTTCCTTTTGCAGTCTCGTCATTATTTAAAAGGTTGGCGAATGCCTGTGCTGTTGCTGTTTCATCATTTAAGATGGGAGAGTCATTAGACTCTGTTTCTGAAACAACAGACTCCTGTGAAGGTGTATCTGCCATTTATTTCTCCTTATTTATTAACCTGTTTAGATGCTAGTTTACCAGTTTCCATTACAGATTTGATTTGCACAAGAAGGACATTTAACATTTTTTCCATCATGTAAATTTTTTCTCTTCCCTCTGTGTCTCTTATCGGAGAGCTTAACCATTCTTGTCGTAGCTCTGCCGAAACTTTTTGTACTGCTTCTACAAATATTTCATCTTCTAATATTCGTTTTGCTTGATGTCCTCTTTGTTGTTCTTTTTCTAAATTCATTAAATGCCAAACTCATCAAATTTATCAACATCTTCTGATCCAAATGGTTTACCACCAATGACAACATTTCCACCACCAGTCATTTGATTACTTGATGTACCACCTCTGCCTGTTCCATAATCAACTCCTGTTTGTGTTTGTTGCGAAACAGCAGGTAATGGTGTTCCAGATATAAATGAATATCCTGTGTTGCCTTGACCATCATTAAAAGTTTGTTGGTATGTATCTCCAAACACATCGGTTACTGGCTCATTCATGTTGTTTGCAGGTAACATACTTTCTATACCACCAACATTTGTGTTTATGTTTTTATTAGCTATATCAAATATAGGATTTTGGTTTTTATCAAAATTACCTGTAAAATAACCTCTTCTTGTTAATTCATCTTTAATAAAATTTTTTCGCATTTCATTTTGATTACCAAACAGTAATTGAAACTGTGAAGGCATAAACATATTACTCATTGTAACTTCTGTACCTTTACTTGGAAGATAACCTAAAGGACTATTTTTTAAAAAACCACTTGTCATATAATCAAGAAAATCATCATCAGATAATCCCTTCATTGCATCAATCGAATAGTATGGTCTTTCTTCTGGATCATCTCTATTGTTATCTTCTTGATAAGCTGATTGACCAAATTGTTCTATTGGCTGACACACACCATCAACTAACATAAAACCAGGAGGACAAGGATCAACTGGTGCATCTGTTGGTGCACTAAAATCTAATTGTGGATTTGGAAACTGTGCTGATGGATCTAATACACCTGCATTTTCTTGTTCAGTTCTAATATCATATAAAGGATTACGAAAGTTGCCTGCACTATTAACATTAGGTGTAGTATTTAATTTGCCATCTAAATAATCGTTAATAATACCTTGTGCTTGTGATCCTTGCATGAATGGAGTGAATGCCATTAATTTAATCCTTGTTGTAGAATTTTAGAAGCCAATTTTTCTTTTTCTAGCTCTGTTACATTTTGCTCTCTAACAACTTGTGTTGCGAGTTTTTGTTCATCTAAATTAAGTTTTTGCATTTTCATTTGATTATCAGCTTCTAATTTTCTATTTTTAAAATCCATGTCTGCCATTGCCTTTTGTCTACGAAGTTCTATATCTTGTTGTGCAACTTGCAGAGCAGGATCGGGTTTTTGTTCTTGTGGTTGTGGTGGTGGTTGTTGTGATGGATTATTAAAAAATTGCGTTGCATCTTTATATCCACTATTTTGCAAATATGCTTCTATTGTATTGTAAATTGTTTGTGGAGTAACCATACCCATACCACCCATACTAATCATTTTTTCTTGCACATTTAAAACTTGTTGTAAAACTTGTAATCGTTGATCTTGGTTTCCTGTACCTAGTCCTACTTGAACAGTACAATCATAATGATCTGTCCATTCTCTCGGATTCATTGGCACAAACTGACCTCGTAATTTAACTATTCTTTCTTGATCCTGGTATTCACAAATAACAGCAAGAATATTTTTAAATATATCTTTTACTCCATCAGCAAAACTTCTCGCAATAAGCTCAATGCGTTGCGTTGAACTGTTCATCATTTGATTTACTGACTGTGCAGTTGTATGCGATTTGTTTATTGTGTCTGGATTTAATCCCATTAATTGATTTGGTACACCAGATCTTTTTTCTTTTAATTGATCTATCTTTTGCATCATTGCCAAACCTTCGTTTAAGAAGTTTGGTGCTTGTATTGGTGTTACTGCATTAGGACTTTTAACTCGTACAATGCCACCTACTCTATTAGTAAGAATGTCATCCAGATTTGCTTGTCCATCAACAACCATAGTTCTTGCGTTGTTTTGCAAATACATATTATCTAAAGTTTGTCTTGTGATAGCTGTGCTCATGTTTTGCACATCAGCCAATAAATCATACATAGATAAACCAAAAAATCTAAATGGCATTGGTATCGCTACACACATAGCAAAAGGAAGAGTATTAATTTCTTCGTTTTCTAAAATAATGTAATTGTTATAACCACTACCACCAACAATAATCTTTCTTAACTCTGCAATGCCATCGCCATCAACATCTGCTCGCATGTAACACTCTGTAATTTGTTTTACACGCATAGAAGGATCAATCATTTGTGCTTCTAAGTCAGTTGTTGCATCATCATAGGATCTTCTTACAACAGCTTCAGTATTAAAAACTTCTTCTTCTGCACTAGGTAAGTTTTCAACATCTTTTCTGTTAAAACCCATATCAACTAGCTCAGAGACAGTTTTTGTTACTCTATGAGCAATAAAGTCACAATCTTTTAGTGATTTTGCTCTGGAAGATACAAGTATTTCTTCTGGAGGAACTGCATCTATTTGGCATCTGCCATACTCTTTTGATCTTCTTAGTTCTACATCATAAAATAATTGTAGATCTTCTTCCTCAATAACTTCTGTATTTATTATTTCTACTTCGTCATCAATAAGTAGTGCCTGGTATTGTGTTTCGTCTAAGTGTTTATAAGTTTCTCTTTTTTGTTGCTTACTTGTTTTCCAATAAACTTTACAAAAACCATTCTTTTGAAGCAATGCAGTCTTAAACATAGAGTGCAAAATACTAAAACCATCGTTATCTCTATTAAAAATAAAGTTACAATAGTCAGTAATCTGCTCTGAATAGGGTACATCTTCAGCATTTTGTGGCTCAAAATTAACCATCTTATCTGATTGTGTAAACATACGCATTAAACTAGGAAGCATGCTCTCTACAACTTCTAATAGATCTTGTGATACAACACTTGATCTACCTTCTACTTCGTTGCCAAGAGGCTCTCCTAAATAATATTTAAGAGCATCTTCTCGTTGTTTTGCTAAATCACTAGAATAAAACCCAAGAGAATTTGTAATCTCCTGTGATATTAATGCGAGTAATTTTGATTTTGATAATTTTGCCATTTATTTAAACTATTCCTAAATTATTGTATTCTATTTCAGTATTCCATTCGCTTGACTGATTATTGCCTACTGCAAAGTACCTGAAAGCATCTGCACTATGTGATGTCCAATCATGGACTGGTTTATTTTTTAATTCGCCTCTATCATTACTTGCCCATCGGTATTGACGAAGAGCATCTAAACCATGTTTTGTTTTTTCGTGGTCAAACCAACACCTAGATAAAACCATTCTCACAGCATTAATGCCATCTTCGACAGAGAGCTTTGGAACAATAGAAGTTCTTAGTCCTAAACTTTGTGCTGTTTCTATGCGTGATACTCCAGTTCCAAGTTCTCTGACACTTGCATCATGTGGGAGGTAATGCGTATCGTATATGTACTTTTTCTCATCAAGAACAGTTGCATAAAATTCTAAACTCTCGCCACTATCTTCATAGTAATCAATGATATGAAATGCACTTCCCTTTTGTTGCACAAACCATATTGCTGTTTTATCTGCTATTCCTAGATCCCAAAATGTATTTACTTTAATACCGAGCTCGTAAGGAATTTTTGTTATGCGTTTTTCCTCTTCTGCTTTTGCAATGCCTTTTGAATAAATTGAGCCTATAGCTGAACTGTCAAAAGAGCATTCGAATTCTGCTTCAAATATTTCTTCTGGCATTAAGGCTCTAGCCTCATTAAGCTCTAGCTCTGAGATAATATTCGTTGTACTTGCTTTAAATGTTTCTGCATACCAATCGTCTTGATGTAATGCATGGTCATATAACTGGTGGAAGCTGTTATGACCTTGAGGAGTACCAATAGCAATCATAAAGCCTTCTCTATCGGATAAAGCAGGTCTAATTACTTCAGTCCATAATCTAGGAGGCATTTGAGCCACCTCATCGAGTACAACTCCATCAATGTATAAACCTCTTAAACTATCTGGTCTTTCGCATCCTAATAACTGTATTCTTGCACCATTTGGTAAATCTGCTCTAAGCTCAGTTTCGTGGTAAGTAACATCTGGTAAGACACCAGTATATTCTTTGACATAATCCCAAGCAGTTCTTTTTGCCATTGAGTATGTAGGAGCTAGATAATAATATCTAGGTCTTGGCAATGTATTCTGCATTGCTTTTTTAAGTAACTCATTAATACAGAGTACAGTCTTGCCAAATCGTCTATGACAGACAAGGACATTAAATCGTTTTAAATTCTTATGGACAGCTTTTTGATGTTCTCTAGGCTTGTAGGGTATGACAATTTTCATATTTTACTCCCCCATTGTTCAGCTATTGCTTTAGCCATACCTGGAAAAGTTTTATCTCTTTGTCTTTCCCTGTTTGAATACCATTTAGGAATTTTTTTTCCTCCATGAATAACAAACTCTCCTTTTTCTACTATGTTTGTTGGTTTTAATTTTTGTAAATTCTTTAACCACCAACAAGTTTTTTTAGAAAATTTATCGCCAAAAAAATAAGGTTGTACTATTTGATCTGGTTTTCTTATTTTGCTTGATATAATTGATATAGGATTTTCTAATGCAATTTTATTAATAGGTGCATCAAGCAGTTTTTTAACAAATTCTAATGCTTCTTGTTGTTCTTTTTTTTTATCTTTAAACCATCTAGCACCACTTACTGCTAAATGCGTGCATGGTGGATGGGCAATCATTAAATCCCAACCTTTATCTAAATGATTTAAAACATTATCTTGAATGTGTTGTCCTGGAATTTCTGTTGGAAGAATATCACAAGACCAAGCATCAAAATTAAGTTGTTTAAAAGCTGTTCTTACTATGCCAGAATATTCACAGGCTATTAATACTTTCAAGCATCCTTACTTCCTTGCTCTAAAATATCTTTCATACTGGCAACATCGTTTCCACTTACAACACCTTTTCCTGCTCTATCTGGAAGATGCGTTTTTTTTGATAAAGCTAAGACAAGTTCTTTAAATGGATCGACAGTTTTCTTTTTAGGTTTTGTTTTCTTTTTCATAAAATTTCCGTTAGAGGTGGTTTTTGTGTTAAAATGGGATGGCATTAAAATAAACCAGACCATGTGGGGTTATTTAATTTATTTTTTGCAAATTATCAGATAATCAATAAATCATCAGATGTTATAAAAAATATCAGATATTATTAATAATATTAATTAACCAAAATCCGACCATAAGTATAATTTTTGAGGCATAGCCTAGAATAATATACTTGGTATTGTAGTATGTAATTAAAATAATGGCTGTTTTCTGCCATTTTCCAGGATGTTCCTGTTTTGTTCCTCACATGAAAGCTCTGGGAAAAAAAATATCTTTTTCCTAATTAATTATTACAATCCCTACCTTTTCAACCAAACAATAACTTTACCAAACAATATTAAATCAACAATTTGCAAACAATTCAAACTTTATTCCGTCTATTATGGAATAAAACCTTAACGAAAGAGTTTACTTATGATGAATACATATAACCTTAAATTAAACAAAGAGACTATTGATAAACTATCTACTGGTAACTATAAGATTAAAGGCTACGATCTAAACAATAATATCTTATTAGAGCCTACATACATTAAAGAGATAAATCTAATCCTAGACATCCTTAACCCTTTATCCCTCGATGAGAGATATAAAGTGTTAGAAGATCTTAAAGTATCTCTTGATGAAATAGAAGGCAATGATCTTGGTATTTAATCATATGTTTATTATCTAGTTTCTTTCCTAGTTTAGTAGGAAGTGTGCTTCCTATAGTCTTACCTCTATGCTTCCTATCAACAGGAAGTATATTTCTAGTCGCTTGCCCAACTTATCTCTATCTTCTTATCGTCTGCATCGGTAATGCTTAAAGTTTGCTTCTCAGTACCATACTGCTTCGGAGCAAGTTTACCTGCCTGCCATTGTATGTTCTTGGAATATATCTCTAACAGTTTTACTTCTGCCATTGGTATATTCTTTTTATCCAGAGCATTCTCTATCTTCTCATCTACTTTACTAATCAGCATCTCTATCCCTGCTTCTTTGCTTTTGTAGTAAGCATCTCGGAGCTTATCATCCTTGTCCATCCATGCCCTCCAGGAAGGATAAGTAATGCCACACTTTGCAGTTGCATGCTTAATACCAATACCTTGAGATAATAAAGTTAATACATCCTTAACAATAGTCTTAGAGTATTTAGTCTTACGACCTCTAGTTTCTTTCTTTTCTGGTAATGTGTTCATTAATGTATTGTTGTTGATAGTTCTCTTACAATAGGATCTGCTTGGTTTTCTATTTTAAATGCTTCAGCAAAGTCCATAGCTTCCTGCTCGCTTTCAAAATTAATAAACCTAATAATAATCTCTGGTTTCTTTGTCTCTGGATTTTTGACCATAAACATAGAACAGTTAAGATCGTCTAGTAATTTGTTCATATAATAAATATCGTATGTCTGTCGCTGTTAAATAATGCGTGTGTTTTTTTATGTCTTTGTAAATTCTTAATATTTCAGATGGTTGCCAATTTGCATAGGAGCATACAAGATCAAAGTCTTTGCTCCCTAACCAATCTATTGCTTCTCTTTGATATTTGACATTTAACCTGCTCGCCCATAAAAATTTACCAAGAGCATCTGTTAAACCCTGCACCAGAACAGACTTAAATAATAGTTGTTCTTGCATATAAAAAAAGCCATCTGTTTGATGGCTATAAGAGTTTTCGTAATTTATGTGATTATATTAGTTTTTATAGATTTACGATCCACTTGTTAATAGAAACAAATACAGAACTACATATCAAATATAATTATTAATCTATCTAATGCTTCTCTGAGTTCATCCATTCTCTTTTTAGCAGGATTATTCTCTATAATAACAACCCATAAAATTTTACTCAGCTTCCCTAATTCTTTATCAACAAAACGAAAATCACTCTGTGCATCAAAGTTTTGTATAATAAACTCTTCTTTAGTGCTGTTACCTAAGTTTTCTTTTAAACTAGCTGTTATTCTCTGTCTAATGTTAGAGCTCTCAAACTTATCTTCATATTTTCTGCCTGCCCAAAATCTTTTACTATTATTCTCTTTGTTATGTATATCTAACAAATCTCTTGCAAAATAATTTTCTAAGACTGACTTATGCTCTTTTTCTAAATGTCTATCTTGACCATAAGCAACCAATCTAAGTCTTTCCCCATCTACTTTTCTAACAAATGTATTAGATTTATCATCTCTAATTAATGTTTGAGCTCCAAGATCTACTGTAAAATTATTTTTTTTCTTTCTTTTTACCATGCTTTGTATTCTTCTTCTGTAATTAAACCTTCATTTTTCATTTTAAGCACCATGTCATCTGATATAGATAGATGCCTTCTTCCTCTTTTTACCCATGATACCCATTTTTTATAGTCATCATCTTTTATTAACCTCATACCAGAATATTCATCTTCATTTTTAACTGGCAATTCCTCTTCCCATCTAGCTTGATTTATCCATGTAGCAAAATGTGGAACAAACTTAGGATCATCTACTGATGAGCATAATTCATTATATTTTTTTATAATTGTTTCAGATTTTACATCCTCTGGTATCTTCCAAAACGATGCTTCAGCCACTTTTTTAGAGCCTCTTTTGTAAGTTAATTTATCCCATATATTGTTAAATATATCATTATCACTATCACTATCAGACGATGTCGTTACGATATCGTTATTCTTAGTTCTTTTATTGTTATATTTTTTATTAGCCTGGAGAACTTGGTCTTTCTTTTTTCTAGCAATTTCGTACTCTTTTTGCTGTCTTTCATTAAAGTACGACTCAATACCTATATCGTTTTCTTTTAAAATAAATTTTGATTTTAATATAAAATATAGATCTTTTTTCTGTTCTTCCCAGTTAGTTAAATCATCTGGATTGCATAATAAAGATAGCCTCGATAACTTTACGATATCGTTAGGCAACCCTCTTCCATTTCTAACTTGTGCATGCGATAATAATTGAATGTAAATACCTCTTTGCTGTGGAGTAAGATCTTGCGTACCTGTAATCCAAGACTCAACATAAAAATACAATGCAGGAATATTATCGCTAGCTGATTTCACAAGGCACTTCCTTTGTTATAATTAATGATCTTTTTTTAAATTTTGCTTTAGCTAAAAATTGTTTATCAACCAATGCCATAACAATTTCATAACCTGCACTTGGAGTTTTATAATTTAAACCTTTTTGTATTTCTCTAAAAGATGGACATTTGCCATGCAATTTGAAGTATTTTTGTATAAATTGTAGTGTTTTTAACTGTGTTTTTGTTAAATTTTCATCTAATTCTACTGATTTCTGGCATAAATTACATTTAATAATCATAATACTTTTTTTAATTAGGGATTTATTTTTGTTTTGTAAATATTTTTTTATTTTGTGTTTATATTTGACAAGTCATTAATTAATTTGTTAAGTGCAATTATTAGAAAAAAAATTGTATTTTGTGTAATTTTATGCAAAAAGATGAAAAAATAATGTTTAATAAAGCACTTATAAAAATAAAAAAAAATAGTGGAATAAAAAACAATGAAATTATATCTGAAGCTACTGGTATTGATACATCTACTACATCTTTACATTTTACAGGCAAAAGAAAAATAAATATTGAACAGGCTTATAGTTATGCAAGATTTTTTAATGTGCATATTATTAAAATATTAGATGAAAACATTACCCAATATCCTGTCGTTGCTTATTGCAATGATGAAGGTTTAGTTAGACTAAGAAATGAAGATGAATGGGAAGTTGTTTTAGCACCTAACGATACAGAAAATGATGGTACTTATTGTATTCATCAAAAAAATGCTAAAACTATTTTTTGGTATAATCCTAAAATTTTAGTTGAAAAAAAAGATGCAATTAATATTTTTTGTTATTTAAAAAATCACAAAGGAAATTACATTGGATTAGTTAATAATTATTTAAACAATAACAAATATAAAATTTTTAATTATCACACATTCAAATATTTTAACGCAAAAATTGATAAATGTTACCCAATAACTAACACAAGTCATTTAGATTTTTCAAAGTATCACAAGGTAAAAGCATTAATTAACTAAAATATCCCTTTTTTGCAAATAATAGTTGCGAATTGCAAATTAATCTTTAATTAAGAATTAAGTTACATAAGTTGCTCCTTATGTGATGAATATAATCTGGCGAGGTGGCAGTTGATTAAGCAAGTGCCACCTTTTAAACCAGAGAAAAGGTTGTTGTATGTTTAACCCTTTCAAAATTATTTATAACCTGTTTGTTAGAAAATCAACAATACAAGTTATAAAAAAAGTACAACCTCAAACTTATACGAGGTTACAAAGTAAATTGTTATCTGTTCACATGAAGTCTGTAGAGGACAAATGTTAAAGGGTAAACAATTTTGGTATGGGATTGCTTTTGTGTCATTGTGGGCAATCATCATGCTCTATTGTTTTTATGGAATTATAATGGAGATACCTCTTCCTGTATAATTTTATAAAAAAGTTGCTTGGTGCAGTTTCATTATTTTCTCCTAAAAAAATAAGTACCTCGACTGCACCAGGTACAAAACACATAAAAGTTTATTGGGAAGCTGAAGAACATAAAATAAGGGTTAAAAATGCCAACAGGCGATTACATAATAAATAAAAAAAAATTACCAAGTGTAACAACTATTATAAGTAGATTTAAAAATGCTACTGGACTAATTATTTGGTCAAATCAATTAGGTTTAAAAGGATTAAATTATTTTGATGAACTAAAAAAAGCAGGAGATACTGGAACTGCTCTACATGATTTAGCTGAATTATATATATTAAATAAAAAATATGAATTACCAGATGATAAAGTTGCTGTTGATTGCTTTCAACAATTTATAGACTGGTGGGATAGTATTGATTGTGAAGTTATTTGGACTGAGAAAAAATATACAAGCAAGAAATTAAATGTTGGTGGCTGTCCAGATTTATTAGTTAAACAGAATGACAAATATATTTTAGTAGATTTTAAAACTTCTAAAGCAGTTTATTCTGATATGATAATTCAACTGTCTTGTTATGCAGAATTAATAAAAGAAAATGATGGCATAGAAATAGATAGAGCAGTCATAGTACGATTTCCAAAAGATGATAATGAAACTGAAATAAAAAAATTTTTTACTGAAGATCTTGCTGTTGGTCTAAAGCAATTTAAACTTCTTAGAAAAGCATTTGATTTAGATAAAGACCTTAACAAAATATTAAAAGGAAAAAAATAATGGGCGATGAATTTCCAGAACAAGACATAGAACAAGTAATAAATCCTATGCCAAAAAGTATAGCTACAGCAATTAATGAAATAATGCTTAAATTACAAAAGCCATTAGAACATGATGCAGAAAATAAATTTCAAAAATATAAATATACAAGTATTGATGGTTTTTTAAAACAAGTACACCCTGTTTGTGCTGAAGCAGGATTAATAATTGTACCACATGAAAAATCAAGTGAGATTAGTCCATCTGGAAAAAATTTAACAGTTGTTTATCAATATATCTTAGTTCACAAAGACGGAGATACTTGGGATTTTCCAACAACTAAACATATTGTCGTACCATTTGGTAATGGTACAGCAATGGGTACTGCCCAGTCTTATGCACTAAAACAATTTATGCGTTCTCTGTTCCAATTAAGTACAGGAGAACAAGATGATTTAGACGCATTAGAACAACCTAAAAAAACTAAAGGAGATTTATGACCGAAGATAAAAAATTTGCAGAAGGTTTATATGTAAAAGAGTCGACTGTTGATTTTGTAAAATTTAAACTATCAATCAACAAAGATCAATTTACCCAATGGTACAAAAAAAAATTAGAAGATAAAGATGATGATTGGATTAATCTTGATATTAAAGTCAGTAAGGATGGTAAATGGTATGCAGAAGAAAATACCTGGAAACCTAAAAAAGAAGAAGAACAAAAAGAGGAGCTTCCAGATTTTTAATGTTTGGTATTAATAGAAAATATCCTGTCGATAAATCAAGTATAAAATCTTCTGTCGTAAGAAGAAGAGACATAGTAGAAAACAAGGTTATTGACAGGATTAAGTTTAAACAAAAACAAAAACAAAAACATGAAGCACTTACTCAAGAAGAAATAAAATTTGTTAAATTACTTTTGAGCAAGCCAGCAATTTTAAGGTTAATTATGTCATATCCTCAATCATTAATAAAAGGTGGACTATTTGATGTTGCACATAAAGTCTGTGATTTTTACGACATAAATTTAGATGATTTATTAGGTAAAAAAAGAGATAAACATTTAGTTTTGGCAAGAAGAGATTTTTGTCACATCTGCATTAAAAACACAAATTCCACACAAGCAAAAATTGGTAGATTTTTAAAAAGAGATCACACCACAGTTTTACATCATTTAAAACATGATCCGATTAACATTGATAAAATTTTAGAAAACGATGGCAACTAAACACTTTAAAATTTATGATGATTTCTGGTTGCCAGAATACACTATTGCTCAGACCTATCAATGTGCTGTTTGTAATAGTTGGTATGGTACTGACATACATCATATTAGTAACAAAGCTCTTGGATCAAGTAAATGCAAAGATTTCATCGAAAATTTAATTTGTCTCTGTCGTTCTTGCCATACCAAATGCCATTCCGATAAAAATTATAATTTAAAAGCCAGAATAATTAATCTTGAGAATATTGCTGATAAATTAAAGGATGAACTAGATGGATAAAGGTATAAAAAAATATGATCCTCATGTGATTGCTGAAGCAAAAATGAATGCAATTATAAATTATAGAGAAGCAAAAAGAATGTTTAACTCTTTAACTAGAATTAAAGATGAAAAAGAAAAAGCAAGATATTTACATTATCGTTTTTTAACTAATGAAAAACATAGTGTGGAAGATGCGAAAGCTAAAGCAAGAATAGATCCAGAAGTAACAGAAGTAAATATTAAGTTAGAAGATGCTGAAAAATTAATGGATGAAATGTTTGCACAGCTTGATCGAATTACAACAAAATTAGAATTAATGGCAGATAGTAATGCCACAGCCAGAGCAGAAATGAAACTTGGAGGTTTCGTTACATGAAATATAAAAGAACTATCACAAAACTTTTCGATGACAAATATGCATCTATTAAGGACTATGAGGTTGAAAAAGCTATTGAACTAGGTGGTGCTGAATTAACTTTAAAATCAAATAATAAAAAAATGTTTTTAAGTGTTGACCAGTTAAAGCAAGGATTACAAAAACCTACAAGTAAAGAGTTTAATCCAAACCCTAAATTAAACGAAACCAAACCTTTTCGGTTATGTAATTTTTATTGGCAAGAACAAAATGAAAATCAACTGGAGTTAATATGAGTAAAGAAATAATTAAAATTACTCAAAATGATGAAGGAGGAGAAAATCCTAAAACAAAGTTACCAGAAAAGCCATTATGGGAATTAATGTTTGATGATAATTCAATAAGAATTCTAGGGAAACCTAAGATGGAAGAGTATTTAAGTAAAGCCTATGAAAATACAGTTCATCATTTTATGCAAAGAAGAACAAAATTATTAGATCAAAGAATTATAATACAATGGTCAATAGTTTTTAGTGATTATTCAGATGTATTACTAAGCAGTTCAGAGCTCTGCAAAAAAATTATGATTGGGCATCAAAGAAAAGATGAAGAAAAATATAAGGAATTAGAGGAAGCTCTTGCTAAGAAAAATGCTCCTCAAAATGAAGTTTTATTTCATCCTGCAAAAACTGATCCCTACCCTCATTTAACAAAAGATAGAGAGGAATTAGACAGATTACGATTAAAAGCCATTGAGGAGGCTAAAAACGAAGAAAATAATAAAGATATTGTGCAAGGAGAATACTAATGTCAGCAGAAAGAAAACAACTAGAGCCAGTTTATTACAAGAAAGATTTGGCTAAATTATTTGGAATTTCAACAAGAACTTTACAAACGAGATTAAATGAATTAGTTATCAAAAATCCCAATTTAGATTGTTTATCTCGTACAATAGGTAAGAAACAGTTTTTTACCTACAATGACATCGAGGAGATAAAACAATTATGCTTACCATCTTCAAAAGAGACGAAAGTCCTTACTGGCAAATTAGAGGCACAGTAAAACTAGGTAGAAAAGTTAAGACTATTAACAAGTTAAGTACAGGTCGTATTAACCAAAAAGAAGCTAAAGATGAATGCGATAGAGTTAATGCTGAAATCATACGAAACTTTGAACAAGAAGATTGTATGACCTGGACTGAGTGTTTTGAGAGAATGAAAAAAAATCCTAAACATTGTCCTTCTCAGCAAAGAATGTCTGTTTTTAAAAGAGTAGAAAAACTTGCAGGAGATTATGAGTTAAGAGATTTTAACGATGATTTAATATTTGAATTAGCCTACAAACAATATCCACACTTAAAACAATGGGAGGGTAAAAAATTACGAGATCTTCCTTATGCTGAAAGACAATTAGCTTCTTCTAAGTTTGCTAGTGCTAATGCAGGAATTATATTACCTATTTCAAAAGTCTTACATTATGGAGCAAAGCAAGGATGGTGCAATGATCCAACTATTGAACACTTTGAAGTATTGAATGCTAGAGCAAAACATAAAGAAAAATTTAGTATTGAAGATGTTAGAGCAATTGAAGAAAAATGTACTGATGAAGGTATTAAATTTTTATTTATTTTTTTAATTTATGCAGGTTGCAGAATATCAGAGGCTTTAAATATGCATTGGCAAGACACCAATCCAGAAAATGATGATAGACCTATGATAGATTTAGAGCAGGATGAATTAAATATTTGGCAATTTAAAACGCAAGAATGGATTACAAAACCAATGCATCCTAAGTTAAAAGAATATTTAGAAAGAATTAATTATAGAGAAGAAAGATTATTTGAATGGGATCATTTACACGATAGGCAAAATAATCCATCTGGAATTCCTACGAGATGGTGGGCAATGTGCCAACAAGCAGGAGTTAAATATAAAAATCGACATGCATGCAGACACACTCACGCAAGTTGGTTAGGTAAGAAAAATTCTTTGCAAGCACTAATGACTGCTGTTGGATGGAAGAGTTCTAAGGTTGCTCTTGGATATGTTCATACTGATAAAAAAGAAGTCAAAGATATGATAAATGGACTGCCAGAATAACCATTTTCTGACCACTCAATAAAACTATTTTAATTTTTGGCTGTTTTCTGGGGTAAATTAGGTATACTTTTTTCTTGATATACTTGGTGTCATAAGGTATTTATATATCTATAATGAGAAAAAACAAGAAAAATTGGGAAATTTTTAGCAAGAGTGTGAAGAATAATGCAATAGTATGCGACCATATTCCGACCACTCCTGCTCTCATTATGACCACTAATAACAGGGAAAATAATATGAATAAATTTATTTCTAAATTATTTAAAATTGCAGGAATGACTTTTAAAAACGATTATTTATATCAAGTAGAAAATACTAAATTTCGTTTTATTAAAATCAAAAAAGATACATATAATAATAATTGGAAAGTTGTTACTTATCTTGATTTCGATTACCCAATTTTTGATTATGTAGCTCATGCAAAAAATCTTAAACAAGCTAAACAAATAGCAATAGAGGTGGGAGAATAATATGATTGTTGAAACTATGACTGAAGGCAAAAATAAATATCAAGTTGAGTTACTTAAAAAAGACAACTTTAATAAAAAGTTTTTTGCTACAATTAATGATGTTGTGTATCTTATGTGTGATACTTCAACAGTTGCTTCTATAAATCAATTTGACAACAGAGTTTGTAAATTAGAAAACAATGGTTTTACTACTTGTGGTTTTCACTACGAAGCAGGTAAATTTATTTTACATTTTAAAAGAAGGGATGCTTAATTATGATTACATTTACTGATAAAGAAAGACAATTAGCACAGTATTTAATCGATGTAACTGATGGTAGTAATTCAGTTATCTTTGAAAATCCTAAAAAATTAGGTTGGGATGTTGAAACTGCTAGAGGTGTTTTTGCATCTTTAGTTAAAAAAGATATTATTTTTCCAGATGATGCAATGCAAATAGATGATTATGTTGTTCATTATTGGATGGTTGATGTTGAAACTGATGATGCAGGAAGATTAATAAATACTGTTGATGAATTATTAGAAGAAAAAAATAAGGTGGCTCAATAATGAGCCATCTATCAGCTTCCACTTTTGTTAATATGCCTATTATCAATAAAGATTATATTGAGATCAGACCTATTGAGTTTGCTCAAGCTAAAGAAGTTATAGGCGAATTTCATAAGCATAATATTGCACCACAAGGTCATAAGTTTTCTATGGGTATATTTAGAAAAAAATTAAACGATCATGTTGCAGGTGGAGATTATGAACAATTACATGATTGGGTAATCATAGATACTTTTGATAATGATGATGATACTTTGGAACAATATTATGATTATGAATATGGAATGGATATGGAATATAGCGATAAGTATGATGCTTATGCGTTAAATTTAGGTGGGGAATTTGTATATGCTCGACCAAAAGAAGATGATGTTTTACTTGGAGTTGCAACTATTGGTAATCCTGTTGCTCCAAGATTAATGGATGGTAAAACTTTAGAGATTACTCGTATTTGTTTTGTTGATGAAAATAATAATCCATACTTTGATAGTGAACTACCAAAGTTTAATAAGGATCATTCATCCCCAATACCATCAATGTTTGTTTCTGCTATTGTAAAAGAAGTTAAAAAAAGAGGTTATGAGAAGATAATTACTTTTACAAGAGTTGATGAGTTTGCTAAATATTTAAAAGCAACTGGATTTAATATTGTTTTTACGCAAACTAGAATTAAAAAATGGAAGTCTAAGAATGCAGATAAGATGTATTCTAAATCTAAACCAAGTCTTAAAAATCGTTGGGAATTGAAAGTAGCTTAACTTAAATACTTAATATCTTTTATAACTCCTTTAGGGATTACCTGGCTTCTACCATATAGGTCATCCTTATTGTGAGTATCTTTGTCAGCTAATATAACAATTAGATCTTCAGTCTCTTTATACAGCCAACCTAACGAGTCCACAGAGCAGACTTCAGATTTATCTAAATCTTCTTTTTCTATCCAAGTACCGACTGAGTTTTCGTTAGTATCAAGCCAAGTTACTAATACTATTTTCACTTTTTCTTTTTAGCTTTTTTCTTTTTTTTAGGTTGTTCTTTTTTCTTTTTAGGTGGTCTGCCTCTTTTTGATCCGTAAGTTCCCATTCCGTATGGCATATATTATCCTTTCATTTTTTTTGATATATACATATTTTTAACAAGACTTGTTTTCTTGCCAAACTTTTTGTCTGCTGATTTCTTTGCAGAGCTATAACCTTTTTTACCTTTTAATTTTTTTGACTTGCCGAGACTTTTTGGTCTTGGCTTTTCCCATACTTGTTTTTTCATTTTTCCTCATGCGTAATGGTTGTTCCCATTTACCTATTGTAAATGTACCTGTTAAAACTTCTGTAATTCTTTTAAGTTCTTCCACTACCACTTGACCAAATTTGACCAATATGAGCCAGACATTTTTCCTTTTTTAATATTTTTTCCATGTCTTGCTTTGAAAGACTTTGATCTGGCTGTATTCTTTTTATCTCCAGACACACCTTGCTGTCCAAAGCGAATAGTTTTTATTTTACTACCCTCTTTGGCAACAACAATGTGAGATTTTTTAGGATGCGATGGAGTTCTTTTAGGTTTATTAAAACCACTTACCCCTGCTCTTTTTAATCTTGGATCTGCCATTAATTAAATAGCACCAATTACTACGATTACGATTATCGCAACAATTCCTGCTTTAATCCAATCTTTCATGCTCCAGTCTGACCACTCTTTTATGTGATCCCATAAGTCTTGTAATAATTTCATATTACCTCCTATTTTTTAAAAAATTTAGTAGCACCTTTTATGGAAAATGAGGCACTCACAATTAGTCCTAAACTGTAAAAATACCAATCTGGAGTTTTTTCTAATGCTTGAAAACCCCTCTCAACATATTCAACAGTAAAAGGAATAAAACAAAGTATTAAAGGTAGTGAAAATACTATTGTTAAATATTCATCTTTCCATGACTCCTTACTAGATTTCATGGCTTCCAAATCCCAATCTAATTCTCCTTTAATTCTTTTTTCCATTAAAGAAGTTTCAGCTTTAATTTTTGTTAATTTTTGTTCAGCTTTAGCTTTTTTAGTTTCAACTACACCTTTAACAACATCTCCTGCTACACCGAGTAAAGGTTTAATCAATAAATTTAACATATGATGCCACCTACTTGCTGATAATAAATATACAGATTACAAAATTCTATGAGAACTAAGGCTGTGAATAGTGTTGTTATAATTATCTTCATTTTATACTCTCCAATATATCGCATAATGCAGAAACTCTGTTAGTGGCTTGATTTCGATACCACAGGCTATTTTTCAACTCTGCTGATGCATCAGTCCACCGACCTTCGTTTAGGTGTTCTATAGTGCGTTTAAACGATGAAAATCCTTTAGCACCTAAAACAAAGCAACATTCAATCGCTATTTCCTGTGCTTTTGGATGTAATTTATCAAAATCAGTTACTCTCTTTGCAGAGTTAAGTGCAATGTTAAAATCATACTCAAAAATCTTTTCTAAGTGTTTTTGATCGTAATGTTTATCATCATCCCACTTCTCATCAGATCTGCATAAATGCCCATAGCCAATAGTTCTTTTACCTAATGAGTCTAAGTAAACCTTATTGCGATAACCTTCATGTTCTTTAATACGATCAATTAATTTTTCATGTTCCATCTTGTCTTTTCCTTGCGTAAAATTTGTAAACCTTTTTCCAGGTAAATCATGGCATCGCCTAACTCCTCAAGAGTATCAACAAACATTTCTTCTAAATCTTTGTGAGCTTGATCCATCGTATTACCAAACTTTTTTGTGCCTGCTTCAGATCTATCAGCTATTCGCTGAATTACTTTCTGAGCAATAGGATCTTCTACTGTCATATTTTACCAGTCCATTCTCCTCTATCATTGAGAGGCATTGCATATATAACTGGCTGATTATTTATTATTGCTCCTACACTAATTATTGGTCTTTTAATAAAGTTTTTTCCATATTTAAAGGCTTCTGATTTAGGATTTATAGAACTACCTACAATCATTGCAAAATTAAGTGAAGTTGGCGAACTCCAGTATTCTATACTTGCCTTTGTATGTTGATGAGAACAGACATAGCTCATACCTAATTCTTTAGAACTAGACAAAACATTTGATTTAAAATGATGTGTAAAAAAAACTTTAGTTTTATTTGGAAGCTGTAAAATTAATTTATTATGCCAAGTCCATTTCCACTTTTTATCTATTTCTAATATATCATTTATGTCTTTAAGGAATGAATTTGGTATTAAAGATTTTTCTGCTAATCGTTGAATGCGAATATCGTGATTACCCCACAAAATAGGCATAGGTGTTGGAAATATTTTTCTTAATTTTTTAATGCATTTAATGGCATTTTTAATTTCAAACTTAATGTTAGGCAACTCAGCACTATGTAAATGTTGGCTGATAGCATGAAAGTCAACTAAATCTCCACTTGCTAAAGTCATTGTTGGAGAAATATGATCTCTTAATTTTTTTATCCATTCAAAATAATTTGGATGTTGATATGGAAAATGTTGGTCGCTTAAAATAAGCAGTCGTTTTGTATTCATACAAGTCCTTTAGTAAGGATGGCTAATCCATTAATCGTAAAAATGTATAAATTGCTCCTAATATTGATCCGATAAATATGGCTGTTCTAATAGCACCTTTTCCAGTTGCCATTTCTTGTTTAAGTTTCATAACTTCGCTTCTATTTTCTTTTACTTCAGATTTAATTTCATCTAAAGTTTTACAAATTTGACTATATTGTGTTTCCCAATCAGACATTTGTATTACCTATGTGTGAGCCACATTGAAATATAACTGTTAATCTTCTTTCTTTTAAATCAGCATCAAGATAATCAGCTAAATTATTTTTTGTTAAATTACATTCCAAATTATCGTTAAAACTTAAAGGTACTTCACTTTTAAAACAAAGTGTTTGATTTAACTCTCCTACATTTAACATACAAATCATAGCAAATATTTTAAACATAGTACATTTCGTGTGTCATAAAAAAACAATATCCAAACATTAGTATTTATCCTCTATAATTTTATAAATTTTTAAGTTACCTTCTGCATCTGGTCTTAACTCTGCTTTAACTTGACCACATTCATAACGAATTACATTTGATCTATTATCTGCCAAATTTCTTTCAGCCTGTCTTTTAGCTTTTAAGCACTCTGATAATCCATCTGTCATCATGTGACCATCTAACGAGCCATTAACAAACATACAAAGACTAAAAACTGTTTCAATGACTCCCATTATTCCTCACTTTATCTTTTAATGTTTCAACATCTGTTTGCATTTTTTCCACTTGGTTTTTTAAAAAGTCTATGTTGATATTATTGCTTTCAATAAATTGAATTTCTTTTTCCATTGTTTCAAACTGACCAGATAAAAATTCTAACAACATATATTGCTCTTGATCTACTGGAGTTTGTTCTGCTTTTTTTAACAGATCAGCTTCCATAAGCTGTCTTGCTGTTTCTAACTCTGTTATTCTTTGTGTTAAATCACTATAAGCAAAGATACCAATTCCAACTGCTATAATTAAAGCAATCAGATTTCTCATTGGCATACTGATAGCCGTATTGTCTGATATTTTCATTTACCACAAGTACACTTTCCATCTTCGCAACAAGGATTAATCATAGTTTATCCATTTCTGCTTTTACTTTTGTCCATGTAATTTCTGAATGAGGACAAGTAGTAGTTGTAATAGAAAATTCATTTTCATCTATACCTGTTTCCCATTTTACTTTTTTAAAATCTTCTTCTGTTTTTACATCACCATAAAAACACATAGGTGTATTTGGTCTGAGAATTTTAATTGCTGATAAAAATTTATAACTCATGCGGCAATCTCCATTAAAGTAAATTGTGATGGAAAGTTTCCATTTTGAAAACCTGCGGCTTCATTTCCACTTTGTGATTTTGCAAATACTGTGTAAGTAATTGCTGAAGTAGTATTATGAGTTGCGTCTAAAAATTGAAAAGAACTATGTTGAGCATGATGTACTGTGTTTGCACTTGTAGTATAATAAGTTGAATAACTTTCTCCAGCACCAGATTTTTCTTCAAATATATCTCCAGTTGCTCCACCAGTTCTAGTAACTTTACAAGAATAACCCCACTCATAAGAACTTGTAATACTATGACCTCTACATTGTAATTTAAACATAGCAAATATTTTTGAGTTTGTTGCACTTGGTGTAATAGCACAAGTTAAACCAGTAGTTACATAACCTTGATTTGAAATGTTTGCACTTGTAGTATAATTAGTGTGTTGCACCTGTAAAAGTTTACCACCACTAAAGTTGGCATTAGGCAAAGTACCTGTAACTCCTTGTGCTAAATTTAAAAATGTCTGTGCCATTATGGTTTACTCCAAATTGAATGTGTTAATTTTCCGTCACTATCTCTTGCTAATAATAAATCGTAAGCATCTTCATCAGTATGATTAGACGGAATATCTCGTAAAGATTGACGCCAAGTTTTTATATTGTCTGGCATTGTTACATCAGAGTTAGAATACCAATCTGTTTCAATTAGTTTTTCTAATCTGATTTGTTTTATTTGTTTAAGTTTACTAGCATCACTATTTGCGTCTGCTTCTTCTGATTTTCTTGCAGTTATTTCTTCTTCTGTGAAAGGAACTTCAACCCCATTTATAAGATGTATATATTTATCTACCATGTTACTCCTAACTATCCACTATGCCATAAATTTTAATGGCAATATCTTTAATATTTCCAGTTTTTACAAAAAATTTTATTCCTGTTACTGATTGTACTCCTTTAAAATCACAAGTACCTGTAAAGGGTAAACAATTTCCATCTTGTGCTGTGTTTCTTCCTTGTCCAGAAAGAGTTGTTCTTTTAGAAGCAAAAGGGTCAAATATTGTAAAATCAAATCTTACTCCAACATTTTCACTATCCTCATCTTGTTCTGTTGTGTATTCACAAACTGCATCACCTGTATTTCGTTTATTAACAACTGTGTTACTATCCGAAGGAGTTACAAGAAAATGATAATTATATTGACTATTTGTTAAATCACTTCCACTTGAGCCACCTGTTCTAAATTTAAATCTTGATGATGTATCACCACTACTATCAACTGCTGTATATTCACCTATGATTTTATAATTTTTATAAGTTGATGAAAAAACTTCATCAAAAACAACATTTGTTACTGAACTAGCAGAAGTTGTGCCACTAATAAAAACTAAACTACCACTAGGTAAATATTGTTTCTCTACATATTTAAGATTACCACTATCACTTGCA
>TARA_R100000655_G_scaffold16988_1_pt1 | contig 21962 bp, 9 predicted proteins | sample TARA_R100000655 | Tara Oceans TARA_R100000655 (sample SAMEA2622497) | marine metagenome | biome: marine biome (ENVO:00000447); feature: deep chlorophyll maximum layer (ENVO:xxxxxxxx); material: "saline water (ENVO:00002010), including plankton (ENVO:xxxxxxxx)" | depth 90 m
GATGACCGAAGAATGAAAACTTGGGTTACTGGTTCTGTTGGTGCTTCTACATCTGCTTTAGATGCGATGCAATTACATTTCTTAACTGAAAGATGTTTGATCACTCAAGGTGCTAACAACTTTATGTTGATGAAGTAAACTATTTTTAAAAGACCGGGGCTTCGGCCTCGGCCTTTTATTTTATTAATTTTATTATATATTATATTATGGCTAAAAAACAAGAAACAAAAAAAGAGGTAGATGTACCTGTTGTTGAAACACCAGTTGTTGAAACAGCAAAACCTAAAAAAGTTGAACCTAAAAAAGTTGAATCTAAAAAAGTTGAACCTAAAAAACCTAGTTGGGAAATAAAAGATAGAGTTTATTATTTGAAAGGAAATAAGAAACCGTTATCGTATATGCTAAGAACAAATGGCATATATTATTTTGACGAAGAAAAAGGTTACGAAAGAGAACTTAAGTATTGTCAAAATCAAAGAACTCCTTTTGTTGATGAAATGCAAGGAGACCAAAGATTAGAGCATGTTGTTTTTAGAAACGGAGTGTTGTTTGTAGAAAAACAAAAAACAGTTTTACAAAAACTTTTATCTTTGTATCACCCTCACAGTGGAAATATTTTTTATGAACACAAACCTGAAGCTGTAGCTGAAACACAAATAGAAACGTTGGAAATGGAAGCTGACGCTATTTTAGCTGCTAGAGAAATGGATATTGATATGGCTGAAGCTATTATACGTGTAGAAAAAGGTTCTGAGGTATCTAAGATGAGCTCTAAAGAACTTAAAAGAGATTTACTAGTGTTTGCTAGAAATAATCCTGCTTTGTTTTTAGAGTTAGCTTCTGATGACAATGTTCAACTTAGAAACTTTGGTATTAAAGCTACCGAACTTGGTATCATTAAATTATCTTCTGATCAAAGAACTTTTTCTTGGGGTTCTAACAACAGAAAGTTAATGAATGTTCCGTTTGACGAGCACCCTTATACTGCTTTAGCCGCTTGGTTTAAGACTGATGAAGGGATGGAGATATACTCCAATATTGAAAAAAGATTAAATAATTAATCACCTATAGTAGAGCAGCCACTCTTTGGGGTGGTTGCTTAACTATAAAAAATAAAATAAATGGCAGTAAATATAAACACAGTTTACCAAAGAGTATTAACAATAGCTAATAAAGAACAAAGAGGTTATATTACTCCGCAAGAGTTTAATATACTTGCCAATCAAGCTCAGATGGATATATTTGAGCAATACTTCTACGATATAAATCAATTTGGCAGATCACACGGTAATGATACTGAGTATTCTGATATGCTAAATATATTAGAAGAAAAAATTTCATTCTTTGAAAAAGACCATACTGATATGAGTGCGGTATCAGGAGCGACAGCTACCCTACCTACAGATGTATATAGATTGGGTACTGTTTTTTATAACAATGGAACTAATAGTATTAGAGTAGAAAAAGTAACTAACAAAGAGGTTGAACTTATGGTTCAATCAGCGCTTTATGCTCCTAGCGCTTCTAGACCGGTTTACGTAAATAGAGAAGATTCTAAAATACAACTATATCCGAGTTCTGGTTCTCCAGCATATTCCACCTCAACAATAAACTGTCACTATATAGCTAAACCTGCACTTGCGGCTTGGGGATATATTATAACTAGTGGTGTATCTATATACAACTCAGGAACATCTACAAACTTTGAGTTACACGAATCAGAAGAGGTTAACTTGGTTAATAGAATATTGGTATTAGCTGGAATCATGATGAAAGATTTTACCTTAGCTCAAGCAATTCAACGAGAAGAAGCGAATGACATTCAACAAGAAAAAATATAACTAAATGGGATTATTAGACAACGTAACAGGGGCGGCGTATTACGCTGGTAGCAATTTAGGAGGTTATCAATTTACTTCTTTAGAACACGTTATAAATCAATTTGTACTAGCCTACGTAGGAGAAGATAAGATTATATCTAAAATAAAAAGAGCAGACGTAGCGTTTCATGCGCAAAGAGCTTTGCAAGAATTAAGCTTTGACACATTTAAGTCTACTAAAGCTTATGAGATAGAAGTTCCTAGCACGTTAGCTATGCCTTTACCACAAGATTATGTTAACTATGTTAAATTAACGTGGTCAGATAGTTCTGGTATTGAGCACATTATTTATCCTACATCTAAAACTAGCAATCCATCTAATTTAGCACAAACAACGGATGGTGCTTCTCCTTATTATACATTTACTAACAATGAGTTAGTGTTAACAACAGAGTCTGATACATCAACAAACTACGAAAGCGCTACTCCTTCTGAAAATCAAGACAGTTATGATGATGATGATTATGATTTATTAGTTGGAGAGAGATATGGATTAGATCCACAACACGCTCAAGTTAACGGATCTTTTTATATTGATGAACTAAGAGGATTCATTCACTTTAGTTCTAATATTTCTGGAAAAACTGTAATACTTAAATACATAAGTGATAGCCTTGGAACAGATGCAGAAATGCAAGTTCATAAGTTCGCTGAAGAAGCTATGTACAAACATATTGCTTATGCGATTGTTTCTACTAGAGCTAATATGCCTCAGAGTATAGTTTTACGATTACGTAGAGAGGCTTTTGCTGCTAAACGACAAGCTAAATTAAGGTTATCAAATATTAAATTAGAAGAAATTACTCAAATTTTAAGAGGTAAGTCTAAACATATTAAGCACTAAATATGCCAGAATTAAAGCACAATTTTATACGAGGTCGAATGAACAAAGACTTCGATGAGCGTCTGGTACCTAATGGTGAGTATCGAGACGCTTTAAACATTGAAGTATCTACGTCTGAAAACGAAGAGGTTGGAACTGTTCAAAATATAAAGGGTAACGCTCAAGTAACCCAAGCTCATGCAGGTCAAGCCGGAGTTACTTTCATGGGTACTAGTATTAGCAATAATGCTATTACAGTAGGATCTCATGCAGATGAAGCTTCTAAAACTATTTTCAACTTTATACATAAAGCTAGTGACTTAGCTGTAGATGGTAGCTACGCTACAGGTGTTAGATATACCGGTGTAATATCAGATGTTATATCAGAGTGGAAACCTTCTCAAGTATCAGAAACTGGAGATACATATCCACTAGTTGTTGATGTTTTTGAAGTTCGTAGTGAAGCGGACATACAAGATAGTCAAGATGGCATTATTACAAACGTAGATAAAGATACAATAGCTGCAACAGCGTTTAATAATGATAGTGTTAATTTATACGTACCAAAAGGCATTAGAAAAGGAATGCGTGTTCAATTAGTTGGACCAGATGGTTTTGATATATACGCAGGCCAAGACATTAGAGTAAACGGTGTTAGTTCTACACTTGATTCAAATGCTGATGTGGTAGTTACAACCACTATCCCAACAGGGGATATTTTTTACAATCAAGAATTAAAAGACTCAGGTTTTGTTTTTAAATTTACAAGTGATAGAATATTAAATTTTAAACTTGGTAGCACTGAATCAGAATCTAACGTAACTGGAACTCCTTCTAGTAATACACCTTCTCATACAACTATTACTGGTATAAACTTTGAAGATGATATTTTATTTTTTACAGACGGTAGAACAGAACCAAAGAGAATAGTAATTGAACACTTTAAAGATAAGCAATCTCAATTGCCTTCTACAACTTCTATACATAGACACTCGTTTATTAGATATACGTTAAAAGACGGAACTGAAGTTGCTGGTCTATTAGAAGAAAAACATATAACGGTTATAAGACCTAATCCTCTTGAGCCACCAGTAATAAATCCAATTTTTACAAAACGTAAACCAGTACCAATATCTCAAGGTTTTGGAGCAATGTTTGGTGCTGAAATACCATCGTATATAACTTATGTTGATAGTGTAATCTCCCCTGTTTTAAAAATAAATGATCTTGAAGGATCAAGTGCAGCGGTAGGTGATGAGATGGGACTTCCTTTTTCTTTTGTTGATGAAAGTGAAGGTGTTTTAAATCAATTAATGTCGCCAGGTACTTCTTTTTTTATAGAATCTAGCGTACATAGGGTTAATTGGCGTGAAGGTGATGTGTTAGAGCTTACAGGTGCTGAAAGTGGTGCTGTAGTAACTTGCCAAATTATAGAAACATTTAATACAATATTAAGTGCTAATAGTGATGATTTTAGCGTATTTAAAATAGAACTACTTGACGTGCCCTCAACGTATTTTGTTGACGAAGAAGTGCTTGATGATGATGGAGTTGGAACTGGAAGTTTTAACCAGATAGTTCCATTTGGTGATGAAACTTGGATAGCGTCTTTGAGAGAAAAAGACGCAATATATCCAGAAAGATTTTTATACTTTGCGTATAGATACAAATACGCTAACAATGAACACTCTTGTATATCACCATATTCAAGAGCTGTATTTCAACCTGGTATATATGCTTATAATAGTGTCTCTGGTTTTAACAACGGTATGGTTAACAAGTTAAAAAGCGTAGAAATATCTGACTTTGTTCCAACAAACATACCAAGAGATGTAAAAGAGGTTGAAATATTATTTAAAGAAAGTAATTCAGATAATGTTTACATTGTTAAAAATATAAAAAGAGGATCTTCGTTTTACCAAGCTAACGGAACAACATATGATGGCTTTATAGTTATAGATTCTGAAATATTTGGATCAACACTACCATCATCTCAATTAACAAGGATTTTTGATGGAGTACCTAAAAAAGCTGTATCTCAAGAGTTTTCTTCTTCTAGATTACTATTTGGCAACTATACAGAAGGGTATAATTTATTAGACGGTAATTTACAAGAGATAACACCTTCTATTAAACAATTTTTTGATACAACAGTTTATCCTGATGATTTTAAAACTACAATTTTTTCAGCTAATATAATAGATGTTGGTTGGGCTCCAAACATTGAATTTACATATCCTTACACAACTTATCCAATTCCACCTGGTTTCTTACTTGGTGAACAGTGGAACTCAGATTACAAGTGGACTTTTCCTTCTCCTAGTAACCAAGTACAACATGGTAGAATAACTAAAATTGACTCCTCATTCGCTTCAACAGATGATAATATAGATGTCGTTCATGGAGGATCTATAACAGATAAATCAGTGCCAATAGTAAATTGTGGTATAAACGCATATATTGAAGGACCTTCTGGAGATCCAGGTTCAAACTATGATAATACGCAAGGCCATTTTATAGATAATGATATAAATCAACCAAAAGGACCTTTTTACACAGCGCCACACGCTGGTAGTTACACTTTTAAAGGTACTATTGAAGTAGGGTATAACGATATAATGTATTCAGAAAGCACTGTGTCATCAGGCACGTTAGGCGATTATAGTTATACAAGTGAATTGTTTAATATCGCTTTATGTATCGCAAAGTGTGACACGAATGGAGTACCAAACTTAACTGCTAATGATTTTGAGCAGGCTGGAAACGATGTCACGGGAGGTAGTGATATTCTTAGTCCAACATACAGACCTAGGTATCAAGTAAAAAATCAGCTTAACTCAAATGTTATTTTAGCTAGAGGTACGTTAACTAGACCAAAAGCTCTTAATTATGGTGGTAGAGCTTTTTCTCATACAACAACGAGTATAGCTGATGAAAATGATCCACAACTTCTAACGTTATCAGACACTGGTGGAGCTAGTTTTGTAGGTGGAGTTACTTTAAACTTACCAGAAACAACGGTACAACTTGCAGCTGGAGAAATAATTTGTTTTTGTATACCTTATCCTTATTCATATGTAAGCACACAAGACTCTTTCGATCCAGTGAACAACATTCAGCAGTCAGGTGGTGTAGACATTACTGATGATCTTTTTAACGGATCGTGTCCAAGTGATGCTAACTTTGGTTTTCAGTCCAGAAATGCATCTCTTCAAATAACATCTGCTCCATCTACCGAAATAGAAGTTGTTGCCCAACAAGCTTACGAGTCTGTAAAGTCTAGCAGAACTTATCAAACAGGTATTGTATACTTAGATGATTATGGTAGAGAATCTACAGTTTTAATAGATGAATCTCAAATACAAGGTTTACCTAAAGATAAATGCGATAGAGTTAATAGAGTTAGATTAAGCATAAAAAACAATGCTCCTTATTGGGCTAAGTATTATAAGGTATTTATAAAAGAAATTGCGAAAGAATACTATAATATACCTTTATATAAAGCATATCCAGTAGATCAAGATAACGAATCATTATCTCAGTTTGTTTGGTTAGCTTTTAGTTCAAATGAAAGAAATAAAGTAAAACTAGAAGATGCGTTAGTACTTAAAAAGGAACATGGCACAAACAATGCTGTAACCGATGCTAACGCTAGTTGGAGGATTTTAGACATAGTGGATACTCCAAGAAAAACACAGGACGATCCTGAAACTGAAGACATTGATGAAACCGCTTTCTCTCTTGGTGCTTTAACAATACCTGCAACAGCAGAAGAAATTGATGGAAAGTTCTTCGTAAAAATAATGGCAGACACAGAGGTAGCACAGTATTTGGAAGAAACAGGAGATGCTGATCAAGGTTTAAACTCAACAGAAAAGGTTGGTAATGGTGCAGTGTTTGAAGTAGAAACACCTAGAAGAATTGATTTAGATTTATTTTACGAAATAAGTCAAGCTTATCCTATATACTTAAACGAGAAGGATGCTAAGATGTATATCAAAAAAGGTAATAAACTTAATTTAAAAGGTCCTGGGCAAGAAATAGCTGATCTTACGTTAAACGGATTTCCTAATATTTCTAATGCTGCTCAAGAAGATTGGCAAAATTACAAGCCAAGTGTTTTAAACGTATTTGGAGCAGAATCTAAAGATGGTTATTGTAAAATCTCATTAAGCGAACCTCTTCCAAGTTATATTACCGCTAGCAACAATAACCCACTTAAAGTTTATTTTTATACTGGAGATGGTATTTTTACTACTAGAAGTTCTTATGTAAGTGCTTATGTAACATCAACTCATGTTGCTGGAACTTCAACGTTAGAAATATATCCATTTACTCATCCAGTTACATATTCACCTCTTTCACTTGCAGATTTAGATATACGTTTACCTTGGTTTAATTGTTATGCTTTTGGTAATGGTGTAGAATCTGATAGAATTAGAGATGATTTTAATGCTGGTGTTTTATATCCATACTCATCAGTTGGTAAACAAAGTGGTTTTAAAGCTTCTTTAGCTGATGCTGATTATGCTGAAGTTACCAAACAAAACGATATAATATTCTCTCAAATATATAATGAAGAATCTAATGTATCAAGATATAATGAGTTTTTATTAGCTGAAGATATAACTAAAAAATTAAACTCTGAATACGGTAGTATACAAAAACTATATACTAGACAAGGAGATGTTATTGCTTTTTGTGAAAGTAAAGTAATAAAAATATTAGCTAACAAAGATGCTTTATTTAACGCTGATGGTAATCAGCAATTATTATCATCTACAGCTGTACTTGGTCAAGCTATACCATTTGTCGGTGATTATGGTATATCTAAAAATCCAGAATCTTTTGCTGTAGAAGAATATAGAATATATTTTACAGATAGAGATAGAGGTGCAGTATGTAGATTGTCAAGAGATGGAATAACAGCTATATCAAACGCTGGTATGACAGATTGGTTTAATGATAATTTAATAAACGGCCAAGCATTAATAGGTAGTTATGATGGAAAGAAAAACGAATATAACATAACTATACACTCAGTAGTGTCTTCTGGTAATACTAAAAATGTATACACATTGAGCTTTAGTGAAGATTCTAAAGGTTGGACAAGTTTTAAATCATTTACACCTGAAAGTGGTGAATCTTTAAGTAATTCTTATTATACTTTTAAATCTGGGAAAATGTGGTTACATCATCCAAACTCTTTAAGTGAAGATAGGTGTAACTTTTACGGTACACAAAACACTTCTACACTAACAGCATTGTTTAATGAAGCGTCTGGATCTGTAAAACTATTTAAGACGGTTAATTACGAAGGAACTCAATCAAAAGAATTATAATATGGCAACTAACGGATGGTATGTAGAAAAGATTATTACCGACTTACAGTCAGGCAAGGTTGATGAGTTTGTTAAAAAAGAAGGTAAGTGGTTTAATTACTTAAAAGGAGAAGCTACGACTTTTACAAACGCAGCTGATGCTGGCTCTGCTAGTGGTAATGTAGATTTTGAAGAGTTTTCTGTTCAAGGTATAGGTACTATTTCTGGAACACCTTCTGTTTCTGGTACAACACCTGTTTTAGGTGGTAACATTATTATAACAGTAACTGGTGGTACAAATTGGTCTTCAACTGGATTTTCTTCTTACAATATTTCTGCACTACCTAGCACTGGTACATTTACTATAACGCCAGCAAGTGGTAATACTATAGCAGCAGAACAGTTTTCTGCGTTAGCTTTAGTTTTAACCGACTACATAACTAGTATTACTTTTGCAGATACTGGTACAGCTTACGGTAGTTCTAATACAGTTACAGGAACTATTAATTTTGATTCTTCTGCTTTAACAATATCATCTGGAGTTACTACAACATTTGCTTTAAGCTTAGATCCTGTAGCTGTTCAGTCAGGTGTACTTTGGAGTGGAAGCGTTGGGATTATAGGCAACTTTAATCCATTTAGTGGAGATGGTTTTTTACAGTTTGCTGATAACCCTGGTTCTTATATTGGACTAGGTAACGCAACAATGAGTGATGCTGCTACTATAAACCATTTAATTTTAAATGTTTCAGCTGTTATTGTTCCTAGTATATCTACTTCTCTTGTAGATTTTACGTTTACTGCTAATGGAGATGTTTTCTTTCCAATTGGAACTAATCCATCAATAAACCTCGATGTTCCAGCATCAGAGTTGTCGCAATATAGTATTTCATATGAAGGTGATGATGGTACAATTGGTAGAAGAGTTGTTATAGATTATATTCCTAATATCGACGGTTTTATTGATGACAACAACTACATAGATATATTTACAGACTCTCAAATAGGTGTATGTGAGTTTTACACTGGTTATTACCACATGGAACCTAATGGTGGTGGTGTAAGTTTGCCTGTTACAAATAATCTAGGTCCTTTTACAGCAGCTGTAACATTCCCTGCAAACTCTCCACAATGGCTTACTATAAATGACGTAACTTGGCTTAATGGTAGCGCTGTGGCTATTTCTGCTGATGCTAACATATTTGGCATACAGCTTGAAGCAACGTTAAGTATAACTTCAGACACCAATACAAGTGGTGTACCTAATGATTCTATTACTATTTATCAAGAACTTGGTGATAGTGTTAATTTATATGGATCTTTTACAGTTACCAATATTAATTATGATCAAGAAGTTACTGATAACGGTTGGGCTGAACAATTTTTTGACGTTGGTTTTCTTACCACTGCTGGTAACTTGCAACCTTGGACTGATGTAGGTTTTTTAGGAACTACGACAAACAATGGCACAACTTATAAGTTAGCATATGATTTTAGTAATACGTTTTCTATACAAACAATATTAACGTATGCTAGTCCTGAAGATTTTGATAGCAGTGATGGATACTCTTTAGTACTTGTTGACGATGCAACAGCAGCTACTCCAGATTGGATTAATTTTTCTGCAACTTCAGTTGACTATGATGCTACTTTTTCAAGTCAATATGAAGCCTTAAATAACTTTACCGTGACTCAAAATAACACTGGTTCTGAAAGATCAGCAACAATTACAGTTATACATCCCACAAACAATGCGGTAAGTGATACTTTTAAAGTAGTTCAAGTTGCTGGATATGACGTTACAGTTCACACGTTTGACTTTAGACTTATCTCAGGTGATTTAGCTAACGGTACAGCAACTTTTACTAATAGTACTGTTAATAACACTATTGGAGAACTAGAGGTTAGTGATACTTCTCAGCTAGTAGAGTTATATGGTAATTCTGTTGGAACAACTGGTACTTATTGGGAAAGTAATTCTAGTGCAGGTTTAACAGCTAGTGTTTATGATTATGATTATCCAATAACATGGTTTAATAACCCAGAGTTAGACTTTACTGTTCAATTGATAGGTGGTAGTAGTGAACAATTGGGAGAAGTAGACTCGTCTTGGATTTCAAATCTAAATGCTGTTTATTTATCTAGCCTTACTCAAACCAACGCTGCCGGTGTTGAATCTTTAGTCCAAGACGTAAATCATGAAATACGCTTTAATATAAGTGAAAACTTTGCTGTTTTAGGTCAAGATGAGTCTTGGCAAAAAGAATTTCCTATTGATAGATATTTTAAAATAAAAGGTTTTCATCCATTAAATAATGATTCGTCAACTAGCACCGCTGATGATATAATTACGATAAAACAAAAAGCTAAAGTGTTTGCTGGTTTTAGTCCAGGTCAAGTTTCTAAAACTGTTGATGAATCTGATGATTTAAGTAATGTTCAAGTAGGTTGTAGAGCTAATGGTACAGCAACACCTACTGTAAAAATATACAAAGAAGGTCTTGCTCAAGTAATAGATGGAGTGTATACATTGTTTGAACCCACTATTAGTGATTCTAATAATTTCTTAACCGTTGATAGTGTAGCTGCGGGATCGGAGATAGTTTTTGATGGCAACACTGTTGGTAAACAGCATCATATAAAACTTGTATTAGAACCTAACTTTACCGGTAGTAATAGAGAAGCAAAATTAGCTATATGGAACGGTGGAGTAAGTGGTGATACTTTGAATGAATTAGGATTACCAAACAGTGCGACTAATCAAAATGATTTAATTACTATTATACAAGAAGCAACAGTACCTACTTTAATCTGGGATGGAAATACAAACATGGCTATTATAAATCAAGGTATTTCTAGTACTAGTGGTATGGCATTTTATAGTCTTCAAGCATCAGAAAGTTCAGCACAAGAGCTCAATGATCAATTTATGGCTATAGACTTAAACTTTACTTACAATGGTAACACCGCTCCAACCCTTGTTGACGTTGCGAACGTAGATACTGCGGATGGAGGTTTCAATTGGTCTCTAGGAAATCCAGACTGGTTAGCTTCTAATAGTATATCAGTTAGCGGTGGAACAGCTACTGTTAGCTTAAGTTTTAATCATCTTTCACAAGACCCTGGTAGTAGAATAATTTCATTTGATGTTACTCATCAAAATGGAACAACATTTGTTAGTTTTAATCTAAGATTTGATGTTTAAATTTAATTAATAAATAAAATATGGCTTTAATAACTATACCTTTTAATACAGATCCACAACTAACTGGAGCATCAGTTGGTGATAGTATATACTATATAGATAGTGGTGACTTATCTGGCGCTTCTGGAGAAAGTGGTGGTACAAACTCTAGTTTAGACAATGTTATATTCATGGGTCTTATAGAATCTTTTGTAAACATCTCAGCAACAACGTACGCTATAGTTGTTAATAATGTAATAGGTGATACAACATATAACTTTGCAATGCCTACACAAAATGATTACGTGTTCTTTACTAAAAACAATGAACATAACATGTCTGCAGTTTTAGGTTATTATGCGCAAGTAAAATTTGTTAATGATTCTACGGACGCTGCTGAGTTGTATAGTGTAGGTATGGAAGTTGCAGAAAGTAGTAAATAAACAGTTATAAGTGTAATTATTAATGATATAATTCAATAATATGGCAAAAGGAACATTAACAAAAAACTCACCTTATAAAATTGCTCCAATAGTTGGCGCTGCAATAATCGGAGCTGTTGGAAGTTTAGCTGGTGGCGCGCTTAATAGAAGGGCAGCTAGAAAAGCTCAGGAAAGACTAGACGCGCAACTAGCTCCAGCTTTAGAAAGAAGAGACGAATTAATGCAGCAGTATCAAGATTATGATTTTCAATATACAAATCCATACGAAGATGCTACAGTAAACTTACAAGCTGCTCAAATACAACAGCAAGAACTTGCTCAAAACCAAGCGAATATATTAGAAAGTTTAAGAGGTGGTACTAGCGGAGCTGGTGCAGCTGCTTTAGCAACTGGTTTAGCTAGACAGGCGGCAAAAGCACAAAGACAAATTTCTGCTGACATAGGGAGGCAAGAACAAAATATACAAATGGCACAAGCTCAAGCTGAAGCAGAAGGTCAAAGAGCAAAGCAACAGTTTGAATTAAACAGGATGCAAACAATGCTTGGTATGAGCATGGAAGAAGTTGCAGCAATACAAGCGCAAGGGGCACAACAAGCTCAAAATAGACAAAGTGCTACCGCTGGAATAATTGGTGCTGTTGGACAAATTGGTTCTGCGGCTATATCAAACATGGACTTTGGTCCAAGTACCTCAACAGGTTCGGATTAAAATTTTAAAACAAACAACATGGCAGTAGATTTAATAGGATCAGCAAGAAGAATGTATCAGTCTCAGTACGCGACTGTAGATAAAAGCGAAGTTGCAAACGCTATAGTTCAAGCTGGTGCAAACATAGGCGTAGGGTTAGTAAAAGTTGGCAAAAAAATAAAAGAAAAAAAGAAAGCTAACGAAGAAAACTTTGAAGCTAAAGCTTCAGCAATTTTAAAAATGACAAAAGATCCTGAAGCTAGAAGAAAGCTTCAAGCAGTATTAGATAAAGGTAAAGAAGAATTTGCTAAAGGCAACCAAGGTTCTTATGGAATATTTAAAGGTAAAAAAGCTAAACAAGAAGCTGCTGAACTAATGAACGAGGCTATGTCAGATTTAGACGCTTGGGCATCTGACGCTGCTTACTACGATGTTATTTTAAACTCAAGCGGTAAAACTTTTTCTAAAGCTAATTCTGTTGCAGAAGGTGTTAACGATGTTATACTAAATGATGCTAAGGTTGCTCAAAACTTTGAATATAATCCTGAAGGTAAAGATCCTGGTATATATACAAGAGACGCTATTACTGGTGATTTAGTTCGTTTAAGTGATTATAAAGCTCCTTTACAAGTATGGGAGCAAGGTGTTGAGCAGTCAAGTGGTGTTTTAACACATATTGCTAATAGAGCTAAAATAGGTGATAATTGGGATGGTAAGTTAAAACAAGAGCTTCAAACAGCTGTTAATAAACTTAGTAATCATCCAGACTTTATGTCTTTGTTATTTGATGATATAGCAGACTTTAATTTTGCTGATGCTTACTTAGCTAGCAAAGGTGAAACTTTTGAAAACGAAGGAGATAGAAAACTACGTTTAGAAGAGTTAAAAGAAGAGTACAGAAAAGATCCTACAGCTTTAAAAGAAGAGTGGAAAAGATTAATGATGGACGAAGGTAAAGAGCGTTTTGACGAAAATCTACCTAAGAAAGCAGCGGACGGTACGGGGCGACCAAGAAGTTTCAAACCAGATTTTGCAGATTTTGCAGCAAAAGTAACTACGGGTCAACCAACACTTCTTTCTATAGTTTCAGATAAAGATGGTGACAAATATAGATATGTAACTAAAAAAGATAACAAGTATTTTATCACTGATAAATTTGGTACACCAGGTGACGCTGCTAAAGAAATGACTGAAGAAGAGTTTAAAATATTTACTGGTCTTCCAAAAGATTATGATTTAAAAGATATAGATACAGATTCTGATAGGCCAGCCGGATTTACTACAGTGAACTATGGTGGCGCTGGTATAAGTTTCCCAACAAGAACACAAAATGCCGAAGCACAAGCGTTAATCAACAAATACCTACAATAATAATCAAATATGGAAGAATTACAAGCTATTGTTCAGCGTATGTTAGACGCTGGCGAGCCAGAAGGAAACATAAAGTTAGTTATTGAGCAATATAATGCTAACAACGAGGGAAAGACAAACGACGTTGCGGAGCCGGGTGTGGCTGTGGCGTCAGAGGCTACAGCACTCGACGTTTCGGCATCCAACTTGGAAGATACTTCTTTGGATGTACCGTTCGATGACGTAAAAGATAAGCATAATTGGCTTACTTATAACGTTACAGATCCTTTAACTGGAAAAATAACTCAACAAAAAGATTATAGCTTTTTTGACAAAAGTGATAGCGATGCTATTGACGATTTAAGTATTAAGTATCCAGGTTTCAAGTTTGAAACAACTAATATATTTAAAGATGATATAAAATCTTTTAATGCTGTTAAGATTCTAGCTCCTAATGAAAAAGAAATAGATATTGAGTTTAATATAGGTGCTGAGTATACAGCTCCTGACACAAGAACAAAAATGGCTCTTGAAAAAAGAGAGAGCGCTGGTTTGGCATCTTTAAACTCTACAGAAAAAAGTTTAGTAGCTAAGCACGATAATATAAATTCAAGAAAAGAAAACGCTTATAATAGCTTAATATCTTTTATTGATAAAAACACTACAACTGAAACAGATGCTTTATATTCTAAAAGTAGAGCAGAAAGAAGTATAAGTAGTAAAAAGTTCCTTGCTGATAACGCTCCAGATTCTACGCAACTAAAAGAAATTAACGATAAGTTTTTTCCTAAAGATGAATTTGGTAACGATATAGATATATTTGCTCCTAAAACAGAGACAAGAAAAGTTTTTCAAGGAGGAGGTATGGATGTTAAGTTTTCAACTCCAACTAGAGAGATAATTAAAACTACACAACCTTACGAAAAAGAACTAAAGCAAGCTTTTGACGCCTTAGGAGGAGTACAAGCGAACCCTTCAAAAGAGGAGATTGAAATAAAAGCTAAAGAAGTACTAGTTGCTGAAGCTAAAAAAGAAACTTGGATTAAAAATACTGACCAAAAGCTAGAAGAGCTTGATGACTTTGAGTTTATATCCTCTGATTTAAAAAAACAATTAAAAAATAACATAGAACTAGGTCTTAGCGAATACCAAAGAGAGTATGCTTCAAAAACTGTATATGCAGAATCTTTAGCTAACAAATTAGAAACAGGTGCATTAAGAAAAAAATTAGATATAGCTTTACAAAGATTTGAGAGTGAAGATTACGACTACACTGGTACTGAAATGCAGCCGGGCGAAGAGCTTGTAACTCTTGAAAACGGTAGGATGATACCTGAAAGCGTTTATAATCAATATCAAAAAGATTACAAAGAGTACAATGAGATGTACAACAACTACATGGCTGTTAGCAACGATGTTATCTCCAATGTGGATAAAGGGTTTATAGAAGCTCTACCAGATCAATTAGATTTAGTAAAAAGAAATTATAACGGTGTAGAAGAATTTTTTGTTGATGCTGGTTTAGGATTTGTAGAATTAGCTGTGGATGCTGGTTATGGTACTTCTAAACTATTTGGAGACCCTAGTGTTGACGAACAGGGTACACAAGATTTTAAAGACAAAATACAAAACATAAGAGAGTCTTACAGAAAAGACGTATCTTTTGATGATGCTTTTTCATCTTTAGAAAACTTTGGATCATTTGCGACACAAGAACTTGCTAATCAAATTTCTATATTTGCAGCATTATCAACACCTGCTGGCTGGGGAATTATTGGTACTTCAAGTTTTGGTAGTCAATACCAAGATATGGTTCAAGAAGAAAAGCTGCCAGGAGCAATTCAGACTAGTAAAGCTAAAAAATACTTTACATCACTAGGCGCAGCAGGCGCTGAGGTTGTCTTTGGTGCTGCTCCTACTTATATGTTGCTGAGAAACGCAAAAAGAGCGCTAGCCAATAACGTTGCCAAAAACGACTTGTTTGGTAAAGGTGTTGATAGTTATGTTAAAAACAACATGATCACCACCAAGGGTGTTTTAGGTGTAATTGCTGAAGGAGAAGGTGAGGCTTTAACAACAGGCTTTCAAAACCTTTTAAACGGTAGACCTTGGAGTCAGGACATGAATCACTCTCGATTTACTGGCTATATGTTTGGTACCACAATGGGATCTGTTCCAGTCGCGAAAGGTATTTATCTATCTCAGTTTTCAGATGCTAAGCAAAAGGAAACGTTAAGAAACTTAAGAGAAGAGCAAACCGACTTAGCTTCGTTTAATAAAAAACTTCAAAACGGATTATACTCTCCACTAAACGATACTAGAAGAAAAGAGATAGTACAAGAAAACGAAGGTAGAATAGAAGAGTTGCAAGAGCTTATAAATCTAGAAGTGGAAACTTTAGAAGGTAAAGCTCAAACAGTATCTGCTAGAGCTAAAAGAGAATTTACCAGCGCTATAGTTAGACAAGAGGATATAAGAATAGAGGCTAACAAGATACTAGAAGATCAAGTTATGCCTGACGCTCTTAAAGATAAGAAATTACTAGAGTTAAAAACTGAGTTTGACGCTATAGAAAACGGTTTAAACGAGTTTAAAAAAGAAAAAACTTGGAATAGTCCTTGGCAAATTTATAAATTTAGAAACGAAAATAAAGCTGAAGTAAAAAGATTAGAAGATCAAGCTTTAAAAGATTTGTTAGAGGTAGATGGTATATCTGACCCTAGCGTAGAGCAAATTGAAAATAAAACTAGAGTACTTTTTAATACCGAACAGATAAACAAGGATATTAAAAAGAAAAATAAAGTTGAAAAAGGAGGCGTTAGAAATACTTTAGTTGTTCACAACACGAAACAGCAAAGTATAGACTTTGTAAATAAAAATTTAGAAGGAGAGGCGCTTGCAGAAGCTTTAGAAGAAATTGAAAATGGAGCTCATGGCTTTATGGCGCCTGGGCCTGATGGAAAACCTGTTTCTGTAATTAACGTTCAGAATATGGCTGAAGCTGATAGGTTAGAAACCAAGACACACGAACTTCAACATGTTGTTTTTGCTGATGCTATAGGGCTTAAACCTGAGCTTTACAAGCCGTTGTCAGATGCTGTATTAGCTTGGACAAAAGAAAACAACAGAGACGCTTACAATAGAGTGATAAAACTTGCTGAGAGAAATGCAGATGGATCGCTAAAAGAATCTGAGGTTGTTGCTGTTTTCTTTGAAGAGGTTGGGGCTGGTAATATAAACTTAAACGCTAAGAAAAATACTCAATTTGGAGGTGTATTAGCGCACTTAATACATAAGGGTACTGAAGAAGCTACTGATATTGATATTGACTTAGCTAGTGAAAAAGACGCTATTAAGTTTTTAGTAGGTATAGCTAACAAAGTTAAAAATGATCAACTAACTTTAGCTGACATAAGCGATATAAAGAAAAACCAAATAATTCAAGAGATAAGAAGTAAACAACCTGGTCCACTAGACACTAGAGTTCAGTTCTCTAAAGAAGCTTCTGATAGAGTACAACAAGTATATGAACAACAAGGTGAAGCTGGTCTATTTGATATATTAGAAGCGTTTAAACCTATTACCACTCGTATAGCTAGAAGATTTAGAGATGTACCTGGTTATGATGAACAGCTAGTTATTGATGAAATAGAAACTGGTAAAAGAGGTATATTTGATCTTATTAGAGAGTACAAGCCTGAGTCTGGTGTACCTTTAGCTGCTTATATAAATAAATTCTTACCAGCACGTTCTATTGAGGCCGGTAACAGAATACTCAAGACAGAGTTTGAAGAAGACGTAACAGAAGCTAGAGGTGTTGCAGCTGAACAAACAGTTGAGCAACAGCCTGAAAGAAAAACTAAAGCTAAAGTATTAGCTAGTGAGTTAAATATAGCTGATAAGGTTGCGTCTGAGGTGTCTGATGCTAATATAGATCCTAATACATTAACGAGCTTTAAAAGTGTCCCTAATGCCGCTACAAACGCCGTAGGAGAGTTGTTAGGTATATCACCAGCTAAGATTAAAAGTAAAGCTAATTTAACAACAGCTGAAGTTGCTAATGCACAGCGCTGGTTTAACAAAAATGCTCAGTTAGTTATTGATGCTTTACCACAAGGTTTTGATGTTGAAGGTCAAGCTACTGGTGTACCTAGAACTGTACTACAAGCTTTATATACACAAAAAGAAACTAGAGCTAAAACAGCCGCTGGTTTAAAAGGCCAAGTTAAGCGTACTAATATTAAAGACGCTGAGTTTTTGGCATTAGTAGATATTATTGACGGTAAACCTACGCGCAATAGAAACACATCGGCTAGAATTATAGCGCTCGCAGACTTACTTGGTAAAACAATTACTAATCAAGAACTTCGTAAAACAGATCCATCACTAGCTAGAATACGTAGTGGTATGTCTGAAGTTATGTTTAGCAAAGATTTAACGGAAAACGCTAGTAGTTTTACATATAATCCTATAAAAAAACATGGTACTAACATACCAAAAATAAACGTTCAAAAAGCTGAAAAAGATAAAGTATATCTTGGTGAAAGAGATTTAGACGCTATCTACAAAAATGGTAAAACTTTTTTAGAAGCAGGATCTGAAATAGCTAATAAATTTTTAGCTAAATATCCTAAACATAGAGATATAATAAAAGTAACAATGGCTGGTGGTGTCGTAAGAGCAGGGTTTTTTCAAACAGACGCGCAGTTTGCAGAGTTAGTAAAAGAAGGTAAAAATGGCTATTTAAAAGATAACTTAACAAAATCTAGGGTTAAATACCACAAAACAGGACAGTTGTTAGACAAAATTAACGGTGTTGATATATTTAACAATAAAGATTTTGTAAAACAACAAGAAAAAAGACTTGATATAATTATAGACTTTTTTAAAGATTTAGAAGTTTACTTAAAAGAAAATAAAAATGATAAATGGTTTTTTGCAGAGTTTACTTTAGACACTAGCAATAATATGGGCACGTTTGCTAGAATATTAGCACCATATATGGGTTATACTATAAAAGATGGTAACAAAAAAAATCCTTTATATAATGTTGAGTCTAGAGAAGAGCATACAAAACCACAGAACAACGTTGTTAAAAAAGGTTTAGATGCAGCTGTAGAGGGTAAAGTTGATGATTTTGCAAAAATTTTAAAAGCTTCTTACATGCAGCTTTCTATTACGCTTGAAGCCGATGATAATATAAACGCTTCAGGTATGAAAAATGTTATGCCTAACGTTTTTTATGATTCAATAGTACCTAGAATATTAAAAGGTGAATTAGACAATATACCTATGGGTTTAATTGCTATAGTTAGATTAGCAGCTGTAGGCACTAAATATGCGCCAATAAATACTGGAAAACCTATAGATTTAAATACAATATTTTTTCCAACACTAAATAAAACAGGAGCTGAAGTTTTTAATGTAAATAATATAAAAGATATAGCTAAAGCTAATGAAACATTAATAGAAAGCATAGCTGATATAAAATTTTCAAAAGAATTAAGTTCTACAAACTCAAAGCTTAGCGAGGTTATATCTAACGCTAGATCTGTTAATATGTACAGTAAAGCGGCTAGAGGTATGTCTACGTTTGACTTTGATGAAACGTTGATTATAGATGGTGAAAACTTTATTATAGCTAAAAAAGGTGATAATGTGCAAAGAATATCGTCTGGTGATTGGCCTTTACAAGGTCCTAAGTTTGCTGCTGATGGTTACGAGTTTGATTTTACAGACTTTGTAAACGTTAGAGGTGGCGTTGATGGACCATTACTTCAAAAGATAAAAAATCAAATTAAGAAGTATGGTAATAAAAATGTATTTATACTAACAGCTAGACCTGCTGAAGCTGCTCCAGCAATACACGAGTGGTTAAAAACTAAAGATATAGATATACCTTTTGAAAATATAACAGGTTTGGGTAATAGCTCTGGTGATGCTAAAGCTGCTTGGATGCTAGATAAGTATGCTGAAGGCTATAATGATATGTACTTTGTAGACGATGCCCTACCTAATGTTGAAGCTGTTAAACACGTGTTTGATCAACTAGACATTAAAGGTAAATCTGTTCAAGCTAAAATTAAATTCAGTAAAGATTTAAACTCTGATTTTAATAAAATGCTTCAACGTACTAAAGGTGTTGGTGCTGAAAAAATATTCTCAAGAATAGGTGCTCAAAAGCGTGGTAAAAACATAGGTAGATTTACGTTCTTTGTACCGCCGTCTGCTGATGACTTTTCAGGTTTATTAAGATACTTTGTTGGTAAAGGTGAGCAAGGTAATAAAGACTTAGAGTTTTTTAATAAAGCCTTAATTAAACCTTTTGCTAGAGCTGATAGAGATATGAAAGAGGCTCGTCAGTCAATACTTGACGATCATAAAGCTTTACGTAAAGAGTTACCAAAAGTAGCTAAGAAGCTAGGTAAGATGATTGATGATAGTGGTTTTACGTTTGATAATGCTGTTAGAGTTTATCTTTGGGATAAAGCAGGTTTTGATATACCAGGTTTGTCTAAGCGTGATATTACTTTTTTATCAAACACGGTTAAAGCAGATCAAGATCTTAGAACTTATGCTGATACTATAGGGAAAATATCTAAGCAAAAAGAAGGATATATAGAACCTGGTGAATACTGGAGTGTAGAGAGTATAGCTTCTGATCTTCAAAACGTAGTTAATAAGCAGGGTCGTAAAAAATACCTAGCTGAGTGGAAAGAAAATGTTGAAATAATATTTTCACCTGAAAACTTAAACAAAATAGAAGCTACGTATGGATCAAACTTTAGAGAGGCGTTAGAAAATATGCTTTGGCGTATGGAAAACGGTACTAACAGAGCTAAAGGTATGGGTCGTATTGAAGGTGCTTGGAACAACTGGGTTAACAACTCTGTTGGTGCTATCATGTTCTTTAATGCTAGATCTGCTGTACTACAGACTTTATCTACAGTTAACTTTATTAACTTTGAAGATAATAATATATTTGCAGCTGCTAAAGCTTTTGCTAATCAAAAACAATATTGGAAAGACTTTACGTTTTTATTTAACTCAGACTTTTTAAAACAAAGACGTGCTGGACTTCAAACAAATATAAACGAAGCTGAAATAGCTAGTGCTGTAGCTGGAGCTACTAACAAAGCGAAAGCTGCTTTACAATACTTACTTAAAGTAGGTTTCTTACCTACGCAAATTGCAGATAGCTTTGCTATTGCATCAGGTGGTTCTACGTACTATAGAAACAGAGTTAAAAAATACGTTAAACAAGGTTTAGATCAAACTGAAGCTGAAGCTCAAGCGATGGAAGACTTTATGGAAATCGCTGAAGAAACTCAGCAGTCTGCTAGACCTGATCGTATATCACAACAACAAGCATCGTCACTTGGTCGTATAATACTAGCGTTTGCTAATACACCTATGCAGTACGCTCGTTTGATTAAAAAAGCAGCTGGAGATTTAACAGCTGGTAGAGGTGACTGGAGAAGTAATGTTTCAAGAATAATATATTATGGAGCTATACAAAACATAATATTCTCAAGTTTGCAGTCTGCTATATTTGCTTTAGCATTTGATGATGAGAAACCAGAGCAAGATGAAATAGATAAAAAAGTACAACGTACTTTAAATGGTATGATTGATTCACTACTACGTGGTTCTGGTTTGGCTGGAGCAGTAGTATCTACACTTAAAAATGTTATAAATAGATTTATACAAGAAAGCGAAAAGAAAAGTAGAGCTGATTATGGTAATGTATTAGTAGACGCTTTAAATGTTTCACCACCAATAGGTTCTAAGTCTCGTAAACTTTACAGTGCTACTAAGACATATAAGTACAACAGAGAAGTTATGGGTGAGATGAGTACTTTTGACTTAGAAAATCCGGTATGGGATGCTGTTGGAAATGTTGTGTCTGCTACTACTAACTTACCACTTGACAGAGGTTTTAGGAAGATCGACAACATGAAAGAAGCGCTTAATCAAGATAACGAAACTTGGCAAAGAGTAGCTGTTGGACTTGGTTGGGATCAGTGGAGCTTAGGTATTGACACTAGAAAAGAAGTTGACGAAGCTAAAAAGTTAATAAAAGAAAAGAAAAAAGAAGAAAAGAAAAAATCACAACAACGTTGTACTAAGATAAAGTCTGATGGTTTTAGATGTAAAGTAATGGTTAAAAAACCAAAGAAAAGATGCCACTATCATGACTAGTAAACACTCGATTAAATGTGTAATTTAATAAGTATGAAAAAAATACTAATACTAATACTAACTATTTGTTG
>TARA_R100000655_G_scaffold38283_1_pt1 | contig 21950 bp, 43 predicted proteins | sample TARA_R100000655 | Tara Oceans TARA_R100000655 (sample SAMEA2622497) | marine metagenome | biome: marine biome (ENVO:00000447); feature: deep chlorophyll maximum layer (ENVO:xxxxxxxx); material: "saline water (ENVO:00002010), including plankton (ENVO:xxxxxxxx)" | depth 90 m
GATGGATTCTGTAAGAGAGAAGGCCGACCCTGAACTTGTAATAGCCTTGTCAGTTTGAATTAAAGCTGGAACTCCAGAAGTCAAACTGGAAACATTAAGTCCACCAATCTGACCAGAAGTAGTAGAGCCACCAGAAGTTACAGATGGAGTGATGTTATTCCCTGATATTGAATAAGTCGTTCCAAGTTTATTGGTAACGCTATATGGCATATCAACAGTGATCTGTGCAGAGGTTACAAATTCCTGTTTTATATCAGCACAAACTGGTGTTGATAATAGAAATAGAAAAGGAAGTAATTTTTTCATTGTTTTGGAGGAGTGCGATCAACCTTACTAACTTCGGGTTTTTGTGTGATTAATTCTATTGGTTGCCTTATTATTATAGTTTGCTGTCCACTTGCGTTTGTATTATTTGCTTCTCCTTCTTTTTTCTTTTTCTTTGCTCCAGTAGCAGCACCAACAGAAACACCCCAACCTGCAAGAATATTTCCTAACAATCCAGCCGCAAACGTACTGTCCACTCTAGGCTGGTCTGGGATGTCCATACCAAATAATTTATTAGGTAATTTAATATATCCAAGAGACAGAACGATCAAACACCAAGCAAGAATAGCTCCTTGTGCAGTAGTGCTAACTAAAAACATTATCTTCTCTTGATAGTCAGGTTTATCATCTTCTAATTCTTTTTTCTTTTGTGGTATATCTTTTGAATTATTTTTATCCATAGGGTTTTTCTGTATAATAGACATAGATCAAGGACTCGTAAAGTGGTAGAGGTAGTTGCAGCAGTAGGTGGGGCATTATTAACAGCTTGTTTTGTATCTGTAGGATCAATATCTTACAGAGGAAGACAATCAAGAGATGATTTGGTGCGAAATACCACAGCTATAGAATTACTAACAACAAAAATAGATGATATGCATGACGATATGAAAGAAGTATTTCATAGATTAAAAGAAGTAGAACTTGCTGTTGCAGAAATAAAGCCAAGAAGATAGCCTCTTCCTTTATGACTAGAAGAAGAGGCTATAGCTCTAGATGGATAGATTGAGCTACTATAAGACTAGCAATCTACTAATTACAATGCTAAAAATTATTGAGCCTATACTTTTTGCTTTCCTTCGTGGGAAAGCAATAAAAAAACTCGCACTTGATATAGTACGAGCTATGGTTAAGAAAACTGATAACACAGTAGATGATCGTCTTTGTGATGTCTTAGAAAAAGCTTTGTTTCCAGGTAGATAATTATCTACCTAATTTAACTTTTACTTTTTTTGTTTTCTTCTTTTTTGAAGATCCGTAGCCTCTCGTTTGTGTATGCATTTTTATAGTTAAATAACTGCTTCTATATTAAAATAAAAAACCATACAAATCTACAGATGCATCGATTGAATTTTGTAAAATGTCCTAACTGTAATACTCTTTCAAGACAAAAAGTAATTCAATCTGATAGAAACTCGGAGCATATAATTATTAGAAGAAGATTATGTTTTAAGTGTGAACATATTTGGCATACAATACAATATCCAGAGCAAACTATAGAAGATAGAAAAGCACAGTATATCCGTAATAACTAGACTTTTTGAAATATTTAGTTATTGTTAGGGTGGAGGACACTCTAATGAAAATTGAAATGCCTTGGTCAGGCTGGTTTAACAAACAAGCAAAGAAAAGACGTAAAGTTGAGCCTTGGGTATTAGCAAACATTTCTCTTGAAGAAGAATTTGAAGTAGAAATGATATTAAGGGAAGTTTTTAATTATATTGATCCTGATGATATTCCAGATCTTATAAGTGCTTTTGCAATGGAAAATTTTAGATTAACTAAAATAATTAATCAAGCTGGGGATCATATAGATAAAATTTATGATGAGTATGATAAATCTATATCTTCTTCTCCCAAAAATAAGCACAATCCTTCGCCCAAACTCCCCCACTAGCTTTTCCTTCTGGCATTCCTAAACCGCATTCTGCTTTTATAACAAGATGATGAATACAATCAATACATAAAGGATGATCTCTGCTCATACATCTAGCATCTGCATATAAATATTCTGCTTCAATAAGAGCAGGTTCTAATTCTTCTGCTTGTAAAGGTAAATTAAGTTTTCCTTTTTTTGTTTTTATCTTTACTCGCCATTTACTTGGTTCTTCTTCATATAGAACCATGCGACCTGCATGGTATCTAAGAGAAGCCATTATCTACTCCAAATTTTATCCTCATATCCATTTGGTGGTGTGCTGATCCAGTATCTAGTACCATTTATAACCCTAAAAACATGAACTCCGCAACATACAATCTGTCCTAATTCTTGTTGCTGCTTTTTCTGCTTCTGATTTTGTCTCATATAATCTACCGGCATAAATTTTTTTTCCATCAAAATACCAAGGTCTAAATTTTGTTGTTAGTCCATAATATATCGGGTTAACTCCAATTTGTCCTTTGCAAACTAAATATGTGATATACAAGATTTATTTTTTTTCCCAACACTTGATTAATATTTTTAATTCTTTTATACGTTTTTGTGCAGCCTTAATTTTTTGTTCTGTTGTCATTACTCCATTCTCATCTCTTTCATTAAATCTTTAATCTGTTGATCTGTATATTTATAAATATCAATCAATTTATTATAAGCAAAATATTTTTCTTTTCCTTTTTTTGAAAATAACATTGCGATACATTCAGCTTCAAAACTTTTTGTAATCCATTTAGGTTTTACTTCAGTTGGAAATTCTTCATCAGGTGTCCAATATTCGAAAACAATTTTGCTTTTCATATCCCAATAAACTTGCCCTGGATATGGATTTTTTGGGAAATCTTCTATATTCATTCAACTACTCTCCAGCTACAATCTTTCCACCTTGTTTCTACATACTTAATAGCTTTCTTTTTGTTTTCTGCATAGGTTGTAAGCTTCATAGGTCCGTTGCCAACTCCATTTACAACAAATGTAAACTTCTTTGTTTTTTTGTCTTTTTCGGGTCTTGTAACACCTTCCATATCGGGTGGCATATCAAGTACTTCTTTGTCTGGAAAGTTATTCGATTTCATTATCAACCTCCTCTCTTTCCCATTTTTTAAAATCTTTAATTTTCATGGTTTTTGCTTTTTTTACCTCATAATTGTGTTTGATAATAATAATGCTTATATTTTCATCAACCCAGTTAGACTTTAAATAAACAGTATGATCATCTCTATATTGAACAATGTGATCATAACCACGAATATCTTTATCTAATTTTTTTTCAAGCCAAAGCAATCGATTTTGTCTTAGCTTTTTAAGTTTTAAAACTGATTTAGTAGAGTCTGCCATAAAAAAAAGTTGGGGACTAACAGATGCGTTTGCTTATATATGAGCATATGAGGCAGGTAAAACCTTTCAGAAAAACTGCCTTTGACTCTCTCATATATCCTCGATGGGAACTCGTGTCATTTTTGTAAAAAAGTGCGTTTAGGTCATACAGAGTCATTAACCTCAAGATTACAAAGGAGCAGCAAATTAACTAGCCCATGAATACCACTAGCGATCATGCCCCGTAAGTTAAAAGTCGATTTCGTCTTCGCCTAAAGGTGCATCTACAGGACTTGTTGATGTTGTACCAGACTCATATATCTCCTTTTGTTTTTTATAGTCTGTCTCAATCTTAAGTGCAAGGAATTTTTTACCATTTGGATTATTTTTGGGTGTATTTGTGTAACCCGATGCTCTTAATGGGATAAAATCTCCTACATAACCATCGTTATCGGGTTTTGCGTTTTTTAAGTAAGAAATAAATTCTTCAATCTGACCTACAGGTACTTTTACAGTTCCCTTGTAGTCTGGATATTTTTTAGAAGCATCGAACTTCTCTTTATAAAAAGACTTGTTGTCTTGATCTGTTTGTCTAAAAACAGCTAATTGTAATTCAAGTGTCATTGTTTTAATTCAGAATTTTGACGTTTGGCTAGTTCTAGCTCCTCTATCTCAGCCACCTTATAGAGGATCTTTCCATTAATCGAATAGAAAGAAGGGGGTTTGCCCTGCCTTCGCCATCGTTCAACAGTGTCGGTATGGACTCGCCATCGTTCAGCAAGTTCCATAGTTGTAATAAATTCATCTTTAGAATCCAAGGTCATTTTCATCCTCCTGTTTTGATTCGACTTGCACCGAAGACTCGGATACATTTATTGGCTCTGGTTCTATATCTATCACTTCTTCACTAGTTTGCACACCTAATAACAAGTCGGGAATATATTGCCTACCAAAAAATGTTGCGGCTCGGTTTCTCAACATTAACTCAGGCATACTCGAATATTTAGGATTTTTAGTCCAACCCTCTTGTCTTGCCATCTTCATAGATACTGCTGTTCCTTTAACTTGTTTTTTATCTTCAAGCCTGGTGGCAACACATTGCACTTCTAATGTCTCGCCTTGACCTTTTACTAAATAATCAAAGTTAGTAAATCTACCGCATCCAATAATATTAGATGTAATAAATTGTGCTGACCATGTTGGTTTGCCGTGTATAACATTTAAATTTTGCATAACAGTTAATGGACTAAGATTCATTCTTTTACTCATTTCAAGTGCAACCAAACAATTTGGTAAACCTTGTTGACCTTGATATTGTGTTGGCACTAGTTGTGATTGACATAAACTTTTTGCCTGTCTTTGTGCAAACTCAAAACTATCTGTGGTTTGGTATATAGAAGACTCGCTTTCTAAAGATGTTTTTGTAATTTCTGTTGTCATTTCATTGGCCTCAATCTAGTTTTTTTATTTACCTTTTCTACAAAATCTTGTACAAGTTCAGATTTATGTAGGTATGGAAATAGATACGCTTTAAGTTGTATCCACTCTCCTTGTTTGTAATCAAATTCAATTTTCATTAGTAAAGTTCAATCTCCTGATAGTTTTGTGGTGTGACTTTTTTATTAGTCATCCAAGGAGGAAGACTAATATCTTGAATGGTCGGTGTGTAGTCAGGATATAATTTGGTTTCTTGGCATATTCTTAAAAGTTCCAATGATTTTTCTACTTCACTCATACCTGCATTAATCATGTCCTCATCTGCTCGATAGACCCCGATACAATATGGTGCTGTTTTTTCTATTGCAATAAAAATAAATTCTTTTGCAGGTACATCAAGTTTTCTTAATCCTCTTAAGTACCAGGCACATTGAATGTGATAACGAAAATTTGCTATAGATTTTTGAAAACCTTTAGGACTTGCATCTTGTGTAGTTTTAAGGTCAACAACTGTATTTCCATCTTTAGAAAGCCAATCTGGTCTACATTTACCCTTTATTTTGTATAAATCGTCCCAAAAATAGCTTAATTCTGCTAATCCCTCCTTATCGTAGATAAATTTTGCAGGGCTGTTTATAAAGTTGTGATTCATCTGTATAAGATTTTCTTCCCATTCAGCAGACAATATATTTAGATGACCATGTTCTTGCATCCATTCTTTGCCTTCTTTTGTTCTCCCATTAAATGCTTTTGGTTTGAATACATAATTTTTCTTGAATAAATCATTTTCTAAAAAATATGTGTGAACAGCAGTTCCTTCTTCCATTGCTTTAGTAGGAACAGTTTCATGTGTTTTACGAAATATATATTTTTTAGGATTTAATAATGCATCACGAATACTACTAGAAGACTCGTAGTCTTTCTTTGAATGATATTCTGCATTACTCATTACAAGTGGTTTATACATCTTTTTCTATCCTGTCCTTCCAGTTATTAAAACCATCATTGTAAAGTTTGTCTCCCCATCCAAGAAAAGTATCAAGCTCATTACAATCACAGATTTGTTTTAGTAAATCACTAGTCATAATGTTGTATAGTTCTTGTTTTCCAAAATGTGTGAATCCACTATCAACAGCAGAACAAAAACCTTTATAATTGTCTGTTCTTACATGAAGTAGTAAACGATCTAATAATTCTTTTTTGTCCATTTATAAATAAAAGACTTGTCGTTTCTTGTCGTATCATATACCCTAGAAACATCTCGTGCAACCTTATGCAGTTAAGAAGTTATCAAATCAAAGCAATAGATAGTCTTAGATATTCTTTTAATACAAAGGGTAAAAAATCTCCTTTGTTAGTAATGCCAACTGGAGCTGGTAAGACAGTTGTTTTTGCTGCAATATCTAAAGCAATATCACAAAACGAAAAAAATGTATTAATTCTTGTCCATCGAAGAGAATTAATAGATCAAGCTTCTAAAAAACTAAAAGCTATTGGAGTAAATCATGGTGTTATTGCTGCAAAATATAAAGAGTCAACTAACAATATACAAATAGCATCAGTACAAACTTTAGTAAGAAGACTTGTAAAAAATACTTTTAATCCTAACTACATTATTATTGATGAAGCACATCACGCAGCAGCTGGAAGTTGGACAAAGATAATAAATTATTTTAAAGATGCATATAAAATAGGATGTACCGCAACACCAATAAGACTTGATGGCAGGGGACTAGCTGATTATTTTGATGATTTAGTTAAAGGGCCTGGAGTAGCAAAATTAATTAAGGATAAATATCTTGCACCATATAAAGTATTTGCACCACCTCTAAAAATTAATTTAGATAAAGTAAAAACTTTAGGTGGAGATTATCAGAAAAAAGAATTAGAAAAACAAATAGATAGTGCAGATATTATTGGCGATGCAGTTCAACAATATAAAAAACACGCTGATGGATTACCTGCAATTGCTTTTTGTATTTCTATAAAACACGCAACTGATGTTTGTAATAAATTTAAAGATGCAGGTTATAAAGCTGCTATAGTTCATGGCGAGATGAAGGTCGATGATCGTGATAAGGCAATTAAAGGACTTGGAAATGGAAAAATACAAATTCTTACATCTGTTGATGTCATATCAGAAGGTACAGATGTTCCAGATGTATCAGCAGCAATTCTCCTTAGACCAACAAAATCTGAAGGGTTATATCTACAACAAGTAGGAAGAGTTTTAAGACCAAAACCTGATAAAACAGCCATAATTTTAGATCATGTTAATAGCACAAGAACTCATGGTTTTGTCGATGATAAAAGAGAATGGTCATTACATTCGCAAAAGAAGAAAAAGAAGAAAGGAGAACTTGCACCTCATGTAGAAACTTGCAAGAAATGTTTTGCTACATATAAACCAACAACAGTTTGTCCTGTTTGTGGATATCAAGCAGAAAATAGAGAAAGATTTATTAAGCAAGAAGAAGGCGAATTAGAAGAACTTAAGAGAAAAGAACAGGAAGAAACAGAAAAACAACAACAAAAACAACTAATTGCAACTGCAAGAACTTTAGAAGAATTAGAAATGGTTGCAAAAATATTAGGTTACAAAAAAGGTTGGGCTTATCGAGTATTTCAATCTAGAAAAAATAAAGTTCCACGCAGATTAGCTAATAACTTAAATAAATCCGCAAAATTTGCTAAAGGAAAAAAAATTGCTTCTGGTTTAGATTTAAGTAATAAAGAAACTATTGCGAAATTAGCTTGTTTGAATAACCATTTATATGAATATATAAAGCAAATAAATAATAAAACAGAACATGAAATTGAAATGATTACAGCTTTTGATGGTTGGCAAACACCTTGGGAAGAAACAGAAATAAATGGGTCAAAAAAATGGTTTTTGAAAGATAGATATAAAAAGGATTATTACAAGATGTTGAAACATCGATGGGATAGATTATTCATAATTAATTATGTCAATACTGTTCGTAACAACAGAATGTTTATAGATCCTAATGATTTCACAGGTCCAATTACTCCATGACTTTAAAATTACTAGATACATTTGCAGGGATTGGCGGTTTTAGTTACGCTGCGGAAAAACTTGTAGGTGGATTTCAAACAGTACAGTTCATAGAAATTGATCCGTACTGTCAACAAGTACTAAACAAAAACTTTCCTAACATTCCTATTCACGATGACATCACAACCTATAGAGCCGAGCCATATTCAGCAGACATTATCACTGGGGGATTTCCATGCCAAGACATATCAACCGCAGGTAGAAAACAAGGCATCACAGAGACTTCAAGGTCTGGTCTCTGGTTTCAACTCATCAGAACCATACGCATGGTACGACCAAAATACTTCATCTTGGAAAACGTATCAGCGATCCTTGCTAACGGAATGGACATCGTTCTCCGAGACATTTACGAGGCAGGGTACGATGCAGAATGGTGTTGTATACCAAGTAGCTTTGTTGGAGCTTGCCACCAAAGAGATCGATGGTGGCTCATCGGATTCCCTTCCAACTCCAACAAGAGAAGCTGCTCATCACAGGAACAATGTTCCCCCCTCAATAGGCAAGACGAGAGGTTACGATCTAACAATGAAAATATGCGAAGAACAAGAGAAAGCGGAAATGTTACCGACTCCTACAGTATGCAACGACTCGATGTATTACGACAAGAGTCCGAACAAAGACAAGAGACACAGCAAGGGACTAGCAACAGAAATAATAGATCGGGAGATGTTGCCGACTCCGACAACAATGGATCATTTAGATCAGAGGAGTCCAGAAGCTTTAAAAAAACAGATGGAAGGTCCGAGAAAAGGGAGGACATCTCTATCCAATCTGAGGGAAGCAGTAAATCCCAAGACTCAGGAAATATTCAACTCTCTTTTACCTACACCGAGAGCAAGCGAACCTGGAAGAACGAATCTAGGTTATGGGGACAATCTCAAGGAGGGGATATGCAAACAGACAGGGATTCCAACAAAAAAATATCCGTTGCTTCCAACCCCGACAGCCACCGATTACAAGGGGAGGTCGGGTCAAGGATATATAGACCGACATGGAAAACACAGAATATCAGACGTATTAACCCAAACTGGAGACAATATGTATCTAAACCCACGATTCGTAGAGGAGATGATGGGCTATCCAATAGATTGGACGCAAGTCAAAGAGTCCAAAGATTGAAGCAGCTGGGAAATTCAGTAGTTCCACAAGTTGCAGCTATACCCTTGCAAAGGGTTATACAATTGGAGCGTGAGCAACAATGAAACTAAGCTTCAACAAGAAATCCGACTTGCAATCGGCAAGATACCAACTCTTCGCCTTTTTCGTAATCAAGTGGGGCAACTTCCCGACCCCAGAACAGGAAGATACGTTCAGTTCGGGTTAGCTAAAGGTTCTTCTGATCTTATTGGTTTTAAGAAAATAAAAATAACTGAAGATATGATCGGACAAGAAATAGCACAGTTTGTCTCAATAGAAATAAAAACAGAAAAAGGCAAACTTACACCTCAACAAAACAATTGGCTTAACTTCATAAATAAATCTGGGGGCATCACAGGAGTAGCCAGAAGCATTAAAGATGTTTTCAATATTTTGTCCCTAAATTAATACCACCACAAAATTAATGTCTGACTTAAAACTTGATAAGTTGCAATGGAGAACTTTCCTCAAAATTCTTGGCAAAGATAAAAATACAGTAAGATTACGTTCTTTTTATCCCAAAGGACATCCCCTTAAAAATACTGATCGTGGTAAAAAATCAAATGCAGATATTGATTGGATCACACAATGTCAGATAGAAGGTAGAGGTGTTTATGTTGTAGTCAATGATGGTGGAGATACAGATAGTGAAATAACAGGTTGCCGAGCATTGTTTTGTGAATGGGACGATAGGCCAAAATCTGAACAGGTTGATTTATGGAGAACTTTAGGTCTAAAAGAACCAACTCTTCAAATAGATACTGGAGGTAAATCAATTCATAATTATTGGGTTTTGAAAAAGACAATAGATCCTAAGACTTGGAGGCCTATTCAAGAAAGATTATTAGATTATGCAGATGCTGACAGGGCTTTAAAAAATCCATCACGAGTAATGCGTTTACCTGGCACATACCATATGGGAGATGATGGGACGCAAAGAGAGATGACTAAGATCATTAACTCATGTGATCAAAAATATACTGTTAAAGATATAGAAGATTGTTTGCCCGATAAAGTACAAACAGAAAAAATAAAAAAAAGTAAACAATTTAAGGAATATAGAAAAGGGACTTTTGAGGATATTAAAGAAGCATTAAATTGCATTCCTCCTCGTGTACCTGGAAGTGGTACTTATGATTATTATCGGAATTTATTATGGGGACTTATAAAAGCTTGTAATGATGCGAACAGATCTTCGAGCGATGCAATATCTTTGATGCAACAACATTCTCCTCAATGGGGTGGTATTGAACAGATTGCAAAGTCTGGAGGTTCACAAATTGAAGCAGGGACTTTTTGGTATCTCGCACGAGAATCTGGATATAATCCACCAAAACTTGTACAGATTCAAAGCATAGAAAATCCTGATCAACTTGTAGTTTTAGAAAAACAACCATTACAAAAAATAGAAGCTCATGAATTAATGCAAGAACTTAGGACAAAAAATAAAGGAGATAATCCTTTTAGATATAATATTTTTACTCAACAAATAGAAGAAGGTGGAGAAGTATGTGAGGGAGAAAATGCTTTAGAAAGATATTATTTAAAACTTGCAGACAAAGGACGCAAAATTCCAAAAGATGTTGCATATGATTGTGTTGTTCAATCTGCTAGAGAAAATGAATATGATCCTGTCAAAGAATATTTAGATCATGTATATAACACAGCAGATTTAACATTTATAGATCAGTTAGCTACAACATATTTAAGACCCGAAGATAAAGCAATTGCTCCTACGATTTACGATAAAATGCTTAAATGTACTTTAATTGCAGCAGTTAAGCGTGTATATAAACCTGGCTGTAAGTTTGATAATTGTTTTGTAATAGTAGGAAAACAAGGAGCAAAAAAATCTACATTTTTCTCAACTTTAGGAGGTGCTTTCTTTTCTGATGCACTTAAAGATATTTCTAATAAAGACTCGTTGATGGTACTTCACCGCAGCTGGATAATGGAGTACAGCGAATTGGATTTCTTGACAACTCGAAAACAAGCTGGAGAAGTAAAAGCATTTTTATCTCAATCAACTGATATATTTAGAGTTCCTTATGGCAAATCAACAGAAGTTTTTAAAAGAAGAGGAATAATTGTAGGAACCAGTAATAAAACAGATGGTTTGTTAATTGATGATTCTGGGAATCGTAGGTTTTGGATTTGCAGTACGACAAGAGATAGTGTTAATCAAATAGATTGTGATGGATTATTGAGAGAGAGGGACTCGATTTGGGCAAGTGTCGTAAGTGCTTATAAAAATTTTGAACCTTGTTGTTTAGATAGCGAATCAGAGGCAATGGTTAATAAAGAAAATGTTCAATATTTAATAGATAGTCCTTGGAAATCTGTTATAGAAAGTTATATAAATGAACCAAAAAATAGGGGTCGTGAGTTAACAACAGAGGTCGTACTTACAGAAGCAATTGAAAAGCCAATTGAACGACAAACCAGAGGAGATCAAATGCAAATTGCATCAATCTTAAGGGACTTGGGACTCGTTAAAAAACGCAGAGGAGATAGATCGAGTCGCAAATGGGTCTACATTCGAGACACGGACACCATTTCTGTATAAATTGTTAAGAGGTTGGACACCTTGAGGTTGGACACAGGTTGGACACCCTGTCCACAACTGACTGTGTCTAACGTCCAACCTAAAACCTATAAAGTACTTTTTTTATGTAAATACCTATAAGATAGGGCTAAATAGGGGCTATCTTGTATACACCAGATAAAAAGGGAAATATATAGGAAATAGGTTGGACATTTCAAAAGGTTGGACACGAGTCTCATCCTCCGAGAACTTGCTATAATTTAATTAATTATATTTTTGTATTAAAATATGACTATTACAATTAAATATAATCCACAACAATTAACTAAAGAATTAAATAAATATCAACCCAAATCCTTGAGATTTGTAAGTTATAGAACAATAGAATTTTTAGGAATAAAAGTTCGAGAAGATGTTAATAAAACTTATGCAAAAAATAAATTTTTTATTGATCCTGTTCCACTAACTTTAAGTAGTACTATTTTTAAAAACTATGAAGGAAAAGCAGAGGTAGATATTTTTCCAATAGATGACGAATCTAAAGGCAACCCACCTACAAAATATTTATATCCTGTTATTGGTGGTGGTAGTAGTAAAGTTTATGAGACTCGTTTTAATCAATGGTTAAAAGCAAATAATTATATGAAGAGAGGTCAATTCGCATATCCTAATAAAAAATATAGAGACATGATATTAACTACAGGTAAAAATAAAAGAGTTTTGCCTTATATATATGCTGATACACAAAGAGCATTAAGAAAAACTGACGCAAAGGGATTAAAATATAATGCACAAGGTACAAAAATACAAGATGCAAGAGTTTTTGCAAAAAAAGATCAATTTGGTAGATTTAAGCCTGGAATTTATAGAGTTAATTTAAAAAAAGGTTCTACATATAAAACATTTATTACACCTCTATTCTTTTTTGATAAAAAACCATCAGTTAAACCAAAATCACAAACCTTCTTTGATTTAGTTAAAAAAAGTGCAGATAAAAATGTCGGTAAAATATTTTTAAGAGAGTTGGATAAATATGGAAGATAATGCTAGGATATTAATAGCAAATGTTTTACCTTAGTGACTAACGTAGACGATCTAGCAAAGAAAATACAATTATTAGATGAAGCTTATAGAGCTGGTAATCCTTTAGTGTCTGATTTAGAGTTTGATAAATTAAGGGCAGAATTAGTAGATATAGAACCAAATCATCCTTTATTACTTTTCCCTGGAGGTGGCAATAATTTATTAAGTTTAGGAAACTATTCTTTTATAGATTGGTATAAAGACTTGCCACTTAATACTGATGTAATCGTACAACCTAAAATAGATGGTTGTGCTGTAGCACTAAGATATAGATTTGGAGAATTAGTTAAAGCATGGAACAGAAAAGGTAAAGATATTACATATGCAATGAGAAAAGTTACTAATGTCCCACAAAAAATAAATCATTTAGGTTGCATAGATATAAGAGGAGAATTATATGGAACAACAGGACATTTAAAAAGTCAGAGACTTGCAGCAGGCCACATGAGAAAAAAAGCACCCGATGGAGAAGGACTCGCATTCTGTGCTTTTGAGATTATGGGAAAAGATGATGGATATGAGATTGACACATTACAGCAATTATTATGTTGGAAGTTTCATATCTGTGGTCATATACATATAAAAAATAATGTTATACAAAGAGTAAAAATTTTACATGAAGATTGGCAAGATAGTTTAGTTTTTTCTAGATACCCAACAGATGGATTAGTAGTAAAAGTAAACAGCCATAAACTACAAGCAGAATTAGGTAGTGGTAGTCATGCACCAAGATGGGCATTAGCTGTTAAAGATTGGAAATATAGTGATTAATAGTCTAGTAATTTGCTAGGAATCATGTATAATAAAGGGGTACATTCATTTATTATTATGAAAAAAATTGAAATCTCTATTCCAGATAAAGATTATGATCTTTTGACCAGGATTGCCCAGGATCAAAAAAGACGTTTATCTGATTTGCATTATTTAGCATATGCAGAGGGTTTAGGTTATTTATTTTGTGAAACAGATGTAACTATTAAAAAATTAGATTCTGAGTTTACTGAAGAAGAAAAAAAGCAAATTAAAATAAATGAAAAGCTTGAAAAAGAAATTGAAGATTTTTGGCATCTTTCTTGTGAAGAAAGAAAAGCTAAAGGTTATAAGCAAGTTAGGGAATATATGTCTAATCACGAATATGATCAAGAAACTAAAAAATATTCTGATGGTTTAATTAAGCCACTTACTGAAAGAATTGAATCTTATGCATTTAATACACCAATAGATGAGGAGGTTGCAAAATGAAAATAGATAAGCATTCCTCTTTATCACTGAACCAATTAAAAGGTGCATTACTTACGAATAAACATGGAGTAGAATTTCGTATTCATGATTTCTTTGTAAATTTAGATGATGCGACAAAGGTTTTGGTATCAATAAAAGAATATGACGATGAAGGTAATTTAGAAAATGAAACTTGCGGAGTTTATTTATCTGCAATAAAAGATTGGACAATTCAATTACAAGGAGGTAATTAAGTGAATAACATACAAACACATTTAGGAGATCTAAAAAATCAAGTTAAGCAACTTCAAGAAGTTAATTTAGCTCAGATTGATAGGATACAAAATTTGTTAGAAAAAATTACTAGTCCAAGTTTTGAGAAGCTATCTTATCGTGATCAATATGATCTTAAAAAATCATTATCTGATGCAGGTAAATTTATAAAAAGTCATATTGAAGAAAGCAATTCTAAATTACATAGTACTGCTTTTGAAATATTTTTTTATTGCCTATTGAATAGTTCCGCAGAACATGAACTTTACAAAAAAGTTCAAATAGAAAGTGTTCAACATTTATCTGCTAAAGAAATACCTTTTGATATTTTTAAATCCATTATGGAGGACAAAGACATCTCACAACTTGAAAAGAATTATCTTATTCAAGAAAGGGGAGATAAAAGATACAAAATTAAGGAGGTATCTAAATGAACCTAAAAGACTTGCAAACACAAGAAATTTTCCAACTTGGTTTATCCAGGTTGGAACATGATCAGCTGGAGGACTTGCTACGTCATGTTTTACACATTGAAAGAGAAGCAAGACCAGAAGATCAACTCAGATTTCTTGATCTGAGTACTATCAATGGAATCGTTAAAAAATTAAAAATTTTAGCGTACCAGGAAGGAGCAAAATCAGATGATTTCTTCTTCAACAACAACAACCCTTATTAAAGACTCGGAGGACTCGCAGTATGCAAAAAAGACAGTTTAACATTCGTATTTCTGACGAGTGTTATGAGCAGCTGGAAACATTAACAAAAAAATCATCAACTAATATTTGTCCCACTTGTGGAAATGAAACAAATATTGAGTTTTCTAAATTTAAGGATATGAAACCGACAGGACTCGCAACCTTACTATTAGAAGAAGCAGTTGCAAAATTAACAAAACCAGAATCATAGACTCCCCGAACTAGAAGACTCGCAAAGGACTCGCAAGAGTCCTATTTTTTTTGCTTTGTGATTTGTTTTTTCATATCTTGAATTATTTTTTTTGACATAATATTTTCTTTATTTAAATAATCATCTTCTCTTATCTCTTTCTCACTTATTCGAGCATCTTCCCTTAACCATGTTCTATATCTCTGAATACATTCAATGACAAATTCCATTTCTTTTCTAGTCATTTTCTTCTTCTCCTAAAGTGTCATAGTCTTTTCTAAATGGTATTGAATCACTCCATATTTTTTTCTTTCCATAGTTGTGCCATCGATCTATTTTATTTAAACCTATAAAAAAGAATAAATAATGCTGTAATCGATTCCATAAACTTGTAGATTTTATTGGTTTTGATATATGAAAATTTTCTTTGGCAACATTTGAGCATTGATTATAAAAATCATACAAACCTAAACTTTGATCATTATTAGTTTCTATATTATTTTTTAAATCATCATTATCATAAAAACACCAATCAAACGATGTAGGACATTTTTTTCTTGCGTGTTTTTCAAATAATTCCGCTTCTTTTTTTGTTCTAAATTTGTATCTTACTTTTTCTATGTAAGTACCATAAACGTAATAAGTCATTAATTTTCCTCCGTATTAAAAATTTCGCCATTGCACCATTCGTACAATTCTTTTTCTATCTCATCAGGTTTTTCTTCTAACCAATCTTGATTGCCTAGCAATAAATAATATTTGCTATTTAATGTGATTTCATAAAAACCACCATGCTTAAAGACTCGCACACATATTGTTGTATGTTGATCTATTTTGTCTTCCGAATCGGCTAACATTATATCTTCTCCACCATTTATGCATTCTTTTGGAATACCATGTTCTTCATGGATTTTTTTGTAGTTTTGTTTGATATAAGGAATATCCTCATAATCTTTTTTCCATTCTTCAAATGTGATTTTTGTCATTAGAATTTCTCCTTAATAAGTTTTGATTGTTTAATGCATTCTTGAATAGCATCTTCGAGACTCGCAATGTTTTCTTTCGTATATTCTGTTTGCCATTCCAAATCTTCATTTAAATGTATTAAAGAGAAAGTACTCCATAATTCATTATTAGGATCATTGAAATTTGAATTTGGTAAATATAGCTTTAATTCATTATTTTTATAATGAAAAGCAATACTCATTGTTTCATCATTTCCATAACTTGATTCAATCCATTCTTTACCAAGTCTTTCCAATAAAGGTTTTATTAATCCTTTACTTAATGACCAACTTCTAATAATTTCATGTTCTTGCATTAAATTCCCTCCGTTTGTAAATCCATGTATCTTTGAGCATTTCTGATTTCTGATAATTCAGATTCAGTACTTTCTTTTAACTCTTCATCTGATTCATAATCTTTATCAAGTTTTCTGTCCTCGATAAGACTATATTGATTACTAAGCATTTGATTTATATATTCAATTGCTAGATCATTTTTATCTTTAGGAAGCATTTTTTCGCCACCTAATTTTTTTAATAAATCAGTTGCAACTTTTACAGCATCATCAAGGGACTCGCACTCTTTATTAAATTCAAAGTCAGAGACTTGATCGCTGTGATAGACATAAAATTTTGCAAATTCTTCATTATCAGGACGATCATTTTCTGAGTTAGGAATCTGAATATGTATCCATCTATTCTCTTGATATTGCAAAGATACATTAGCCATACAATCATTACAGTAACTATCGCCATACCAATTAGAAGAAGACTCGCTAAGTTTTTCTAGCAAGTCTTTCATATATGGTTCTGCAATTTTGGGATTGTGATGTTCCCATATTTTAAATTTAGGCATTAATTTTTCCTCCTTTGTTGTGCTTTTTTAAAATTTATTTCTCTTCTCTTATTTAGAAAAATTCCTCTTGATTCTAAAATGTCTCTAACTTCTGTAATTTTTTGTATTACAAAAGTATTAATATCTAATTTTGGAGTTTTAGAAAATAATTCTAAAAATAAAAGATCATCTATAAGATCTTGAAGTTTTTCAGTTGAAAGTTTTTTAAGATCTTTTTTGGTTATGCTTTTAAATCTTTTTAAGCCATTAGTCATTCGAGGAGTCCTCCTTATTAAAAGCATCATCTACTAAAGTCCACATTCTTTCATAAGAACGTAATGTGTCTCTTTGAGTATCTGTTAAATGTTTTCCATTAATTGGTTCAAAACAATAAAGTAAATCTTCGATTGACATTTGTGGAAGATTTTCTTTTTTTAACCATGCAGTATAAGAATTAGACAAGATAGCAAATTCTTGTAAATCCCAAGTGCATCCATTTTCACTTTTATAACTGCCAAATTTGAAACCATTTTGTAAATTAAATAGTTCGCCATTAGCCCAATCATATAAAGCACGTTTTACAACATTTAAATCTTTGTCGTAAATATCTGATCTATCTAAAGTGACATGATAAGTGTCATCTTGAAATTGTTCGATGTGACCACCTTGTCTGAAAATTAAGAGACTCGCTGTATCTTCGTGAACATCACAAATACCATGTTTGTCTATGACACTTTCAAGTTCGGGGAGGTAAGGGATTTTAAAAAGATCTTTTTCCCAAGATTCGTAAGAAACAAATTTTGACATTTTATTTACCTCCGAAAGTTTTTACTCTAATTTCTTCTTCACTTATATAAATATGTAAATCTAATCCATGAACTATGTCTTTAATCATAGTTGCATTTAATGGAATGTTTTCTGCGAAGTCATCTCTGCTAATTTCATATGATCTATCCCATACTATTTCTTTATCTAATGTATTAGGATTAAATCCTCTTGCATAAACAACAAAATCTTTATCTTTTTTTAAAAATTCTGTATCTTTTTTATAGCAATTCATTAAATAGATACCTTCATCTTTAACCAACCATAAACTTTTATCAGAAGTATATTTCTGTTCATATGCTGTTTTGAACTTAGTAGCATTTAGAGTCCTAAAAGCTAGATCTCTAAGTTTTTTTGTATTTGGGAAATACAAGTGCTTCATTAATGAAACTTCATGTAATTCTTTTAGTGAGTTTGTCATAAATAGAATGTGTAACTACTCCCTAATTATAGCCTAATTTCTAGCAAAAAAGTAGGAAATATTGCTATAATAACAATAGGTTCAGGTTCCTGAATCTATGTAAATTTCTTTTATAAATTATGAAAACTATTCAAGAAACCAAAACTTTTGAAGTTGGACAAATTGCTTTTTGTAATGGCGGTTGCACAATGCAACTTCCAACTTTTTATAAAGTTGTAAGAAGAACAGACAAAACTGTTTGGTTACAAGAGATCGCTGACCAATTAATTGAACATGATGGTTTTGGTCAAAAGGGTCGCAAAATTCCTGTTGATATTCCAAGAGGTGGTGTTTTCAATAAGCGTGTTAAAAATTGGAAAGATGCAAAATATGGTGGTGGCAAAGACCAAGAATTTGCTTACATAAAATATTGGGGTATTGTTGAACCTTGGGATGGAACTGCAAAATACTATGATTCTATGGATTAAGGAGGTATTAAAAATGTTTGATGCACTAGGAGAAATTCTTACTCAAAAAGAAATTAAATTTCTTGCAGAAGTTTTAACCGAAGCTTGGTTTGCACTTGATGTAAGAAATATGGATACAGAAAAAAGAAAAATGTATTCATCAATTAAATCTAAAATTAGGAGGTTAAACAATGGATGAAAAATTAGAAGTTACTTGTACATCAAAATGTACTTATACAATTTCTTTTGAAACCAAGGAAGAAATGGAAGAATGGTTAGAAGACAGAAGCACTAATGATATGCGATTAGAATATGAGACAGAAGATTGGTCAGATGGTCATAAAGAAGAATATGAACATCGCTAATATATAATCAAGTTTTTAAAATTTTTTAAAAAAGGGACTCGCAAGGGTTCTTTTTTTTTGGCGAGGGACTCGCAAACATTTTTTCTGAGGGACTCGCAAACATTTTTTTTTAGGGACTCGCAAGCTTTTTTTTTGAGGGACTCGCTGACTTTTTCACAGAGGGACTCGCAAGCTTTTTTTCTCAGGAAATCTCAAAATTTCTCAAAAAATCTCAAAAAATCTCAAAAAAATTAGTACAAAAGTACTATTTTTTACAAAAAAGTGTCAAATCCATTGCTATGACTACGTTTTTAGCGATTATTTAATTATATTTTATAAACTGTATTTTTTCAGGATTGTTTATATTTAAAAAAAATATTTGAAGCTTAAATATAATTAAATATTTTATTTTTATCTATTTGTTTATATTTAATAAGTGTAATTTTTTTTAATTGTTTATATTTTATTTTTTGTAATTTATTCAAGAAAAATGTAATTAAATATTTTATTTTTATTTTATTTATTTATATTTTATTTTTTTATTTTTTTTTATAAAGTATAAAGAAATAAATTTTTTATTTTTTTTGTTTTTACTTCTCAGGACGATTAAAAAAAAATTTTGGTTTTTCGCACGTAAAAATGAAATTATGATTTTTTAAAATTTATAATTAAAGAGTAAATCAATTCATTAACAAAAAATGAAAAACACAAAAAACCAAAAACCAAAAATAAAAATTGCTAAAATGTCTTTTTTTATTTTTTCTCAAAAATTAGCTAACTTAATTAAGGATGCTAATAATATTAAATTAGATGATTTTAAAAATTATTATCTTGATTTAATTTCTTATATTAGAATTATTCAAAATGAAAATTTAATTTTGAAAAATGAAAATAAAATTTTAAAAGAAAAATTAAAATTTTAATCTAATATATAAAAAAAATATTTTTTTTAATCTTGATATTTTTTATTAAGATTTTTTTTATTTATTTTTTTCTTATTAAGTCAATTTTTAAATAGGTTATATTTTCACATCTAATAATTTAAAAAATATATATTGTTATAGGTTCAGGAAGTCTTAAAATTGTCTTAAAAGTGTCTTATAATATTCCTACTTTTTTACTAGCTTTAATGTATTAGTGCTTATAAATAGTATTAAAAATATAGGATTCTCATTTATTCTCATATATTACTAAATTCCTTGTAAACCCAGGCTATGACTAGGTTTTTTGTAATCTCATCTTGTCTCAGGTTAGTGTGACAATTTTAAAAAAGGTTAGAATCCCTTTAAAATCCTAGTTTTTTCCTAGTTTTTGTTCTATAATTAAGGTTATAGAGACAATTTTTTTTCTATCTCTATTATTGTTATGAAATTTTCAACACAAATTGTACTTTCAACAATTGCTTTTTTAATTATCGGTTTCATATATAAACCAATAATAAAAGAAGTTTTAAAAACTTCACAAAATCCATTCTCTTATTCTCATGTACTTATTAATAATTAATTATCGTTATGTTTTTAAGAGACAACAAAAAAGATTATCAAATAAAAGAAAATAATCCTAGTCTAGGGTTTATATCAATTGATAATCAAGTTTATTCCTTTAAGTATGCATCCTTAAAATGTAGACTTTTAAACGATATACAAAAAACAAATTTTATTGTTGATGATGCTATTTAGCATCATCTTTTTTTTTCCTTTTATCCTTTTTAAATTATGAAAAATTTAAATCATCATGGACACGTTTACACGTCCATTAATGAACTAGAAAAAATCTTTAAAAGAGACTATGAAATTTTAACTATACATCATAAGGTTAATTATGATTATGGTAATTTTTATGGATCTTTTGATGGTATCAAAATTTTAGAATATGCAAGTTTTGAAATTATCAGTAATAAAAAATATTGGTTTAGAGTACAAAAACCATTAATTGAAATTTTAGACAATAATAAACAATATTATTTTTCTATTTATGGCGAAAATATTTGTTGTTTAGAATTATTTAAAATATACACTAATTTAAGTGTAATTACTTGCGATGAATATATTAAAAATATTTCTAGTCCCTATAAGGTTTTTAAAAAATAACCTAATAGTTAGGTGTTCAGGTTTTTTATCAGGACGCCAAAAAAAAACTTAAAAATCAATCTATTACTTAAAAATTATGAAATCTTTTAGACTTCCAAAAACAATTAAAGCTTTTCAAGATGCATATAAGCTTAATTACAATACATTATTAAGCGAAAATCCAAAAACAATTAAATCAGATATTAAAACTTATATTTTACATTTAGCACCATCTAACCAAAGTGGAATAATCAATTTATGCCCATCAGCAAAAAACTGTGTCAAACTGTGCTTATTCCATAGTGGAAATAAACTGTATTATCCAACTAAGGTTAAAAGTAGAATAAACAAAACAATTGCATTCAATGATTCTCAAAATGATTTTATGAATATATTAATTTTAAATATTATTAGAAATTTTAGAAAAAATAATAATAATCAAACTGCATTTAGAATGAATGGGACAAGTGATATATTATTTGAAAATATTCAAATATATATAAGTGTAGGTTTATCTGATTTTATTTATAATAAATTTTCATTTAATATTAATAGCGGTTATTATTCAAATATTTTTGAAATATTCAAATATGAAAAAAATATCATTATGTATGACTATACAAAAAATAAAAGAGAATATAAAAATTTATATAATGAATTCTCTTATCATTTAACATTTAGTTTTGATGGAGAATCTAATAAAATTAATGTAGATAGATGTTATGAAGCGATGGAACAAAATGTAAATATTGCTAGTGTTATTAACTATAAAAAAAGAGATATATTGCCAACAAAATTTTATAGTAAAATATTTAATAAAAATTTTGATTGTATAGATGGAGATAATGAGCGTGGAGATATGAGATTCTTAGACGCTAAAAATAAATTAGTTCTTTTGAGATTTAAAAAACCAATAGGTATAAAATATAATAAAAAAGATATAGAAAAATTTTGTATTAAATAAATTATTTTTATATTTATTTTTTTGGGACGTTTAAACGTCCCTTTTTTTATGGCTTCAGGAGGATTTTTAATTCTCAATAACGCCAGCTATTGA
>TARA_R100000655_G_scaffold87682_1_pt1 | contig 21897 bp, 19 predicted proteins | sample TARA_R100000655 | Tara Oceans TARA_R100000655 (sample SAMEA2622497) | marine metagenome | biome: marine biome (ENVO:00000447); feature: deep chlorophyll maximum layer (ENVO:xxxxxxxx); material: "saline water (ENVO:00002010), including plankton (ENVO:xxxxxxxx)" | depth 90 m
AGCTTTGGTGGAGTCGTGGAGTACCTATCGTCCATTAGATCCAAACACCGGAACCAGAACAAATGTTAGTTTGGTTGAGCAATTCATGATTGGTGCTGGTTTAGAGTATTGGTACGATCGCAAATTTGCAATCAGAGGTGGTTACTACTATGAGTCTCCGGATAATGGAGACCGAGAGTTCATTACATTTGGAGCCGGCTTAAGGTATAACCAATTTGGGGTTGATTTCAGTTATATAAAAACATTAGAGTCCCAAAGCCCTTTAGCAAATACATTAAGATTTAGCATTCTCTTGAACTATTAGATTACATGCCGGCTACTCATTTTTTTAATAAGAGCGTGTTAATTTTAAGCATGCTCTTTTTGTTTTCTTTTCAGTCTTCAGCTCAGAAAATTGTTCCAAAAAAGAGCCATAGCATTTCTCTATCCAGTAATATTGAATACTCCGTGCCTACAACAGGAACTCTGGACGTGATTGCGATTATGGTGGAATTTCAGCCAGATGAAAACGAACTAACATCAGGAACCGGTGTTTTTGACGGAGGTCTTCCCTACTTAGAAAACGACCCTACTAATATTGATCCGCTACCACATAATAGATCTTACTTTGAGGCACACCTTGAATTTGCTAAAAACTATTTTGAACAATCCTCTGATGATCAGCTCACTCTAAATTACCGGGTACTTCCCGACGTTTATCGTCTCGATAAAGAAATGAAAGAATACTCTCCAACCGGAGAAACCTTTACCAACGAAAAATTAGCTGAGTTTATAGTAGATTCCTGGACTAAAGTTGAAGAAAATGGCGGTTTTGATGCAACTGGGCTTGATCCAGATAATACGGCTTTTGTGATTTTTCACGCAGGAATTGGACGAGACATAGAGCTGGTTGGTACTAGTTTAGATATCACTCCTCAAGATATTCCTTCTATTACTCTAAAAAAAAATGATCTGGCAGAATTATTGGATCAACCTACTTTTGATGGTATTCCTGTCAACAATGGAAATTTCAGGGTAACAAATTCCTTAATCATTCCAAGAACAGAATCTCGAAGAGGGTTAGACATTCAGGATAACGAGTTTGTATTTCCTCTTTCAATTAATGGATTACTTTGCGCGTCTATTGGTAGTCATTTGGGGCTTCCTGATTTATTTAATACCGAAACAGGTGATTCAGGTATTGGGCGTTTTGGATTAATGGATGGCGCTAGTTTCTTTGCATATCAAGGTCTTTTCCCTCCTGAACCTTCAGCTTGGGAAAAAACTTTTCTTGGGTGGACAACACCATTTGAAATTTTTGATAATACTACCGGAAACATCTCATTAACTGCTTCAAGTTTAAACGACCAGAATAATATTGCTCGTTATAACCTTTCTTCCACCGAATATTTCTTGATAGAAAACCGATACAGAGATCTAGGAAATGATGGAGTTACTTTAACGATCAGAAAAAATGATGGGACTGAAGTTCAGCAAACCTTCACAAATAACAATGAAACTTTTGTATTTCAGGGTTCTGATTTTGACGCCCTGTTTGAACAAGGAGTTCTTATTGACGTGAGTGATTTCGACTGGAGTTTACCAGGAGGCCTAGACATTGGTGTTGATAATAAAGAAGGAACACAAGATGACCGAGAGTTAAATGGCGGTATCTTGATCTGGCACATTGATGAATCCGTGATAGATAAAAAAATCTCTCAAAATCTTGGTATTAACAGCGATCCTGATCGTCGAGGAGTTGATCTTGAAGAGGCAGAAGGCTCACAGGATATAGGTAAGCCTATTGATGGCGTAATCGATAACAGCGCCGCTTTTGGCATCCCATTTGATTTTTGGTGGAGTGGTAATAATTTCACTGTTATTAGTCAAGGCAATCAGATTTCTCTTTATCAAAACCAGTTCGGTCCACAAACTTTTCCTAATACAGACAGTAACTCAGGTGGTAAAACATTTGTAAGATTTTTTGATTTCTCAGACAACCTACCATTTGCAACATTTAAAATTGAGTCATTTACCGAGCCTGATCTTGATTACTCTGAAGTTCTTTCAATAACCCGAAATGATGATTCGTATTTCACCGAATCTAACTCATATCACAATTTTTATCCGCTTTCTTTAGGCTTATACACATCAGGAACTGATAGCTTTCTTGTAATTCCTAAAAAGGAAAATATTGAAGCTGTTAGAATAAGCGAATTAAACAATCCCATTTACGAAATTGCTTCAGCAAGCAATCAACAACCCCTACTTGGAAATATTTTTATTACTGCCTTAAATCCTGTTACAGCTCCTAATTTCCAAGTTACATCATACGACTGGAATCCGGGAGCCGATACTTTTGATCAAATCTGGCAAGTTGATACTACAGCTAATAATGCTTTTTTGAGTTCTCAAACAGGCGATTCTCTTTTCCTTGATTTCACTTCTATTTCTTTAGATCCATCAACAGGTACTAACTTATCCAAACAATCGGGCACTTCTTTCAGGTCTGAAATAGCGAATGGAGGTTATGGATTCATTAATGGACAAACAGTTTCTTTTACTGGAAGTTCGATACTTGATTTTCTTTCGGCTTCAAGCAATCGGTTATTTACCGGAGTTATAAAAGGGGAAACTGAAAATGTATACTATATTTTTGAAGATGATGCATTTATTCTTGCAGACCCCTCAAAAACCAATCCTTTTACTACCATTTTTTCCGAATATGCTTCCGAATGGCCTGCTATAAGCACCGATCTTGAAATATTTAGAGTAGATAAGATTAATAATGTTCTTGTTGGGTTTAATCGTAATGGTGCTGTAATTGACAATATGCCGATTGAAGCTCCTGATGATGTTATATTTATTGGAACACCACTTTTAGCTGATGTAACAGGTGATAAAAAACAGGATATTTTAGTAGTTGGTCAGGATGAGTTTTCTCTAAATATATACGGATATCAAAAAGATGGTTTTCCGCTCGAAGGATTTCCTCTTTTCGTTGGAGAGGCATCCGAACAAAATTTACAGCCTATTCATCCTGTTTTTATTGAAAACACTTTATATGCTGTAAGTCATATTGGTGACATAAAGGCTTGGATTTTTAATAACTTCACCACTGCTGATTGGCCTTCTAGATACGGTAAAAATAGTTTTAATAAGGTTTCCGCTGAGATCAAATCGAATAATTCTCAGAATGGCAGTTCCACTTTTGGCATCCTTAATAAAGAAGAAACCTACAATTGGCCTAACCCTGCTGATGAGGAAACTTTTTTACGATTCCAAATTGAGCAACCGGGACAGATTGAAATACAAATTATTAATCAAAGTGGAAGAATTGTCTATAAGCATATTATGCAGGCAAACGGAGGAACTCCCGAGGAAATATTATTAAACACATCAAGCTGGGGTAGCGGTGCTTATTTTGCACTAGTTAAAGCTACAGTGAATGGAAAATCTGAATCAGAACTTGTCAAAATAGCGGTGGTTCATTAATGAAAAAGATTGCTCTCGCTTTAGCTTTAATCTCTACGTTTGGTCTCGCTACCGTACATTCGCAAACTAGCCCTCTATATTACGATTATTCGCACAATCATTTGGAGTGGTTTACCATTGAAAGTGAACATTTTCTTATTCATTTTCAGGATGGGAATAGTAGATCTGCAAAAGTAACTGCTCGCATTGCTGAAGAAATATATGCACCGATTACTGAATTATATCAACTTGAACCTGACCAGAAAGTAAGCATAGTATTAAAAGATAGAGATGATTACTCTAATGGAGCCGCTTACTTCTTTGATAACAAGATAGACATATGGCTTCCTGCTTTAGATACACCCTTGAGAGGAACTCATAATTGGTTACGCAATGTGATTACTCATGAGTTTACTCATATCATCCAGATCCAAAAAGCCATGAAAGGGAAACGAAAATATCCCATTTCTTATATCCAATGGCTTAGTTATGAAGATGTTCGTAGACCGGATGTCTTGTATGGTTTCCCAAATGGCATTGCAACTCTTCCCTTCGCTTCAATAAATGTGCCTGCCTGGTTAGCTGAAGGAACAGCCCAGTATCAAAGGCAGGGATTACTTTACGAAACATGGGATTCGCACAGAGATATGATTCTTAGAACAAGAATTTTATCTGATACTTATTTTAGTTTAGAAGAAATGGGGACATTCTCTTCTAAAACCAGCATAGAACGAGAAACCGTTTATAATCAAGGTTTTGCTTTTGTGATCTACCTAGTTGATCTTTTTGGAGAAGATGTATTGAGAGAAATCTCTGCATCTCTGGGTCAAAGAGGAGTTTACAATGTTGCTGAGGCCATTGAGATTGCCACCGGTTTTCCCGGAAAATCTGTATTTGAAGATTGGATAACAGAGAGAAAAGAATTTTATAATAAAGCAGTAGAAGATCTAAATACTACCGAAAGTACTTATGTTGAAAAAGAAGGCTTCTTCAATTTTTATCCTAAAGTTTCACCTGATGGTAGTTCATTAGCTTACCTTTCAAACAAAGGGAGAGATTTCAGCCTTGCTTCTCTTTATTTAAAAGATAAAAATGGAGCTAAAGAAATAGCTCAGGTTTCAAATCAACTTTTTGACAATCATCAACAACATACATCTGCTACCGAAAAACCATTAATTACAATTCTAGCTACATCATATTCATTTTCTCCTGATGGAAAAAATATTGCATACTCAGTAAATAAAGCTACTAAATATGGTGAGTCGTATCGTGATATTTTTGTTTATAATCTGGAGACAGAGACTCATAAAAAATTGACTAATGGAGCGAGAATAGAATCTCCTTCATGGAGCTCAGATGGTTCAAAGATTGCCGCTGTTAGGTATAACAAGGGCACGCAAAATCTGGTTATACTGAATCCTGAAACAAAAGAAATCACTTCTCTTACCTCTTACAAAAACGGAGAAACCATATACACCCCAGTATGGAATCCGGAAAGTAACTTAATCTATTTTGCATTTGCCAACAGAGGAAGTCGTTCCATCTTAAGATATGATCTTAGATCTAAGAATGTAGAACCAGTTATTGATGATGAGTTCATAGATACACGCGATCCGTTTATTTCTAAAGATGGGAAGAGCGTGTTCTACTCAAGTGATGAAAATGGGATCTTTAATATTCATAAACTCGACCTTAATTCAGGCAATTCTACTCAAATCACCAATGTTATAGGAGGAGCATTTATGCCTTTCCTTGACCAAAATCAGAATCTTTACTTTTCTGAATATGAAGCTGATGGATATAAAATTAAAAAGCTGTCACTTGATAATTCAAAAATAGACTTTAAAAATTACAATCCTGTTTATTCGGACATTGAATCTTTCGATGTTTCAGACACCTTTGCTGGATTGAATAGTTTTGATGACAGTGATATTTCTGAATTTAATTCTCTAGAAAATGCGGTCGCGGATACCGGCTCATATACCTTTGAAATGAATACAGTTCAAGCAGAGAATGTTTATTCATACAGAGAATACGAAGATACATTCACAGATTTCTCTTTCTTTCCCATAGTCCGTTTTGATAATTATACAAAGCTAAATGGTAATAATGGCTCCCTAATCAAGAATGGTAAGTTTGGCAAATTAGGAGAAAATTTACTTAGGGATATGAAACCGGGAGTATATTTTGCTTCCCGAGACGTGCTTGATAAACTAAGTATTTTCGGAGGCGCTTTACTTGGTGTTGGTTCTCTACCTGCAGAAAATATCGGAGACTTTTTTAAACCTAACCGCCTCTTTGAGTTAGATAGAGATCTTTTCCTGATTGCGGAATACAGAGGGCTTCCATTCATTAAAAGAAGCTGGTCACCAACTGTTTCTCTCGAGCTATATAATTTGCGTCGCAACGTTAAAGATGGATTACAGATCGAAGAATTTCCATGTACCTCCTGCGCACAAAAGGATACAGTAAACGTTGATATTGCTTATCAGATCTGGGAAGCGAATCTATTCTTCAGAAGTAAATTGAGTAGGCGCTCTCTTCTGGAATTAGGAGTTGGTTATAGTCCATATAGAGTTGAAACTGACAACTTTTTCTCTAACGAATTACAAGCGTTCATTACCGGTTCTTCTTCAGAATATTTTAAAGGAACTACTTTATCAGCTTCTTACACGGTAGATTACTACGAATTTACTACGGATGCAGATATAGCGCCCACTGGTTTAAAGGGTTATCTAAGATATCAATATCAACCCGGTAAACTTTTGGAAGAATACGATATAGATGATGGAGCTTTGGTTCCTATTTTCAAGACATCCAAGAATCATTCAACTGAATTACACGCCCGTTATGGGTTTAAACTTCCTTCAGGGCAAGCCCTTCAAGCTCGGGTTAGATGGTTCGCATATTTTAACGATCCTAATGACTCATTCTACACTGATTATATTGGCGGGTTTTTAGGCATGAGAAGCTACCCTTATTTCGCATTGGGTGGAGATAGAACGGCTTTCACCTCTCTCTCCTACTTTGCACCTATCTTTAAAAATATTACAAAACAAGCTGGCCCTTATACACTTGATAAGGTATATGCCCGATTTTTCTTTGAAGCAGGTAATGCATGGAATTCTCCATTTGGTACCGATAACTCCTTAAAAACCGGTATTGGAACAGAGCTCAGGCTCGCTATGAATGGATATTATTTATTCCCATTAAAATTATTTGTAAGTGCTTCATATGGATTCAATGAATTTCAACTAACTTTGCCTGATGAATTTGTAACCGGATCCGGAAATAATTCTGTTACATACGGACGTGAACTTCTATTTCACTTTGGGTTAACTTTTGATTTCGAGTTATTATGAAAAATTTATTCCTGTTATTAGTCTTACTCACTTTAAGTTCCAACTTCATCTTTGCTCAACTCAAATCTGATATTTCAGGAAACCTTGTAAAGATTGCAGAACCTACAGTCCAAAGAAATATTTCGATAAGTGATTTTTCGTATCAACCAACTTCTGATGGATTTAAAAATACCCTTCAAACTAAGCCAGGCATAGCATTTCTTTCTTCTGCAATCTTACCGGGATCTGCACAAGCAGCGAACGGAAAATGGGCACGGGCTGGCATTTATTTAGCAACCGAAGCCTTCAGTATTTTTTATTATATAAATCGAACCAACGTAGCTAAAGATCAAGAACAAGCATATAAAGCTTTCACTCATAAGGAATGGAGTGTGGTTGCTTATTCTCAATGGCTGATTGGTTACTATGACAATAACGGGCTGTCTCACGACAAACTGAATCAATTAAGAGCGATGGTTGATGGTCTCGATCCTGACTTTACTGACACAAGAAATGACTGGAACAGAGTTAACATTACACTTTTGCAAGAAATTGAAAGACAAACAGAACTCATTTGCGGCAGCTGTGGATCCGGTGACTTCTCTCATGTGCTACCACCCTACGGTTCTCAGCAGTATTATGAATTGATCAGTAAGTACTATCAATTTGAAGGTGGTTGGTCTGATTTTTATGCTGAAAATGTTGCAGTGAATAACCCAAATTATGACTATCTCTACGATAATAAAGGTGATCTCGCATCTCCGTTATTTTTACTTGGTGCAGAACGTGCCGATCGTTTTAATAATAATTATCGCCGGGCCGGGAACATTTTAAACCTTTTAGTGATAAACCATGTAGTTTCAGCCTTTGATGCACTCTTTTCTGTACAATTGAAAAATGCCAGAGTTCAAGCTTCAGCAGATATGATGCGAGCTGATTCATTTTCACTAACCTTACACTTTTAACATCGTCAGTAATGCCGTACTTTTCGAATATGCTTAAGCGGATATTCACAAGTAAGAAATTTTATTATTCGATTCTGGGATTAGTTCTCTTTGGATCCTTATCACTTCTTGTTTTTGATAAAGTGATAATGCCCAACTATACCAATTACTACGAAGGATTAACTGTACCCGACTTAACCAGACTTACACTACAAGAAGCGGAATCTGAGTTAACAAGCATTGGCCTCCGTTATGAAGTTGCTGACCGGCGTGCAAATTCTGCTTTCCCTGCTAACTATGTGATCGATCAACAACCTGCTGCAAATACCATTGTTAAGCCAAACAGAAAAATTTATTTAACAGTAAATACAGAGGTTAAACCTGTTGTTGTTGTTCCTAATGTAGTAAGCCTTTCAATTAGAAATGCGCAGATCCAATTGCAAAATTATGGTTTGGAAGTTGGGTCTACCAGTTACGAATCTTCCAGATTTAAAAATGTGATCTTACGTCAGTCAATTCCGGAAGGAGATACTGTTGCAAAGGGTACCACTATCGATCTTGTAGTGAGTGATGGTTTAGGAAACAAGATCGTTACTATCCCTGAAATTATTGGCTTACGTCTTCCTCAAGCTCAATTAAAACTAAGAGAAGCCGGACTCAGACTTGGAGAAATCAGATTTCGTCCAATAAAGGATGTTACCCCTAATACCGTTCTTGAATACACCCCAAAAGTTACAGAGATCATTGAAGGAGAAACTATTGATCTTGTTATTTCTGAACGGTTCGAAGCAATAGAACCTGACGAAGGCGGTGTAGTTAACATAGACTCTACCGGAACTCCAATTCCTAAACAAATTCCCAAACTCAATAAAGACTAAATGGACTTTCAACTTCCCATTCTCGCACCTTCAATTCTTGCTGCCGATTTCTCTAAACTTGGAAGCGATATTCAGGATTGTATAGATGGCGGAGTAACATGGATTCACTGTGATATTATGGATGGACACTTTGTGCCAAATATCAGTTATGGACCAAGTATCGTAAAAGCTGCAAAAAAATCTGCTCCCGATGCCTTTATGGATGTTCATTTGATGATCGAAGATCCCGATAAATTTGTGGATGATTATGTGCGAGCCGGAGCTGATCTGATTTCGGTTCACTATGAAGCTTGCCCTCATCTGCATCGATCTATTCAGAATATAAAGAAACATGGAATTATGGCAGGTGTGGTCGTAAATCCTGCAACTTCTTTATACAACATAGAACCCATTCTGGAATATGTTGATCTTGTTTTGATCATGAGTGTTAATCCCGGTTTTGGAGGACAAAGCTTTATAGAATCCAGCTACGATAAATTACGTGAACTTGCTGATCTGAGAGATGCTGGTGGTCATGGTTTTTTAATTGAAATAGATGGCGGAGTCTCTTTAAAAAATATCGAAAAAGTAGCTGAAGCCGGTGCTGATGTACTTGTAGCAGGTAGTAGTGTCTTTAAAGCTGATGATATCTCAGCAAGAGTTAATGAGTTGATGGGCAAGCTTGAAAGCTGATAGCAAGCTTTATTTTTCTTATCTTTACACTCTAATTATCATTCAATTTATAAATCCATCGAAGACGAACGTACCCTTTTAGAACAAGTTGTAGATATTTCTGATACCGATCCTGTTTCCTTATTCGGTTTACACGACAAAAATATCCAGATTCTGGATAAATCATTCCCGGATGTAAAAATCAATGCTCGAGGAGATCGTGTTAAAGTAATTGGCTCAAGTGATGATGTAGCTCTTGTTAAGAATATTATTGAGGGTATGATTGGAGTTGCTGATCGTAAGGGATCTGTTTCTGAAAATGAAGTTAAAACGCTGATCACTCTTAAATCAGGTGAAAGAAAGGCCAGAAACCCGCTACCTAAAAATATCAAAGAAGGCGACCTGATTCTATATACTTATGATGGGATTCCAGTCCATGCTAAAACTCCTGGACAAAAACGAATTGTTACTACTTCCAATGAAAGTGATATACTTTTTTCAATTGGGCCGGCGGGGACCGGAAAAACGTACACTTCTGTTGCTCTTGCTGTAAAAGCGATGAAGGAACAACGGGTTAAAAAAATAATCTTAGCCCGACCTGCAGTAGAAGCCGGAGAAAGTTTAGGTTTTTTACCGGGCGACTTGAAGGAAAAGATCGATCCTTATCTTCGTCCACTTTATGATGCTTTGGAAGACATGATCGAGCCCGATAAACTCGATTATTATCTGACCAAGAACATGATTGAAATCGCGCCGCTGGCTTACATGCGTGGAAGAACCTTGAACAATGCGTTTGTAATTCTGGATGAAGCTCAAAATGCAACCAATGCTCAAATGAAGATGTTTCTTACCAGAATCGGATTTAACAGCCGGGCGATCATTACCGGAGATGTTACCCAAACCGATCTTCCCAGAAAACAAGAGTCAGGTTTGATCACTGTTCAGGATATTTTAAAAGATGTGGATGGAATTGACTTCGTGTATTTGAGTGAAGAAGATGTTGTACGCCATAAATTGGTGAAGGATATTATCAACGCCTACGAAAAGTTTGAATCATAACTGTTGCAAAGTATCTTAGTGACACAGTAACAAAGTAAGTGATTATGATTAAAACATTTCGAGACTTAAAAATCTGGCAGCAATCCATGGAGTTGGTGACTGAGATATATCGCGCTACATCTTCTTTTCCTGAGGAAGAAAAATATGGGTTAACATCGCAGTTGAGAAGATCATCAGTTTCAATACCTTCAAATATATCTGAGGGCTTTGGAAGAAACTCCCAAGGAGATTTTAAACGATTCGTGAACATTTCAATGGGCTCACTATTTGAATTACAAACTCAAATCGAAGTAGCCAGAAACTTAGAATTCATCTCCAAAGAAATCTTTGAAAACTTATACGATCACTCACGAGAAATAGAGCGCATGATGAGTAGCTTTATCAGAACATTAAAATAAAAAATCCACTTTGAATTAAAGGTTGCTTTGCAACTCTGTCACCTCTTACACTATGTCACTTAAAAATACGTACGCAGCTGCACTTTATGAAGGTACTTTTTCGGTAGGATTAGATAAAAAATTCAATCGTATTTCCCGAGATGATAAACCGGCTAAAGGTGCACTCAAAATTTCTTTGAACCCCTTTTTGATTTCTACTCCCGATAGAAAATTTCTTTTTGATTGCGGAATCGGAGTATTCGGAGAAGATACCGGACCTCATGTTATTCGTGAAAATCTGGAAGCTCATGATCTGACCGAGTTTGATATCACAGATGTCGTTTGTAGCCATTTGCATTATGATCACATTGGCGGACTTGCACACAAAGAGAATGGATATTGGGAGCTCACTTTTCCTGAAGCTAAGATCTGGGTTTCAAAAAAGGGCTGGGAAAAGGTGATGAACAAAGAAGTGTATTACGATGAAGAAAAAACGGAATTCGTTTCTTTCATTGATGCTAAAGCTGATCTTCATTTTTTGGATGCAGAAGATGAAGCTTATCAGGAATTGAAAGTCGAAAAGATCGGCGGTCATACAGAATTTCATCAGGTTCTTCTTTTTAATGACGGAGAGAACAAGTTTATGCAAGCAGGTGATGTGATCGCTACCCGAAGTCAGGTGAACCGGAAATTTGCTGCAAAATACGATTTTGACCCTAAAACCAGTCAACAGCAACGAGAACGACTTGCAAAACTGGCTTTTGATGAAGGTTATACTATTTTAGGCTACCATGACGATAGCACACCAATTATTAAACTTACCGGTTACGACGATAAAACCGGATACACTACTGAAGCCATAGATTCTCATGTCCCTGCCTGATCATATTTTTCAAATTAAAGACTTTCTTGTTGAAAAGGGATTTCCCGATAAGATCGAAGCTGTTGTAATTTTAGGTTCCGGGCTTGGTGATTTTGGGGATGAAATTCTAAATCAAACCGTTATCCCCTATTCTGAAATTCCAAACTTCCCACAATCTACTGTACAAGGACATTCCGGAGCGTTGATATTTGGCGAAGTGGAAGGAAAAACCACATTAGCATTTTCCGGTCGATTCCATTTCTACGAAGGATATGGATTTGATAAAACGGTTATTCCTGTCCATCTAGCTTATGTTTTTAATGCCGATAAACTGCTGGTTTCCAATGCCGCCGGTGGAATTAACCTCGATTTCAGAGTTGGTGATCTGATGGTGATCGAAGATATCATCAAACAGAATATGGGCTTGAAAGCAGCTCCTTCTTCTAAAAAGTGGTCACTTGACCTTTATACTGTAGCAGATAGAGTTCAGGAAATTGCTGAAGAAGTTGGAGTAGCAACTAAGCGAGGGACCTACCTTTATGTAAAAGGACCTAACTACGAAACCAAAGCTGAGATCAAGGCTTTTCGCATGATTGGTGGAGATTCGGTTGGAATGAGTACCGCTCCCGAATTGATGGAAGCAGCTCGTCTTGGAATTAGATCTGCTGCTGTTTCACTTATCACCAATGCTGCTGCCGGAGTAACCGATCAGAAATTAGATCACGCAGAAGTAAAAGAAGCCGCCGAAATGAAGAAAGGAGAATTTGCAGAGTTGGTGAAGGGATTGATTAAAGAGTTTTGAATGGCTTTTAGTTAAATGGATACCTCATTGATACCAGAAGATATATTCACTTTATTATTTTTTGTCACTTTTTTTGTTGCTATAACAGAAACCTTGCTGATCATTTTTTGGAACAAATTTTATTTCCAACTAGGGATTCCAATCTTTAAATATAGTGTTAAGTGCAATCCTTCTACATTTAGAGTTACAGAGGAAAGACTAAATAGAATTGATAATGACAGAACCTTAGCTAAAATTGGGTTTAAAAAGTACTCGATTGATGTATTTATGTTTGTTGAATCGTATCTGCAAAAAAGTAAAAGTGTACGGGGTGGCTATACTCTTTTAATGCGTGGTATGCTATATATTGATGATGAAGATTCTCAGGTAACAGTTTATGGGTTACTGAATACGTATCCTATTTTTTTTCTTGCTTTATCGGGTTTTTATGCGTCCTTAGAGCAATCCTTTGTGATATCATTTTTCCTACCCGTGTTAGTTTTTGAAATCATAATCTATTTCGTACAACTCAAAAGATATAAAAGCATTGCCAGAAGAGTAGCTTTAATAATAGATGAAGCTGGATCATAAGATTCTTTTTTGACGACACATCGATTTTGTTAATTATCAATAGAGTTTTTTAGCTCATCTCTGTTAACTCTCAAAAAAATCCTACACAACAAATCGTAAATTCTGTAAGTGCAATGTGGTTGAATTGTGTCATATTCAATTACAACAATTTATCAAATCATGAAACACACTTATCAAATTAACGGAATGAGTTGCAATGGTTGTAAAACCCATGTAACCGAAGCACTTTCTGAGATTAAAAATATTCAGAACGTATCAGTATCACTTCAAGAAGGAACTGCTGAAATTGAAATGTCCGAACATGTGGAATTGGAAACACTTCAGGATTCATTAGACAAACTTTCAGGAAATTATTCGATCCAACTACCCGACGATCATTCTCATCATGAGCATTCTAAAAAAGAAACAAAAAGGGAGAAAAATGGCACCGGTGTATTTTACTGCCCCATGCATTGCGAAGGTGACAAAACCTACGATGAGCCCGGAGATTGTCCTGTTTGTGGCATGGATCTGGTGGAAGAACAAAGTATGAGTTCGGGCTCTTCTTCTGATATTTATACTTGCCCGATGCATCCTGAAGTTGAACAAAAAGGTCCCGGTTCTTGTCCAAAATGTGGAATGGATCTGGTTCCTAAAAAAGCGGATGAATCAGCCGAACAAAAAAAATATAAAGCATTACTTAAAAAATTCTGGATTGCAGTAGCTTTTACCCTTCCTATTTTCATCATCGCTATGTCGGAGATGGTTGAGCCGAATCCCTTATATGAGTTGGTAGACATCACCAAATGGAATTGGCTTCAGTTCTTCTTATCAATACCTGTCGTTTTTTATGCTACATGGATGTTCTTTGAAAGAGCCTATAGATCTATAAAAACCATGAACCTCAATATGTTTACACTTATTGGGATTGGAGCAGGTATTGCTTGGGTGTTCAGTGTAGTGGCGTTAATCTTCCCTGATGTATTCCCCGAGCAATTTAAAACAGACGCTGGCACTGTACACCTCTATTTCGAGTCGGCTACTGTAATTCTTACCCTCGTACTTCTTGGGCAGGTAATGGAAGCTAAAGCACATGCACAGACCAACGATGCCGTGAAGGAGTTGATGAAGCTTGCCCCAAACACCGCCATTCGTGTTGTAGATGGGAAGGAAGAAGAAATCCATATTGACGAAATCAAAAAAGGTGATCATCTAAAGGTCAAACCAAGTGATAAAGTACCTGTAGATGGAGTTATCGTTGAAGGTCAGTCTTCTATCGACGAGTCTATGATTACGGGGGAACCAGTACCGGTAGATAAATCGGAAGGCGATACGGTTAGCTCGGGCACTATCAATGGAAATAGTAGCTTCATCATGAAAGCTGAAAAAGTGGGTGATGAGACCTTACTTGCTCAAATTGTTGATATGGTGAACAAGGCCAGCAGAAGTAAAGCTCCTATTCAGAATTTGGCAGATAAAATATCCAGCTATTTTGTACCCATCGTAATATTGGTATCGTTGATCACCTTTGCCGTTTGGGCGATTTTTGGGCCTGAACCTCCCTATGTTTATGCCTTAATTAATGCCATTGCTGTTCTCATTATCGCATGTCCTTGTGCACTGGGCTTAGCCACACCTATGTCGATTATGGTAGGTGTTGGGAAAGGAGCACAAAACGGCGTTCTTATCAAAAATGCAGAGGCACTTGAACGTTTTAAAGAAATGGATACGCTCATTATCGATAAAACAGGGACTATTACTGAAGGAAAGCCTTCGGTTGAATCAGTGGTCACTGTTTCAAATGCGTATACTGAAGGTGAAATTTTACAGTTCATCGCTTCGGTTAACAATGAAAGTGAGCACCCACTGGCTAACGCTACAGTTCAGTTTGCAAAGGATAAAGAAGTGGAGTTCCTTAAAGTTCAGAACTTCAATTCTGTGACAGGGAAAGGTGTTCAGGCTGAAGTTGACCAAAAATCAATCCTGCTTGGAAATAAGAAGCTGTTAGAAGAAAATGATCTAAAGCCCTCTTCTGAACAGCAATCGAAAGCCGATGAATATGCTCAAAAAGGCAAAACAGTGTCATGGTTAGCCATTGATAAAACCATTGCCGGTTTTGTGGTGATTGGGGATAATATCAAATCCAGCAGTAAGGATGCTATTGCTTCATTAAAAAATCGAGGTATAGAAGTTATCATGCTTACTGGCGATAATCCTCAAACGGCTGAGGCAGTAGCTGGCGAGGTTCAAGTTTCTTCTTTCCAGGCCGAATGCTTACCTCAAGATAAACTCAAAGTGATTGAAGACCTACAAGCTGAAGGTAAGATAGTAGCAATGGCTGGAGATGGAACTAATGATGCGCCGGGATTAGCTCAAGCCGACATTGGTATAGCTATGGGAACAGGAACAGATGTTGCCATGGAAAGCGCTATGATTACCTTAGTTAAAGGGGATCTAAAAGGTATAGTGAAAGCTCTAAACCTTAGTGAGCGAGTAGTGAAGAATATCAAACAGAATCTATTCTTTGCACTCATCTATAACACCCTTGGGGTTCCTGTAGCAGCCGGAGTATTATATCCAATCTTTGGCTTACTACTCTCGCCAATGATTGCCGCTTTAGCTATGAGCTTTAGCTCTGTTTCGGTAATTGGTAATGCCCTTCGACTAAAAGCCGTTAAACTATAGTTCAAAAAAAGCCCTTAACTATGTTAGGGGCTTTTCAATTTCTGATAGGAGTCTATTGAGAATTAATTTATTTAAGTATTTGCTTAAATAATAAAATTAGAATACAATTGAATAAAACTATCCCATATTATGAGTAAACAAGATTGTATAAGAGAGGTAGCTGATCTCAATCAAATAAACCGATGTATAAATTCCTTAGAACAGGTAGATACATCTATCTATAAATTAACTGATATTCTAAAACTAGCAGCGAATGACGTTAGGCTTAAAATTCTTTTTCTGTTAAATACTGAGGAAAAATTATGCCCTTGTGATCTCGGGGATATCCTGAATATGAGTATACCTGCTATATCTCAACATCTTAGAAAATTAAAAGATGGTGGTTTAGTCGATACCACCCGGGATGGGCAGGTTATTTTTTATTCTCTCAATCCTGTCTTTAAGAAAATTCTGTCTCCAATTTTTGGACACATAAATAACAACCAACTATTAAAGGTTTTAGCAGCATGAGTAAACAAAAAAACAATCAAACAGAGACCAAGTGGATCGGAGCAGGAATCTTTACCGCATTTTTAGCTTCTTTATGCTGCATCACTCCTGTTGTAGCTTTAGTAGCCGGTGTAAGCGGAGCAGCAGCTACTTTTTCCTGGATTGAACCATTCAGACCTTATATAATTGGGCTTACCGTACTATTGCTTGGTTATGCATGGTATCGAATATTAAAACCCAATTGGGATCCGGATTGTGCTTGCGAAGAAAATCCATCTTTTCTTAATTCTAAAAGCTTTTTAGGAATAGTAACTGTAGTTGCTGCGCTGTTAATAAGCTTCCCTTACTATTCGACTATTTTTACTTCGAAACCGGATCAGAAAGTCGTATACGTACAGCAAGATCAGGTTGAAACTGTTTCATTCAATATTGACGGAATGACCTGCGCAGGATGTGAAGCAGCAGTCTTAAGTGCCGCTCATGGGGTAGACGGTGTACTCGAAGCTTCTGCTTCTTATGAAAATCAAAATGCTGTTGTCAAATTTGATAAAGAGAGAACAACAATCCCAACTATTATTGAGGCTATAAACAAAACCGGTTATATAGCTTCAGAAAGCGAGAAACTTAATTAAATTTATATGAAAACCACCATTGCTGAATCAACCATAACATGCACTAAATGTGGAAATCAATCCACAGAAACCATGCCAACAGATTCCTGCCAATTCTTTTGGGAATGCCCTGAATGTAAAGAGGTTCTGAAACCTAAACAGGGAGACTGCTGTGTATTTTGTTCTTATGGAGATGTTCCCTGCCCTCCGATACAGCAAGATAAAAGCTGTTGTTAGTTATGAACTATAAAGACATTAAAAAAATAAAAATCTTAATATAGGAGACACATGAAATTTGATCTAATTGTTATAGGTTCCGGGATGTCAGGAATGACAATCGCGAATAAATGTGCTGCAAAAGGTTTAAAAACTGCCGTCACAGATTCAAGGCCATATGGTGGGACCTGTGCGTTAAGAGGTTGTGACCCGAAAAAGATTTTGATTGGGGCTGCTGAAATCATCGATCGAGCCAACAAAATGTCAAACATTGGCATTTCCGGGAAAGTAGAAATTAACTGGAATGAATTAATGGCATATAAAAACGATTTCGTTACCAATATGCCGCCAAGGGTTGAGAAAGGGTATCAAAAAAATGATGTCACGATGTTTCATGGTGCTGCAAGCTTTGATTCTCCCAACTCTATCAAAATTGGTGGTGATATTTTAGAAAGCGATAAAATTGTTATTAGTACAGGAGCAAAAGCACGGACATTAAACATACCGGGCAACGATCTTTGTATAGATAGTTCTGATTTTCTTAATCTAGATAGCCTACCAAATCATGTTACTTTTATTGGTGGCGGTTATATTTCATTCGAATTTGCACATCTTGTGGCTAGAGCCGGAAGCAAAGCAACCATCCTGCACAAAGGTGAAAGACCTTTAGAAAATTTTGATGAGGACATGGTAGATCATCTGGTAAAAGCCACAGAAGGACTCAACATTGACCTTAAGCTAAAATCTGAAGTAGTAGCCATTGAAAAAACCAACAACCATTTATTAGTTACAGCCAAATCTGAGAATTCAACCCAAACAATTCAAACTGATATGGTAGTAAATGCCGCCGGAAGAGTTCCTGAATTAGATGGACTTAATCTTGAAAAAGCGAATGTTGAGTACGGTAAAAAAGGAATTATAGTAAATGAGTTTCTACAGAGTAAAAGTAACTCATCTGTGTATGCTGCAGGAGATTGTGCAGCTACTCAAGGTTTGAATCTTACGCCCGTTGCGGTAATGGAAGGACATGCTGTTGCATCAAATATTATACGAGGTAATTCAAAGAAACCTGACTATACTGAAATGCCCTCCTCTTTATTTACATTACCTCCTCTATCGGCAGTTGGTTTTACAGAAAAGGAACTAAAGGATAAAGAGATATCTTATCATGTAAATTCCGGTTCTGCAAAAGACTGGTATAACGCTAAGAGAATCAATGAATCAACTTATGCATATAAAGTGTTACTAAATGACGAAGGCTACATTTTAGGAGCTCATTTAATTGGCCCCCATTCAGAGGAAACCATTAACCTTTTTGCACTGGCGATAAAAAATAAGATAAAAGCCAATTCGCTTAAAAGTTTTGTTTATTCGTACCCTTCTATGGCATCAGATGTTGGCTCAATGGTTTGATAACCTAAATCTTATTCACCAACTTCAGATCAAGGGGTTCTATTTTTACTCCTCCGGAGATGTTCCCTGCCCTCCCATTCAGAAAGGCAGAGATTGCTGTTGAAATCGTTAATGTATTATCTCGAAGACCAATGCAGAGCTATTACTTTCCACATCCCATTCTCTTTTTTGAGTACGGCAAGTTCTAAGCTACTCAAATCAATATCTCTTCCTGAATAAGTTCCTGTCATTTTTGTTTTTGAAGTCACCCATGCCATATTTCCTTCTACACTAATTTCCTGAGATACTTCTTCCCTGTTCATTGCAGATAAAAACTTTCCATCTGAATGAAAATGATGAGATAAATACTCACTTTTGGTTTCCATACCGCCACCTTCAAGAATTGTGACATCATCATGCAGAATCTCTCCTGCTTTTTCAGAATCATTCTCTACAATTGCCGTTTCAAGATCATTCAACGTTTTTGCAATCATTTCTTTGTCATTAGTTTCTTGAGCTACTAATGCTATACTTGAAATGAATAGCATTAGTAGTGTATATGTAAATTTTCTCATAGTGATTTTCCTTATAAGTTAATTTGAGTTATTAATTTTAAGCCATTTTTTATAGGTTTCATCGTCCCACAAATTTTGAACAAAAGCAATTACAGCCAACTTTTCTTCTTCAGAAAGCACTTCCTGAAATGAAGGCATGCTCCCCCCTAAAGGAATTCCACCTTTGTTGATGGTTTCCATCAGCACTTCGGTAGAATGATGCCATGTATGTGCAGATCCGTTAAGTGGCGGTGCCGGAAACTGCCCGTTAGGATTCGGGGTTTTCCAATCCTCCACCAAACCTTGACCTTTTCCTCCGTGACATTGAGCACAGTTTGCTGTAAACACTTGTTTACCCAGTTCAAATTGTTGCTGGGTGTACCAACGACTTTCTTTAAAAGTGATCGATCCATCAACAGCCTTTGTTTCTTTTTGTTTTTCTCCACAGCTTACCCAAACAAGTGAGCTGGTAGCAAAAACAAGAACAAAGAGTATTTCTTTAGACTTCATCATAAGTTGCTTTACTTTGAAATTTTTCCGCAAAAAATAAGCTTAAAGCAGGTAATATAGTTATCTGCAAAATAGGGGAAATACCTACCTGTAAGCCTACAATATTAAGTGACGGCATGCTTTCATTATAGCTCCATAGTTCCCAGTAAATGGCAATCCATTCCAAGAATATAGCGGCGAGAAAACTTATCAAAACCAATACACAATAGTCTCTAAAGTGTCCTCTAAAAAAATGTATTGAATTAAAAGTTTTGGTGATCCCTTTCCAAAGTGTGAGAACGATTAATATATCACCAAATACAGCTGCCCACATCCATATAGTTCCTTTCCAAAATGGCCAACTCCACATGTCATAAAGAAATACGCACTGTGTAAATTCCCAAAGTGTATTTAGCAAAAAAGCCCAAAGAACTACACTTATCGTGCGGTTCTTTAGGAATGACTTTAACTTTTTCAAAATGTTAATTTCGTATCGCTCTGGATGAACCATGATTCTGCATGATCTTCCATCCCAATTCTGTTTTCTTAAGAACTGAAGTAGCTACGGCTTGTCTTTCGATAGTTCTGCTGTCAGCCCCTCCGGTCACGATCTTATAGTTGTACGTCTCAAAGGCTACTGCAATCTTTCCTTCAATCTGTACATCCACTTTATAATCGATGAACGAAAATTCTTTAAAATGACCCAATTCAGGTCCAATATGATGATCTAAATAATCCTGATAGCTTCCTTCATATTTTCCGTTTTCAAAAACATCTGCATCATCTGTAAATAGTTTTTGTGTTCCGGTTACATCTAAAGCCTCAAGTGCACTTTTATACGCTTTTAGTACTTTTTTTACAGCTTCCGCTTCCTCGGAACTTGCCATATTCTTATGATTCTCATGATCCATATTCTGAGCTGATATGTATCCCGTTGATAGTAATAATAAACTTGTTAATAGTATTGTTTTCATGTTATTTACCCTTTTATTTTAGTTGTGATAATTCGATTTTTGAAATGAGAATACTTCCTTCTCCTTCAATTCTTAAACCTACAGATCCTGATTCCGGAGCATCTCCGTGTCCATGAACAGCCATTTCTTTATTTATATATCCCCTGAAATGAGTACCGTTTCCGACAACCCTAAAAAACTGAACTCCACCTGTTTCAAATTTACCTTCCTGAAACACATTGTTTTCACCTTGCTCTTTTCTTCCCTGTATTATTACACCTGAAGATTTGAGCTGTACATAATCAAAATTTTCATTATCGATAAAGTGGTGAATCAACATCAAGTCCCCATCAAGATCAGTCATGTCGATATAGTAGTCGACCTGAACATTTTGATAATTGTTATGTGTGACGAAAGTGTTTGATCCTTCGTTTATGCTTAATTTCAAATACTGAGTACTATTTGAAGCTACCACTTCAGGATTAAGCTCGTTAACTGAGCCTTCCGTCCAATGAAAGTTTCCTATCAAATCAGTTACTGCATTTTCGTTCATTTCCCAGAACCAATCGCCATTTTCTTTTTGTGTAAAAGAAGATTCAGAAGAAGCTGGGTTTGAATCCGTTAAATCAGGAGAAACTTCTTCTTGTTCGAGTAATTGTCCGGTACCGGCTCCATAACCAAATACCATTTCAGCTCCGTGTTCTCCCGTTTCGTATAACAAAAAGATTCCCGGAAGTACTGCTACAAAAGCCAGGTATTTTGTAATCGATTTCTCAAAAAGTTTAAAATAATGTAGTCCGATTCTTACGATGGCATACGCTATAAAAAACCACACCAGCCAAAGAGCCCAGTCTGCGTGATTATTTAATACTGTTTGAGCTTCCGTAGGAAGAAAAACACTGTCCGCTGCTGATTTACCGGAGTAATAAACTCCTATTGCAGAAACAGATCCTACTATATATATAATCGTATTCTTCTTTTCATCCCACCATTCTTCGGGAATAAAAAGAGAAATAAAGTTCATCAATGCCGCTAAAATGATAATTCCAATTGGAAAATGAACCAATAGCGGATGAATATTTGGTGCCCATTCAGGTATAAGTTCCATAATATTTAATTTGTATAGTTTAAAATTTAATGTAAATAAAAAAAGATACTCCTACAGCATTAATAAGAATAAAAAGAGTAACTGCGACCTTCTTAATTTTTCCGCCGCCTTCCATATCCATATCCATGCTTGCCCCATGTTCTTTTTTGTGTTGTTTGTATAAATAGATCAGCCATCCTGTTACCATTGTAAAGGCAATGTTCATCCAAAAGGTATAATCAATCTTGAATTGAGTGACTTCTTGAACCACTTTTGCTGACTCAGGGATGATCCCAAAAAATGAAAATGCACTGTTCAGAATTAATGCAGTAGCCACAATACTCACAAACATTATACCTGCGATATACAGAGCAACCTTCCATCCATAATATTTAGCATTGATATGAACCAACGGTGGGACCATCAGATCTGAGTAAATGAAGCCCATAATTCCGGCGAACATAACTCCGTTCTCATTCAATACTGTTGCCAAAGGAATATTTCC
>TARA_R100000655_G_scaffold43782_2_pt1 | contig 21846 bp, 30 predicted proteins | sample TARA_R100000655 | Tara Oceans TARA_R100000655 (sample SAMEA2622497) | marine metagenome | biome: marine biome (ENVO:00000447); feature: deep chlorophyll maximum layer (ENVO:xxxxxxxx); material: "saline water (ENVO:00002010), including plankton (ENVO:xxxxxxxx)" | depth 90 m
CAGCATACGACACTGAATATGTTAATGTGTTTTCAGATATGTTAGCACAAGAAAGAATTAACTATGATAAAAGTGTACTTGAAAAGATAGGTGATTCTATTGTAGGTTTATTTAAAGGTGAAGGTTTTGATAATATAAGCTTTAAAGACGGAAGAGGTGTTTACAACTTCATGAAAGCATATGGTAAGAGTATGCAAGAAGGTAAATTAACAGAAGAAGCTAAACAAGCTATTGGAGACGTTGATCTAGCAAAAAAAGGTGACTTACAATTTTCTAAAGAAGTTAATCCAAGAGCACAACAATTTTTAGATCTTGAAATAGATAATAAATCACTAGTTGATATAATAAACTCACCACAATCTACACAAGAAGATAGATTTGGAGCTGTAGAAGCTTTAATAGAAAGAAACTGGCCTGTAATTAGTAACGCACTAAAATTCGATCCTAATGGCCAAATACCAATCGAGGCAGTTAAAGAAGCTGTTGCAGAACAAATGCTTGGTATATTCCCAACGGTAACATTACCAAACGGTAATAAGGTCAGCCGTAAAACTCCATTATTTAATACTTATAATCCAGACAACGAAGTAACAACCTTTTTAGGATCAACACTTAAAAATAGACAAGCTGAAATATTTACTAGAGCTAAAGCTATTGGTGGTGTTGAGCAAATGGGTGTAGATATATCAGAAGCTAAAAATGTTAAAGCTAAAGAAACTAAAAAAGATACATCAAGAAAACAAAGAAAACAAAATAACTTTAACAAGGTTATTAAAAATGTAGAAGGTGAACCTTTTTATAATAAAAAACTAGAAGGACAAATAAAAAACCTTATAACAAGTGCTTTATCCGCATTAGTTAAATTAGCAGGTACTGATCCAAATCCAGCAGCAAGAGCTAATAGAAATAAAAAAATAACTGAAGAGGTTGAAAAATTAATAGCTAAAATAGAAGCTTTAATAAATAAAGATATAACAGATAAAGTATTAAACGAGCTCGGACCAATTAAGTCTAAAAAAGTAGATGGTAAAAATGTAGCAGTAATTCCAGATCAATACATGGAAATGTTAACAATGGGCTTTGAAGATATAATAAAAGCTTATCCTGTTGCTAGGCTTAAAAAACTTAACACAATATTTAGTAAACAAGAAATAGGTGTTACAGATAAAAAGAATTTAAAGAAAGATAATCCTTTACTTAAAAAAGATAGTTATTATAGAAAGGTAGATCATAGAATATCTAAACCTTTAAAAGCAACATTTATAAAGTATTTTACACAAGGTGGTTTAACAACATTAAGAGCTAGACAAAAGCAACTTGCTAATGATATGGCTGGTAATTTTGTGCAAATAGAATTAGGCAATATATTAAACGATACTAAAATTGTTGAAGGTATGGTTAAAAAAGCTAATCTACACAGTAGTACCACAGCTGTTATACAAGTTCAGAAATTAATACAGGATATTCAAAAATACTTAGATCCTAAGGTTACTGAAAAAATGGATGGTGATATTGTTCAATTTAGTAAAACTGCTCATTCTATAACTAGAGGAGATATAGAAAACGATATAAAACCTAATAAAAAACTTATACCTAAAATATTATCATTAATAACAGAACATAGAGGTAGTTTTATTACTAACTTTAAACAAGTTGATAATTATATAGAAAAAACTATAAGAGATATATTAGTGAATAATGTAGCAGAATTAGGAATAACTAAAGAAGAAGCTAGGTTAATTGCTAGAGAAATAGGTTCTGAGTGGAAAATAAAAGACTCAGTTGTTAAAGCTAAAAAATATAATGTAGAAAAAACTGTTGACTTCTTAATACAAAACGTTAGCTACAATTTAAAAGAAGCTACCGACATGGATAGTATAAACGCTAAGTTAGGTTTAAAAAATGAAAAAGATTTTAATAGTAGAAGTAGTTTAAATGATGTTAGGCAAGCTGTAAAATGGTTATTTGATTCTGACATATCTTTAGCAGATTTTATAAAATACATTTATCCTTCTGTTTACATGCCTGCTAGATTAGCTGGTTTTAAAGCTAAAGGAGCTATAAAAAATATATTAGTAAAAGCATCAGAGCTAATTGAAATACCATTAAAGAAAAATAAAAAAGGTAAAATGGTAAAACCTACAGTTAGAGATTCTATATTTGCTAACGCTAAGGACGCACAAGATAATTTAGGTTTTAAACCAGAAAGAGGTCAAGCAAGAAATGATAATACATATAAGCATGGACAATGGTATGTTAATGAAGATAGCGATTATAATAACCTAGATGATAATGGTAAAAAACAAGCTGTAAAAGAAATATACGAAGATTCTAAAGCTGAAAAAGATTTTATGTTGGATGTGTTATTACCTAAAATAAAAGAAGGTTACGATAATGGTAACATAAGCTTAGGAGCTGTACAATGGTTATTAACTAATTTATTTGCAAATCAATTTAGTCCTGGTAAGGTAATGGCTGGTCCTAGATATTTACCTAGTGATAAAAATGGTAATTTATTAAGTAAAGAAGAACAAATAAAACAAGGGCTAGCTTACAAAGATGATAAATGGGTATTAGAACATATGTCACCAGCAAACTATATAAGAGATTTAGCTTATTTATATGTTGTAACAGGTGATAAAACATTATTACAAAAAGAAGTAGCAAATTATGATGTAGCTATAATACCTCAAAAACAAGACGATGCTTTAAGTAAAAGTGGTCGTAGAAGTAAAATGGGTATTAACCATAAACCTGGTGATAGTCAATTTGAAACTAGATATGATGATCTACCTATGTACATGTATGATGTTGTTGAAGATAAGGTTATTGCTCCTAGTTTAATACAATATAGTAAATCAGATTTTGAGCTACAACAAAAAGTAAACAAAGCAATTGAAATAGCTAGAGATCCTGATGCTCCTCATAAAGGTATAAGTATATTTGATTTTGACGATACATTAGCATATAGTGATAGTAAGATTATAGTTAAAATGCCTGACAATACTGTAACTGAAATAACACCTGCTGAATTTGCTGTAAAAGCTTCTGAGTTAGAAGCACAGGGAGCTGAGTTTGATTTTAAACAATTTAACGAGGTTATAAATGGTAAACCTGGGCCACTAGTTGCTAAACTTAGAAAAGCTATTGGTAAGTTTGGTAATAAACATATATTTATATTAACAGCAAGACCTCAACAAGCTGCTCCAGCTATATATAAATTTATGAAAGAATTAGGTTTAGAAATACCTATTGAAAACATAACAGGTTTAGAAGATGGTAGACCTGATGCTAAAGCTGAATGGGTTATAGATAAAGCAGCTAATGGGTATAACGACTTTTATTTTGTAGATGACGCTTATAAAAATGTAGAAGCTGTACAAAAAGTATTAGAAGTTGTTGATGTAAATCATAAGGTTAAACAAGTTCAGTTTAGTAAGTATGATATAGATAACATCGAAACAAATCTTTTTTTAGCAGACGATATTGGTAATCGTATTCAACGTTACAACACTAAAACATATTGGAGAAAAAAATTAGAAATAGCAAAAGTAGCTCAAGAAGCTATAAATGAAAGATCACCTGATGAATTAAGGAAACTTATTGCACAGGAAAAGAATAAAGAAATTAAAGATGCGTTGAAATATGCTTTAGAAGTTATTGTTCTTGACAGAAGAGGACCAAATATAGATCCTATGACTGGTGAAAGAAAAGTGTTAACACCGTCAAGAAGTATACAATATAGTAAATCAGATCTAGACGCTGAAATGAATAATATAATATATGAGCAAAGCGGTGTAAATGCAAAAACAAATGTTAGTGACGCAGCTGCTAAATCAAAAGGATCACAAGTAAAAAATTCTTGGTGGATGCCACCAGGCGCTGAAGATTTTGTTGGTCTTATGTATATGTTTATGGGTAAAGGTGAACAAGGTAATAATCATTATAAGTTTTTTAAAGAAACATTATTTGATCCTTTTTCTAGAGCTATTCAAAAAATAAACCAAGCTAAACAGATTTATTTAAACGGGTTGCAAGAATTAAAAAAGTTAGAACCTGTTGTTACAGCTGAATTAAATGAAGATATAGGAGTTGGACCTTTCACTGTTTCAGATGGTATTAGAGTATATGTGTGGAACAAGTTAGGATACGAAATACCTGGTATATCTAAAAAAGAAATAAATGCTTTAGTAAAAGCTATAGAAAATAACGCTGGTTATAAAGCTTTTGGTAATGGTTTAATTAAATTAACTAAAGATCAAGGTTATACTAAGCCAGATGAAAATTGGACTGTTGGTAATGTAGCTAAAGATATAAACGACATAACAATGAAACAAGGTAGAAAATACTACCTTAAAGAATGGATAGAAGCTAAGAATATTATATTTAGTAAAAAGAATTTAAATAAAATAGAATCTATCTATGGTACTGATTTTAGAGAAGCTTTAGAAGATATGTTATGGAGAATGGAAAATGGTACTAATAGAAAATTTGGTAATAATAAATTAGTAAATAGATTTTCAGATTGGGTTAATAACTCTGTTGGTGCTATTATGTTCTTCAACATGAGATCTGCAGTTTTACAAACAATATCAATGGTAAACTTTGTTAACTGGAGTGACAACAATCCATTAAAAGCAGCTGCAGCTGTAGCTAATTGGGATCAATATGTAAAAGATTTTGTATACATATTTAATTCAGATATGTTAAAACAAAGAAGAGCTGGTTTGCAAACAGATGTAAACGAAGCTGAAATTGCATCGGCAGTTAAAGGTAAAAATGGTAATCCAACAGCTTTGTTAAGAGCTTTGTTAAGAGTAGGTTTTACACCAACACAGCTAGCGGATAGTTTTGCTATTGCTTCAGGTGGTGCTACAATGTACAGAAATAGAATTAATACTTATTTAGCTGAAGGTATGTCTCAAGCAGAAGCTGAAAAACAAGCTTTTCAAGATTTTGCAGATATATCAGAAGCAACACAGCAGTCAGCTAGACCTGATATGATTTCAATGCAACAAGCTGGACCATTAGGTAGATTAATACTTGCATTCCAAAATACACCAATGCAGTATATGAGATTAAGTAAGAAAGCTTTTCTTGATCTTAAAAATGGTAGGGGTGATGCTAAAACAAATATTTCGAAATTAGTTTATTATAGTTTTGTTCAAAACTTAATATTTACAGCTATGCAATCAGCATTGTTTGCAGTTGTATTTGAAGAAGATGAAGAAGAAAAAGATAAAATGTTTCTTAAAAAGAGACATAGAATAATGAACAACATGATGGATACAATATTAAGAGGTGGTGGTGTTTATGGCGCTGGTGTATCTACCCTTAAAAATATTTTACTTAAATTTAAAGAACAAGAAGATAAAGGATTTATGGCTGATCATACATATACTGTTATTGAGTTCGCAAATTTATCACCACCAATTGGAAGTAAACTTAGAAGAGTATATTCTGGTATACAAGAGTATAGGTTTAATAAAGATATAATGGCTGAATATGGATTTGATTTAAGAAGTCCTGCGTACAATGCGGTTGGTAATGTTGTTTCTGGTTTTACTAACGTTCCTTTAGATAGAGTATTTAATAAACTAAATAATGTTAGAGCTTCTTTGAATAATCAAAATGCAACTTGGCAGAGAATAGCTAACTTTATGGGTTGGAATACATGGGACCTTGGATCTGTTGCTGATCCTAATAGAGCTAAATTAAAAGAAAAAGTAAAAAAAGATAAGCTAAGAGATAAATCAAGAAATCCAAATAAATACAATAAAAGCAAAGACGAAGCACGTAAAAGAGCTCTTGAAAATTATAAAAAAAGAAAAAAATAAGTGATAATATAAGAATATAAAGACTTAACTATGAAAAAACTACTGATAATTATAATACTATTATTATCTGGCAATACTTTTGCCCAAGAGATAACCTACACAGAGGCTATCAAAACAAAGAAGAAATCAAACTTTTTTAAAGATTTATATAAAGATTTTTTCAAATACGGAACGTTTTACGCTGCTGGAAATATAGGTAGCGCGTATGAAACACAAAGACCTGACTTCTTTGTTAGAACGGATCCTGATAACTTATATGCTATCCCTGATGTTGTTGATCAAACAATATATCACCCATTTGATTATAGATACGGTATTGGTTTTAGAAAACTAGCTAGATTTGACTATGAAGTTAAAGGTGCAAACTTTTATAACGGTATAGGTGAAGACGAAAACAATGTTGGTTTATCTGCTCCTACAGCCGCAATAAAAGGCTTTGAATACTTAATACATTATGAAAAAGAAAGAAAACGTGGAGAAGAATGGATTAACAGTAGATATTTTTTAAGACATACTGGTGATAACCACATAGTAAAACTAGAGCAAAGGGAACAAGGAAACATAGGTTTTAAATATCAATCAGCAGAAGCTAGAGCAAGATTACCTATTGGAAAGAAATTTAGTATATCAGCTGGAGCTATATATCGTACTCATGAAAAAGCTTACGGATATAATCCAATTGAAATATGGTTAAACGAACAAAATGATGATGGTACAGCTGCAAACCCATGGTATACTCTTGGTTATGAGTATGGATACTATGATACTTATTATGTAGCTAATTATTATGATCAAGATGGAAACTTCGTACAATTTCCAGCATGGTTTTGGATGGACGAAGATGGTACATTAGTTGCTCATACAGACGAAGTGTTTAGAGATGAGGTATTTCCTGATCTTATGAACCGTTACAATAACGACATTTGGGATCAATTAGATCCTTATGGTGAAATCGCACCTGTAGTGGGAGCTGATTTTTATCACTACAAAAATAAATTCTGGATGCACGCTTACGCTAACTGGATACTACCTTATCACAAGTACTTAAAAGGTGATGAGGATTTTAGTTATCTTAATAGAGGTAATTGGGGTAAAGGTGGTTTGAGACAAGATTCAACACCTGAGCAATGGAGTGATTACCAAGCAGGTTTAATGTTTGGTTGGAAAGTTGGCAAGATGCTAGGTATATTTGTAGAGGGTGAATATACTAAATTTTGGGATTCAGAAATTTATAGTACAAATTTTGGAATTAACATAACAATGAAATAACTATGGCAAAGCAAATAGGTGAAGAAACTAAAATAACACTAGATTTAAAAACATTAGGCATGATAGGTGCGGGTATTGTAACACTAGTAGGTATGTGGTTTGCTTTACAAGCCGATATTGCTTTAGCTAAGGAGTTACCTGAACCAGTTATAGATCGTGTAGAATATGATCTAAAAGACGAATTGATCAGAGAAACTATCATGAACACACAAGAGGACGTAGAGGAAATGAAGGAAAAACTCGATAAAATCGATGAACGATTATACGAAATTCAAAAAAATAGATAACAATGAAATTTTTATTTACAATATTTTTAACACTATTAACTAATTTAGCATTTGCTCAACAAGACGTACCAGAAAAGTATTGGATCGAGGATTCGAACTTTGAAGAAAAAATTAATGAACACCACAGATTCGGAGACGATGATAAACTTCCTATTGTTGTGGAGTTTTGGGCTTCCTTTAATGCTGCTAATTGTTTTGCCGATTGGGATAAGATTGAAAATGCAGTTTATTACAGAGTGGATATTGCCAAGGCTCCGATTACTAAAAAAGAATATAAAGTCCGCATGGCGCCAACAATAATCTTATTTAAAGGTGGTGTAAAAGAAGATGTTTGGAAAGCTGGTTTAGATTTAGCAATGCCAACTGATTTAGAAGAGATACAAGAAGCAATTAATGAAGTCAACGAAGCATCAAAATTCTAAGGGATTAGGAGATACTATAGAAAAAGTAACAGTTGCAATAGGTATCAAACCTGTTGTAAAGAGAATATTTGGAAAAGATTGTGGGTGTGAAGAACGCAAAGAAAAACTAAACAAATTAATACCTTATAAAAATTAACAATATGTGGAAATTAACAAAAGAATACTGGAAAGATATGTGGGTTTTACTATGGAGTAAAACTACTGTAGATGAGATTATATTAGCTAAAGCTAGTGATATAAAAGATAAAGCTGCTAAATTAAGAGCTAAAGCTAAAGCTGTAAAGCAAGCATTAAAAAAGTAATGGAAAAATTAACTAAGCATGTCTCTTATAAAGAAGGAGTACATAGTATAACTGCTTTGAGGCTAGGTTTAAAAAATGATCCCTCTGATAAGCATTTACAAAACATGAAGCTCTTGTCAGAAAAGATATTTGAACCCCTTAGAACTCACGTAGGAGGTCCTATAAAGATAAATTCGTTCTATCGTGGACCTGAACTTAATGAAGCTATCGGTGGATCTGAAAAATCACAACATTGTCACGGACAAGCTATGGATATTGATGATACATTCGGCCATGCTTCTAATGCTGCAATGTTTGATTGGATTAGAGCTAACTTAGATTACGATCAGATGATATGGGAATTTGGTACAGATGAAAATCCTGATTGGGTACATGTGAGTTACGTTGATCCGGGCTCAAATAGAAATAGATGTTTAAAAGCTTATCGCGACGGCGGTAAAACAAAATATATGGTAATATGACAGAAAGACAAAGAGATTATGGTAAAGTAATATCAATAGCGGTTATGGCTGCTATAATTTTATTAGGTGTATTATCTAGCTGTACAGTATATAGACAACCTCAAATGAAGATAACGTCTGTATTAGCTGTAACTGCAGAAGGAGATACATTAAAATTACCTATTGATGTTATAAGACCTATATATAATTACAATACTTATCCAACAAATAGATACCCTATAGGATATAATACTTTTTATTATACTCCATGGAGAAATCATGGTTTTAATCCAAATATAAATGATTATAGACCTCTCCCTAACAACAACAATAATCCAAATATAAGTCAAAGTAATAATAATTCAATTGCTCCTAGAGCAGATAGAATAACTAATCCACCAGCAAACCCACCAAACCCAGCAGTTAATAATCCAAGAAAAAATAATTAATTATGCCTTTTAAATTAAAGTACAAAAATACACCATCTGCTTTTAAACAAACAGTAGATGGAGGTGGCGAATGGAACTATGAAGGTGGTGACGAATCATCAGCTAACGTAAGAACAAGAAAGATTGATGTTAGTGGTACAGGTACAACTGATAGAGAAATATGGGAATTAAATAAAGATGGTGTTCAAGATAATTATTCAGATTTTGAAACATTTGCAAATGAAGCTCAAAATTGGAGAGATAGTCAAGTAGAAACTCAAACTAGAGATGATTGGGAAAATACAGAGCATTGGTCAAAAGGACAAGATCATATATATAAAGATCATGGAGGTTCAATGCTAGGATTTTTACAAAGAAAAGTTAGAGGAAATTTTGGTGACTCTTTTAGAGCTGGAACTTGGAAAGAAGATTTTGAAGGAAGAAATAATCCAGAGCAAGTGCAGTGGTTTACAGATGCATTTAATAATAGTAAATCATATGATGAGTTTGTAGATTGGAGCAAGGTAAATGCTCCTTATGTATTAGAAAGAGGAAGAAGAGGTAGAAACTCAGGTTCATCAACAACACGTGGTAAAACAAACTGGAAAAGTTAAAAAAATAAAAATATGATAAGTCCAATAAGAAAAGGTTGCGGCCCAAGAGCGCTAGGTAAATATTCAACTCAAACTCCAACTCCATTTAAAGCTAAAAATAAAGAAGGTAAAGAACAGGGTGCTGATGGCATGGCGTGCTGGAAAGGTTACAGATTTGCTGGAACAGTAGATGGAAAAGATAAATGTGTACCAACAGGATCACCATTTAAAATAAGTGAACAACAATATAACAAGGAGAATAGAAAAATGAGAAAAGAAAATCCTACAATGGGTGAAAAGCTTACATCAGGTACTAATCCACGTAGAGTTTCATTTGCTTGTAGGTTTGGTAGCATGGACGGATCAATGACTGATGACAACGGCACTCCAAGTAGTTTGAATAAAGCTTTAAAAAAATGGGGATTTGGTAGCAAGGAAGCTGCTAGATCATTCTGTAATAATAATAAAGAGTCTTAGTTATGTGGGCTTTATTTAAAGATAAAAATGATATTAACGAAAAGAATGTGATAGGATTTGCATCATTCGTAGTAATGACATTGTTTGCTATTGCAGATTTAGCAACTAGTGTTATAGCTGAAAAAGATCTTATTATAAACGAGGTAGTTTATAACTCATTTGTGTGGGTTACATTAGGTTGCTTTGGAATATCTGCTTTTGAAAAGGTTAAGAAATAGCTTTTAACATATCATCAAACTTATCTAACTGGATCATATTCGATCCATCACTCCAAGCCTCTTCTGGTTTTGGATGTATCTCAAAGAAATAACCGTCAACGCCTAGTGCTTTGGCAGCTTTAGCTAAGTGTATAGCATACTTTGGATTACCATTTGTTGTATCACCTGAATTAGGTTTTTGCATTGAATGAGTACAATCTATTATAACTGGTACACCTAAATCTTTCATATCAATTATCTGTCTAAAATCTACGACAAGATCTCCCATACCAAACATACTACCTCTTTCAGTTAACATAACGTCTTCATTACCTGTGCTCCTTACTTTATTAATAGCATGTATCATGTTCTTACCACTAATAAATTGTCCTTTCTTTATATTAACAGTTCTACCTGTTTCACCTGCAGCAACTAATAAATCAGTTTGTCTACATAGGTAAGCAGGTATTTGTATTATATCTACGTATGGCTCTATCGCTTTAGCTTGCCATGGTTCATGTATGTCTGTTGTGATATTTTCTATACCATATTCTCTAAGAGATCTAAACATAAACTTAGCTTCATCTATACCTATACCTCTTTTAGATAATACAGATGTTCTATTAGCTTTATCAAATGATCCTTTAAATATATAGTCAAAGCCATACTTAGCAGCAAGACATTTACCATATTTAGCAACTGTACTTACTGTATGCCAGTCTTCAAGACTACATGGTCCTGCAATTAACATTGGTTTTTTCATGGTGTATATTTTATTGTTATTGTATTTTTAGGTATATATTTTCTTATTAATTTTATCCAGTCATCTTTTGACATTAATGTACAATGCATATTTTCACCATCCATGAAGTACGCATTTGATGGACTTTGTGGTATAGTAAAAATTATTTTATCAGAAGCTAAACTAGCTATGTCTTTTAATAACACTGGTATTTCTTCTAATGGCAGGTGTTCTATCACTTCAGCAACAATAACTAAATTAAACTTATTATCTGGTCTTGTATCATATTTAGGGTGAAAAGGATCGTATCTATAAAAACCAGAAAGATTTTCACCAAGGTATTCTACAACTGTTGCATTACCTAAACTCATTTGTTTATCATGCCAAATCTTTGCTGATCCACAACCATAGTCTAATAAAAAAGTACCTGGGTTTTGATCAACGTGTTTTTTAATAGTTTTAATTACAGTTTTAAATCCTCCACCACTACCATACCCAGTTGTTTTTATTAAAATAGATCCATCTTTTTTTAATACTTTGTATTTACCACCCCTGTGTAAAGCTTTGTATTTGTCTTCTGTTGACATCTCCTTGGGTGTTGATTTCATATCCTTCATATTTTGTTTCTATTACTTCTATATCGTACAAACCTAGTATTCTATTCTGTTCTAGATTTTCTTTAGTATATTTATCTTGCATACCTCTATATGCCTTTAACAAATAAGGTGAGTAAGCGTATATACCTAAATGTCTATCACCATAACCTATATCAGATCTTGTAAACCATAATGCTTTATTATTTTGGTGTATAACTTTAACATCATTTGGTTTAGCTCCTTTTGTATATGCTGTTAAACATAATGGACTAAATGGTGATAATAATCTTTTCTTAATAGGTTTTATAGTTTCATGATTTACATCAATCATATCTCCTTGTATATTCATTACATAATCGTAATTACCTACTAAATCTATAACAGCTCGTTTGGATAATCTATGTGTACCATTATTTGCTTTACCTGTCATGATACACCACTTTTGTGGTATTAGTTTAGCAATACGTTTACTATCAGTAGCTACAAACGTATCAAATCCCATCATACGTACTTTGTCAAACACAAGACGTATTAAAGGTTCATCATCGAACTTTATTAACATCTTATGTTTGAGTCTAGTACTATTCAGTCTTGCTGGTATTACTACAGCTATACTCTTCATATCTCTGTACCTGATGTTCTTCTACTTATATCATCGTGATTAAACTCAGCCCAATATAATTCAAAAGCTACGCCATTATCAATACCTTCAAACTGATGAAACTTTCCTGGTTTTACCATAGTAAAATCTCCAGGCCTGAGTATTGTCTCATCAACAAGACCTTGATCATCTTGCCATACTCTGACAAGCATTGTTCCGGATTCAACATAAAATCCATTCCATTTAAATTTATGTTCATGTTCTGAACATTTAAATCCTTTATTAAATTCTATTCGGTGAAACTCAAATACTCCATTAGCATGGATTTTTTCAGTCTTACCCCAAATCTTTCCTGCTTTCATTTTTTATTAAGTTTAAAATTTTATTTACTAACTCTGGATTTTTTTCATCTAAGAAAAAAACGCCAACGTGTTTACTATCTTCTATACCTTTAACATCTCTAACTTTATATGGTACATATCTACCACAAAAACAATCATACACTTTATTTGATATACTATTGTTTATTCCTAGTACAGGGTTATGATTTACTATCGCTATCTTCATTTAAAAAATATTTAAAATTATAATAAGGAGATCTATTCTCTTTACCTAGTTTAAAATGTTTTAGACTTTGATTTTTCTTATTAGGAAAATGTATACTAGTAGATATTCTAGGTGTCATAGATTCTGCTTTATGATATTGACCTATAGGTATATATAATAAATCTCCAGGTTCTAATTCATATTCAGCTAAAATTGTTCTAGGCTTTTCTCCTTTAAACTCTTTATACATTGTCCATTTTGTTTTACCATAATTGTGTAACAAAAAGTTTTCAGTACTATCTGCGTGTGGTGGAAAACTTCTTGAGTTTGGTTGTGGTGAACAATAAACGTTAGCACAACCTCTACCAAAGTAATTTTCTACACCGCTGCATATATTAACTAAACCTTCGTTTTGATATTCAGCCATAGGTATAACAAATGATTTACCGTTTTTCCAAAAATCATATACTTGTTTTTTAGTAAAAAATGGTTGATTTAATTTACCTGACTTAACTTTATCTAAACAAAACCTATCATCATTATCATCATAATTTAATATTTGTAAATTTTTTATATCAGGATATTGATTTACATATTGATTAAAATGATCCCAAGTATATAGATTTTTCATCCAGTCCTTACAAACTCCACAGTTTGATTTTAATACAAAGTGTTCTTTACCCCAATACTGGGTAAAAAACTCTTGCATTGTCATTGGGTATATTAACTCCTCGAAACTATCCATCACAACTTAAACAATTTTCGTTCATAGCTGCGTCAGCTATATCACCTCTTAATACTGATTCTGTTCTCATATAATATAAAGTTTTAATTCCTTTTTTCCAAGCTTCTAAGTGTACCTTATTAATAAACTTAGGATCTACCTGGGCCGGGAACGCTAGATTTAAACTTACAGCTTGATCTATATACTGTTGTCTTATTCCAGCTTGATTAACTAATTCTAATTGATTTATTTCTTTAAAAGTTTTATAAACCTCTTTAATAGGTATATCTTTATCTGGTCCTACCATAATTTTATCTAAAGCTTTAATGCCTTGTACAGATCCACCGTCTTTTAAAATTTGTTTCCAAATTTTTTCAGTGTTTAAATTATTTTCTTCTAATACATCTACAAGTGTAGGGTTTTTCCTGATGAAAGTTCCTTTTGCACTTTGGTCTGTAAAGACGTTAGCTGCCCACGGTTCGATGCCTGGCGAAATGTTTCCAGCCAGTTTGCTATTGCTGACGGTAGGTGCAATGGCACGGAGATGAGTATTGCGAAAACCAGTGCCAACACACCAAAGAGGTTCTCCATAAACATCCGCAAGCGCCATGCTAGCTCTTTCAGACTCGATTTTAATTTGTGAAAATATTCTTCTTGTTTCATATTGTGCTAATAATCCTTCGAAGGGAAATCCTTTTTGTTGTAAGTATGTATGCCAACCTAAAACACCTAAACCAAGTGCTCTACCTTTTTCAGCAGATCTTACAGCATTTTCAAAACCCCTTCTATTTTTTGCTTTTTGTATAAATTCTTCTAATACACCATCTAAAAACCATATACTATCATAGATTAAATTACTATCTTTCCATTCATGATATTTAGCTAGATTTAAACTAGATAAACAACATACAAAGCTATGATTTTCATCTGTGTGTAACACTATCTCTGAACATATATTTGTCATAAATACTTTCAGAGCATTATCCTTATATGCAGAAGGGTTTTGTTTATTAACATTGCCTTTATACATTATATAAGGTTCTCCAGTTGCTTTACGTTTTTGAAGTAATTTACCCCATTTACGTCTTGCAACTTTATCACCGTCTCTAAGCTTACGCATAAACTTATCACCGATTATAGTACATTGATGTAGGTTTAATGATTGTCTATTAATATCACCTTTAGGTTCTCTTATTTCTAACCACTCTTCCCAATCTTTGTGATCTATATTTAAATTAACTGATGCAGCACCTCTACGTACAGCTCCTTGATTAGTAGCTAATATACTAGAGTCATATAATTTACAAAATGGCACAACACCATCTGATGTACCGTTCATTGTAATTTCTGCCCCAGCTGGGCGGATTTGATTTATACCAACTCCAACACCTCCTCCGTGTTTAGCTAGTAACATCATCTCTAAATTTTTAGTTCCAATGTCTAAGATACTGTCTGCAACATCGATACCAAAACATGATATAGGTAAACCCCTTTCAGTACCTGTATTACTAAGAACAGGACTAGCAAGACAAAGCCAGCCTTTCCAGATATAATCGAAAAAGACTTCCGCCATCTCTGGTTTTTTAAGTCTTCTAGCAACTGTTTCAGCAACTCTTTGATATGCTTCTTTTGGTGTTTCTCCATTATATAAATATCCTCCTTGAATTGTTTTTTTGTATACGTCAGCTTCTGCCCACTCTGGGTAGTCCTGACCTTTTATCCATCTATTACTCCACATTATGTTATTAAGTGTTTTATCCAGGCAACAAGCCCATTAATATTTAATGCAACAAGATTCCATTGTTTTCTTGATGCTACTTGTATCAACACACAGCAAAAGCCAGCTATGTATAGCATAGGTTCTATTGTCCACTGTGCTGCAACTAAGAAGCCAGCTCCAAAATAACCAATCCTACTTGCTAGCTTTTCACCAGGTGTTAATCTTCTACTTCTTACTAAGAATTTTAGTATTTTGTGTCTCCAACTCATTTACCAGATATTTTCGAAGTCCTCTCCCTCATTTGCTTTGCTGTAGTCGGTCGGTCTGATCGCAAAAAAGTCAGTGTGAGTATGCCCACCAGTAAGATGGTAAAACCAATCCAAATTTTTCGCGGCTTCTTTATCGTATTCAAATTCTTCTGAGAGATCGAGGTAACCGAGCTCAGTAAGTTTTTCATTTAATCTTTTCTTTATAAATTGTTTTAAATCATAAGATTTCAACCCTTCGATATCTCCCGCTTCAAACATCTTGTCTATATATTTCATTTCAGCATCATGCATTACATGTGCTGCTTCAGTAATATGTGGTTTACAAGCCTCTTTTAAAAAGTCTTTTTCTTCACACATATGTCTAAATAATCTACAACCCATTCTTGAGTGTAGAGATTCGTCCCTTACGGACCACTTCATTTGTTGCCCAACACCTTTAAGTAAATTACGTAGTTGAAAGCTATAAAGTACTGCAAAAGCAGAGTATAAAGAAACTCCTTCTGCAAAAGCACTAAAAACAGCCAATGATCTACCAATTTCAATAGGATCGGAGCCATCATATGAAACGAGATTATCAAAACGCTCAGCCGTAGCTGGCTCATGTAAAAACGCTTCAAAGTCTTCAAGTCCCAATGTCTCATTTAAATAACTATAAGCTACAGCGTGTATTGTCTCTTGACTTCCAAACATCATGGCCATCTGCTGTATTTCGTGTTTAGGAAACCATGATACTACTTTCTGTGTCCAGTAATCACTTACTGCACATTCAGTCTGAGCAAAACCTAGTAGTATATTACCAACTAGGTTTTTTTCTTTTTTTGTTAACTTTTCATTCCAGTCTTTTACATCACCACTCATTGGGATCTCTGTATGCAACCAAAACGCCTGAGCTTGTTTTAACCAGCCTTCTGTGTAGTACTCAGGATACTCAAAAGGTTTGTACGGTATTCTATTGTCAAATAATCCCATATTAATTGTTGTAATGTAATGTTAAACAAATATCAAATATGAACACGTAAAACACGTGATCAATCTTGTAGTTATCCCAATCGGGATAATTTCTGTAACCAAATAATAAACCTTCATATAGGCCAAAACTTAGTTCCCATCTTTTTATATCATTCATCTTCCTTGTCCTTTATATTTAGGACCAGTATAATACTTACCGGTCTTTTGATTAGTATTTCTATTTTTTGAATGTACACCCGGTCTTTTTCTTCTAGCCGGTTTATATATATGTACTATTGCTCTTCTTGCCATTAAAATTCTAGTTTATATTTTTTATATTGATTTTTTAAATCTTTCCATTTTAAAAAACCTCTAACCCCAACACTCCAATTGATATATCTATCAATCTGTCTCAAAGCATAATGTCTTCTGGCTATTTCCTTAGCTTGTTGTTCTTTAAAATTAACCTTATTGTTTCGTCGCATTCTTTTTGATTTTGAGGTTTATACAATATAACATTTGGTAAATGTTCTTGTACATATTTTTTAAACATCTTCCATCTTAATGGAAAACTTTCGTTGGCTCTACCTTTGCATTCAATAATAAAGCCTCTACCTATAAAGTCTGGTGTATAAGATATATTTAATATTTTCTTATTTCCACGATCTTTATAATCACCCTTACCATTAGCACATCTTTCAAAAGCTGAAGATTCAAATTGATATGATGGAAATATCTCGTAAGTATGTCCTTCATAAACAGCTTGTATCTTAGCTTTTTTAAGAGCAATGTGCATATATTTTTCTAATCCAGATGCAAAGGTTATCCCGTCAACCACGACTTTACGTGATTGAACAGGTCCTTTTTTTCTCCTAAATTTTCTTCTCATCTTCTAAACATTTTTTAGCAGCTTCAATATACAATAAAGCATCCATTATTTCTTCTTGTACATCGGTTAAGAAGTCTAAAAGGTCTTTGTCTTTACCTTCTATTTCTTCATGCATCATAGCTCCATACTTGGCTTGGCCAACTAAGCTACGTTCGTCCATCTTCCTTAGTACTGATCGTACTACCTTGTCTTCTGTTTTAATCTGCATCTTTCACAAATGTTCCGTTAACCATTTTACCTGTACGTTTAGATATTACATTGTATGCTTCTGCTATACACGTTTCTATATGTACGTTGTTTAAATGTGCTAGGTTAGTTAATACTACAACCATATCACCTATTGCATCAACAACTTCATCGTGATCTTTTTCTAAGGTAGCTTTAGCTAACTCGCCCATTTCTTCTTGTAATTTGATTAACTGTGTTTTAGGATCGCCTGCATCATACAGTCCTCTTTCATCAGCCCATTGTCTAATGTTCTCAAACATTTTTAATGGTTTTTTAGAGCATTTAACTGGAATTGGTTTTGCAAACACATCATTGTTGTCGTAAAACCTAGCAAATGCTTTGTTATATACATAACTTCTATCATTATTAAACATAGAAGTTTTTACATTTTTCATTATCCAATCTATTGTTTTAGGTGTTATATCTAGCTGACCGTGTTCAGTCTGCCACTTCATACCTATGTTATCAAACAATTGGCCTTTCAGCTTATTGATAGGACATGGAAATGTAGTTGTTTGTTCAGTTACATTTATATTCATACTTGTTTTTGGTTTAAGGTTTTTATATGGTACCATATCTACTTTGTATCCATATTCTCTTTGTAATTCTATCTCTTTAGATGATATGTAATCTATATCATCAGAGTTTTCTAGTATTTCATATTCCGTTGAATCATATCCTTGTTGTACTGTGACCCGGTTATTAAGGTCACACGTTACACCGATTTTTTTACCTGGAATATGATAAATATAATAAGTCATAATTAATTAATTAAGTTTATCATTATATATGTGCATGTTATGTGCGTGATGGTAATACCATCCGATGTCCATAGACAGTCTATCTGCAACAAGTTTTTGCAACATACTAAAACAGTATTGATCGTTGCAGAAACCGTACCAGAGGTCATTAGAACGCATATAGACAGACATATTCAGTTTGTCATTAAGTATTGTAAATTGAACAGCATACGTACAAGGGGTATCTTTCTTGTATTGGTCATGCTCTTTACAATCGTATATACTAATCGCTGCGTGTCTAGTTTCTTTATGTTTTCTTAGCTTTTTGATAACGTACTCTAATTGATTTTCACGTTGCCATTGCCAACCATAATTACTATTTACACAACCTTTGCGATTAGACATTTTTACCCATATTGGTGGTATCTTACCATATATAGTACCTAGCTTTGAGATACTATTATCTCCTGATAAATACCACTGCCATTCGGCTTCAGCATACTCATGCTTCCAATTACGATCTTCATTTGTAATGTGGTTATCCATAGGATTTTCAATCCTAAAACCACAATTAAATATAGCTTTGGTATTATCAAAATCAACACCGGTTTTTATTATATGATCCCATAAGTAATTGTACGCATGATTAGCGTTGTAAAATTTATTTTCCATATTTATTGTAATAATATAATTGATATTCAGACACTTTCTCCCATATTGTTCCTGGTCCATAAGCTTTAGGTGATGTACCTAATAATCTTCTATTAGGATATTTACCTTTTTCTATATCTATGTACCAAGATCGTTCTCCCCATTTAGCCTGTCTTGGTGTTATACATATATCATTATGTAAGCACCAGTATCCAGCTTCATCTTCTTCGGTTGTACGAGTATACTCGCCCATACCGTATTTATTTTTCCCACGGAAGGCCGCTGTCATCTTCTTTGTCTAATACATTTATCTGTGGTACAAACGACCCAGACTTTGGTTCCCAGGTAAAAAAAGATTCACCTCCATTTTCTCCGAGATTTTGAAACTTAACTTTGAGTACTTTAACTTTAGTGTTCTTCGCATCATAATCCCTGTGTACCAGAAGGCCGTGATAAGACGCATCATACCATTCGCCTCCCCCTTTAATATTATACATTGTTGGTTCTTGTATTTTTCCATTTTGATCTCTCATCATTTTTGTCGGATGTGCTACTATAAACGTTAAAACGTCATACCTTTTACAAAACTGCTCTATCTTAGATAGGTAGTCCATAGTATATCTATTAACATCATCTGAAACTGCGTTATTATCTCTAATCTTATTATAAGGATCTATTACAAGGCATTTAATACCTTTACGTTTAACTAGCTCAGCACCTTTTCTAAGTACTGATTCTAAACTGTATTTATCCATATCAATAAAGTAGTAATTATCATTTACATGATTAGATACTTCTTTCCATTTGCTACCACCTATATCACCTGGTGATGGCATATCTCCCCATGTTTTTCTCATTAATTTATGAGCATGTAAATATATCGGTTGATTTTCAGGACTAGCAAATGCAGTCTTCCAACCATACATTTTATTATAACCTACAACCATTTGATCAACAAAATCAGACTTACCGCTACTAGGTATCCCAGTAACAGTGATGAACTGACCAGTGTATGTACTGAATATTTCGTCAAAGTTTTGTAGACCAATTTGAAAACCGGGTTTAAAACCATGTTGTACAAAGTCTTTAAGATCATTTTCTACATTTTTAAGGGTTGTTACATTTTCTAATGGTACTTGATGAGCATTGTGTATAGCATCTTTTAGCTCTTTCTTACCATACTTAACAAGATATTCATTAGCATCTTTACAATCTTGAAAATCTACTAAATAACAATTCTCAGCTCCTAGTCTACGAACAAACTCTTGTTTAAGCATTTGACCAGGCTCATCAGCATCTACTGCTAGAATTATTTTTTCTTTGTCCTCAAAATAATCTATACAATTATCTAAGTAATCTAAATTATTGTGATTTAACGTAGCACCATTAGGTACCGATATAACGTTAGGCACACCTGCCTCATGTAATGATAATGCATCTATTTCTCCTTCTACAATAACGCAAGCATTGTTATTAACTATACTGTTAATATTATAAAATACTTTTTCTGCGCCTTTATATAATTTAAAATTCTTAGCACCATCTCTATATTTAATATTTATAAGTTGATTACCCATAAAGTAATTAAACTTAATTGTATTCTCTTCCTTACCAGTTTGAGGCATAAACTCAGGACCCTCAGAAACATTTAATGCTTCTAGTGTATCCTGAGTTATTCCTCTTGACTTAAACCATTCTACAACTTTACTACTGGGTGCTTTGTGAGTTTTTGTAGAAAAACTCGGACGAACATATTCTCGTTCGCTAGCTCCCTTACGTTCGTAAGTGTGTAGTTGAAAAGTTGAATCACAGTTGTGGCAAGTACCGAGACCACGTTCCCAATCATAAGAAGCACATTTTTTCTTCTTATTCTCAGGTTTCCTGGTGTGAGAACACAGAGGACAAATCCCCTGTGTTTTACCCACATCAAGATCATGTTGATTGAACTCATCAATCAAAAATCCATTAATCTCTCTGTTTTCTACTTGCATCTATAATTATTTAAAAGGGTAAGTCTTCTTTTACTGCAGCCGCAGGAGCCGGAGCTGCCTGTGTTGGCTGACCATCTCTTGGAGCAACAGCAACGTTGTCGCCGTTAGTCCATACTACCTTTACATTACCAAGATAAACCTTAGCAGTTTTAGCATCTCTTTCCTCTTTCGTTTGTTGAACGACTACAGGACCTTGATTACCAAACTGATCTACTTCATCATTAATAGTAATTGTAATAGGTAGGTATTTACCTTTCTTACCTTCGATAATTTTATCTTTAGGTATTTCTTGAAGGTTAATACTTGTAGCTATTATACTTGCCATATTAATAAGTATTTAATTGGTTAAACATTCTAGACATCTGAGTTTTTGTAGCACCCGTCAGTCTTCTTAAATTATCAACAGCTTTTACATGCGATTGATTCGTGTAAAAGTTATTTACACTTGTGTGCATGCCAGTGACATCACACGTTCTCTTTCTTGTTCTTGCCATATTATATTATATTAAAGTGTTTTGCTTATGAAATACTGTTTAGGATCGAAGTCCTTGGTTTTAAAGAACAAGTCATAAGCTTCCATTGCTCTTTCAACCTTGTCTTTGCCAGATGCATAAAATTCATCTGAACAATCGAACATGCCAATTTGATGAGTCGTTTTATCTATAACTATAAACAACATATCATATCCAAATAGTTTCCTATATACATATGCTTGTGAATCGTAGTTATATCTAAATGCAGAGTTTCTAAATTTATTTATATCAGCTGTTGTCTTCAAATCAATAACTAGCTTTTCATTATGATTTAATACATCACATTTACCTTTCCACATATAATCACCTATTTTAGTAATCATAGGTTTTTCAAATTCTCCTTGTATTAAATCTTTACAAATATCATTAGATAACATCTTGTCAGACATCATGTGTATAGCATCTACTTCATGCTG
>TARA_R100000655_G_scaffold107808_2_pt1 | contig 21836 bp, 13 predicted proteins | sample TARA_R100000655 | Tara Oceans TARA_R100000655 (sample SAMEA2622497) | marine metagenome | biome: marine biome (ENVO:00000447); feature: deep chlorophyll maximum layer (ENVO:xxxxxxxx); material: "saline water (ENVO:00002010), including plankton (ENVO:xxxxxxxx)" | depth 90 m
GCCTGCCGCTGCATGTTTGGGTCGATCTACAGGGCTCCATAATGCCGCCTGCAAGGCATGCCGGGTATCGTGAACCGCCCGCGCTTGAAAATAGGGGGTCATGCCTCCCAGTTTCCTTACCAGAGGTATAACCTGAAGCAGGCCAGGGGTTTGTTGTAAACGCGTTCTTAGCATACGGCAAAGCGCGCTATCAGGCTTTAGCAGACCTAGGTGGAGGGGCTCAGGGTCAACGATACATGTAACTGGTAATCCGCTTCGCACGAAAGCATCGATAACAATGGCAACCCGATCATGATCGGTGGCGTTGTGCAGGTTATCGATCATGACAAGAGTATTTTGAGGCGTCGCACTGGCTCCGTGAGCCATGAATGTCTGCGAAAGCAGGAGGGGCGCCGCTGTACTCCATGCCAAAAAAGTCCGACGTTTGATCATGTCATCTTTGCCTGGTCGAACTGAAAACCTACGCGGGTCATGCGTCCCCAGCTTGCCAAAGAGCCCGTTGCAGCGCGCCATAGCGCCCGGATCACCGCGATATACAAAACTTGGCGATAGAAAATTCGCTGCATTGGTAGCAAAAGCAACAGGCGCCGATTTTCTTTGGGGTCCAGGCGGAAGGCGACAACTGCACTTATAATTTCCAGTGCGGGAAGGGCCAAATAGGCAACAATCAATGGGTTGGTTACAATGTCCACATAATTTTGGTCCGCCTCGCCGACGTTCGCAAAGAACTCTATAATAAGGAGTACCAGAAACAGATCAGCCAAAGGTGCTACAAGCGGCATAAGATACCCAAACACCGCCAGATCAGGAAGAGCGACGAGACCTAGATTACGGCGCTCCATGATTGCTCCAGAATGCTTCCAGCCGGCCTGCATCATACCAAGAGACCAGCGCAGCCGTTGGGTCATCAAAGCCTTGAGAGTTGTAGGTGTTTCAGTTGTTGCAACGGCGCTATCTTCATAGATCACCTTATAGTCTGATCGTATCATCGCCATGGTCATGTCGGCATCTTCGGTGAGCGTTTCAGTCGAAAAAATACCCGCTTCCATCAAGGCTGTGGTGCGCCATGCCCCGATTGCGCCTGGCACGACATTGATTGCATTGAGTTGTTCCTTAGCGCGACGCTCAACAGCTTGAGAGGTGATATACTCAAGCGCTTGTAAGCGTGTAAGAAGATTGCTTCGATTGCCCACCACCACACGGCCAGCCACCGCCCCTACTTTGGGGTCGGTGAAATGTGCGGCCAGCAAACGAACCGCATCAGGAGCGATCTGTGAATCTGCATCAATGCAGATCAGCACCTCGCTCTGAGCCTCGTCCAACGCTGCATTAAGAGCTGCAGCCTTACCACGGTTTGGTTGGCGCAAGACAGTTACAAGAGGATGATAGGCAAAGCTTATGGCTTTCTCATAAGTATCATCGGTCGAACCATCATCTACCACGATAATATCAAAGTCAGGATACTCAGAATATAGGGCTTTACGGATACATTGCTCGATCACGCGTCCTTCATTGTACGCAGGGATAACGATTGTGACCGAGGGCTCAAGTACTGATGGCGAGGGTACATGAGGCTGGCGCCGTGCTGCTAAGAAAAGAAGACTGGCCGAGCGAAATATTCCAATTGCGAAGACCGTCCAAAAGGCAATCTGGAGAAGGGACCAACTGTTACCTACAGCGAGGAATGACATGTTACCGAAAGTTGCAGTAACACGATCACCCTCAGGCATTAATGTGTCAGGTGACACCCCCAAGAGATCAGCAAGGGTGGTAAAGATGTACCCTTTCGCCCGCAATTCGGAGATTACACGGGGGAGAGCAGCTACGGTCTGGCTTTGGTCGCCCCCCCCGTCATGCAGTAGAACCACGCCCCCTGCATTCGCCTCAACCTGCCGGATGATTTCATTCGCCAACTCATCCGCGGTTTGAGTGACCCAGTCCCGCGGGACCACATCCATCCCCGCTATCACATATCCGGCTTCTTCAAGCGGCAGAAGAGATGCAACCTCCCTAGAGGTGATCGGTCCCCCGCTGCGCATATAAGGTTCACGATAGAGCCGCATGTTCTTGCCGGTTATGCCATTGACCAACAGTTGTGTTGAGTTGACTTCTACCTTCGCACGAGACGCAGAAACCTTACCCATATTTGGATGGGCATAGGTGTGAGAGCCCAGCTCGTGGCCCTCTTTGAGAATGCGTTTCAACAAATCTGGGGAGGCAAGAACGCTATTGCCTAGAACGAAAAAAGAGCCCGGGGTTTGAGTGTCGCGCAAAATGTCCAAAGTGGCCGGGGTATGGTCAGGATGAGGGCCATCATCGAAGGTTAGGACCACCTTATTTGGCTCTCCTGCCCCATACAGCCGAGCCGTAGCTGCGCGCGGCATTTCATTGTAGGTCATCGACGTGACGGCAGTTGTGACAGGATCGGTCAAGGCTGTCCGTTCTCCCACATGGGGCATGGCCACGGGCGCGACAAAAGGACCTTCCCCGATCAGCTCCACGTAGTTTGATAGAACGATGTTTTGTAAGGTTAGCCCGTCTAAATCTATATGGCGCATAGACTGATCTAGGATTGCCCAAACCCCTGGGTCTTCATAGCCCAATCCGCTCAAGCCGATGGATTTGAGGCCTTGCGCACGCAAGGCTAGAATTTGGTTATGAGCCGAGGCTGCATCTAGCATCCAGACTTGATGCTGTAACCCTTTAGCATCGACATAATTTGCCCGGGTATTGCCAGCTTCAGGAACGAACTCTGCAGAAGCTCCGTTATGCGCGAGCGCTGACATGGCTTTCGCAAAAGAGTGGATCTTGGGTCGGGGATGACCAGAGACCCAGTCAACGGTATGCATCCCGAGCTCTATGACCAGTTTGTTAGGAGCCACGTGTTTTTGGAGGAAGGCAATATGCGCCATAAACCACCCTTTGTCCGCAAGTGGCTGGGGCGCCGACCCAATCCAATACTCTCGGTATCCATTTACGATAACGGTATCAAAGAGACGGTTTGCGATTGCTAATAAGCTATGCGATGCACTGCTTGGAAGCTTCACACAAGACACCAAATCTTGAGCACGCATGGCTGAGACGAATTGTCGGCTCACTATAGAGAAACCATTCCCCGAAGAAATAAAGGGGCTCGCATCAAGACAGTAGCCTTCTACGGCAGTACTCTTCTTTGGGGTCTCAAAGAACCGTGTTAACGCGACAGTGAGCTTTTCTACTCCCCCCTGAATGCTCAAAAGTCTTGCGGCCGCTGCATCCCACTGAAGGATAGGCATGATACGAAGTGCTCGGTTTTGCTCGGCATACTCAAACAGGGGATCACGAGTCTCTGAACTGACCCCTACAACTTGCGGCATATTGTCCGTAGCCGTGATATGAAACCAAGTTGGTAAAGCTACATGAATTGAGCCACAGCTTTCTTGAAGAGATTTTACGGCCCAAGGAAGATCTGCAGGTACAACCGCATAGACTTTCTGCAGTGTGTCCAGCGACCCTTCCTTGCCATCCCTCAAGCACTGGTATTTTTGCGTTTCTTGTTGAGCGTACAGATCAATCGCTGGAATTTTGAGGCCATCACCATTGGTTTTTAGTGAATACTCTCGTGCGTTTGATGTCGTGCCCTGGCTCTTCAGCACGCTGATAGGTTCAGGTAATGCAGCCTCTAGACCACCGTTCAGGCCAACCATCATAGCAAAAAATGACAGCCAAACAACTATACCAACTGCGAGAGTGCCCGCGGAAAAAAGAACACGAGATCTCCTGCGGCGACTAGGATCCAAGAAAACCTTCTCAGATAAACCACGGTTTGCGCGCGGCTGATGATATCCACACTGCCGGGTGGGATATCTATCGGTCCTCTTTTCTTGCCGTCCTATGTTTCGCATTACGCCTTCGCATCTATAGCCCGTCGTATAGGAGCGTTTTGCGGCAAGGCGCCTGACAGAAGTTCTTTTAAAGAACTGAGGCACTTGGTTAAAAATAAAACACTCTGCCCCAACCACGAAGAATAGCGTTCTATGGAACGTGTGGTCATTCGAACGCTAATAATGCGTGGTCTTTGAGGAGGGCCAAATGCTGTAGCTAGCCACAAAACTATACATAAACGACTATAGAAAAAGGTAAGAGCGTGTCACTAAATTGCCCAACTTATGCCAAATTTACAACCCCAGATTGCACCATTGTTTCTCATTCGGGAAAGCTGCCACAGGAATAAGGGGAATTGGTCACTCCCCCGCACTGAGGGGGCAAAAAGAATCGATGTTTAAAATTCACAATCGCTTCTTATTTGCGTCATCATAATGCCCTATTTAAGGGTGCGAAGGTCGAGAATCGTTGACTCCATTCCTCAAGATAGCCCACTGTAAGGTAGTCATGTTCCCTACAGCGCATGACTACCCCCAGTAATGGCTGTGACCTCGGTTACAGCCATTTTCTTTTTTTATGCAGAAGTACTTTCACGCTGAAGCAAGGCTACAGCGACTGGGGTCCTAGGCTATAGGCCTGCCGATATCAGGCCGTGTGGAGGGGTCACTTCGGGGGGCGCAATCAGCCACACTTAATACGAGTATGTCAAACGGACGGGGGGAACCCGAGGGCGGCTGAAACCAAGATAGGCTTGTCGGTGCCTGAAAAGCATAGACAAAGACATTTGCGACCACCCTCGAGGGGCAATTCAACTTCGATTAATGCAATAAGTACCGGCTTCCGACCTGACAGATCTCGTCCTGCCTATGCCGACAAAAGATGTAGGCACCCTTTGAAATCGCCCCGCGCTGCGCCACAGAAAGACAACGGCACATACGTAGAGCTTTTCCGCTGCGAAGCTCCGGTTCACAGAGCGTTATATACCCAGCTTGTTTTTCAGAGCTATAACTTCATTTTGGTAGGTGTAGCCGCGCATCAAAGCCGAATCCCCCTTGATCGGCCACCATTCCGTTTGCCCGGGATAGCTGCGCCACACCCGATTAAAGCGGTCGACCACGTGCAATATGCAGCTTTTCTCCCCTTCAGAGCTGCCAGCGCGACCATTATTGGGCCAATACCACGTAAGATCGTGACACATGCGCCCATAGGCATCCACTGTCCACTTCCCCGCTCCTAGGCTATCGCTGCTTTGTGCGCACCAAGCTCTCGCTTGGTTATTGGGTCCAAAATAGATACCTCCCTGACAGTCGGCGTCCCACTTTTCTGTCTTTCCGATATATGCCGCTACGATCTGATGGGCTGCGGGTGTTTTGGCGCCATACGGTAAGGGATCTGCAATAGCAGTTACCGGGAGTGCCGCGATAAGAAGTCCAACGAGCCAAGATTTGCGATAATCCATAGATGTAAAACTCTTTCAACAGAAGAAAACCCTACTTCGGATGCTCAGCAGTTTCTTGTTCTAAGTCAATATATATCCCTTAAAATCCGAGAAAAAGGGGGGCCTTTGAGATTGACTATGTTGCCCGCATGAAAGTGGAAGTCCTTCTACTTTCTAGTCAAGCGCAGCGGTCAACACACTGGAAACTTAAGATTTCCTTGAATAAGGTGTTTGGCACGCATAAGAACTCGACCTGGGCGTATGGCCACAATAGACAAATGGAAAAACTATGTTTGCGAAGAATGACTTGAAAGAAATGTCTCGCAAGGAGCTCCAGAAGCTCTTGAGTGACGTAAAAAAAGCACTGGCTTCGGCAATCGCGCGAGATCAGCGAGAGGCAAAAAAAGCCGCTACGAAAGCCGCCGCTGAGTTTGGGTTCTCGCTAGGCGAGATCTCTGAAACTTTAGAAGCTGCTCCTAAGAAATCAAAGGGGAAGGCAAAGGCGACCCGGAAACCCTCGAAACCTGTTTTTGCCAATCCAGAAGATACGACCCAGACTTGGACTGGTAAAGGACGTCAGCCCAATTGGTATCGCGCTCAGGTTGAAGCGGGCGTAGCACCCGATGCGATGCGGATCAAAAGCTCGTAAAGTTTTTGGTTTTCGCTAAAACACGAAATTCTACAAGGCCGCAGCAGGCATTTTTTTCTATGCGTATCTTTATGGCCTAGCTGGCCCAAACCTACGCTACGCTATTCGAAATTAAAGCAGTTGAAGGTGAGCTCAGGCTGATTTTGAACGTCTATGCGCTGTCAGTCGTAAGTTTGAGCGGCCTTCATGCACTTACTTGAATACATCCCAAGCAGGGCAGAAAGTGCTGCTTGGGCCGTATTTTTGACATTTTTCTAGGCGGCTTTCGCCAAATTCATTATCTTCAAAAGATAGAGCGATTCCTTAGCAAGGGTTGCATCGGAATTGCTTGATAAGACTATTCTTTTCAGGAGTTTCTAGATGGATGAACTAACCGTTGGTGATATTCGCCCCCTTCTTTCCTTGGCTGCTAACAGCCCGCTATTAAATGATGCAGAAGGCCTCGCTTCCCAATTAAGAGGCATTCTAACCAGTCTGGGGGTGGCGATCACCCCGGAACTAGATGCGTCGCTAACCTTAATTGAAGAAAACCCCATTCTTGTTTCTGCAGGTGTAGAGGAGCTACGAAGCGCTATTGAGGGTCTACCGGACTCTACCTTGCTGAGTGACATAGAGGGCTTCGGCACCCTCACACCCGGTAGCGGCTCCGAAGTCACGCAAGACCAGAATGGAAACGATATTCGGACGTTTGAGTTGCCCTTTAGCGGAACGACCATATCGGTTGAAGATGATGGTGTGATCGTGACTGTACCCGGAAGCGAGCCGCAAAAACTCGTCGGCCTTGATCGACTTGAATTTACTGATGGCACTCTGTTTTTGGATATCAACGATGGAGCTGGACTGATCAAAGCTGCCTATGATGCTCTTCTTGGGAACAACCAGCCTGATGCCACCGGCTTTAACTTTTGGCTCAACCTCTACGAGGGAGGCACCATCGACACTTTTGCTCTGACCAATGCGTTCACGCAGACAGAAGCCTTTGCCCAGCAGTATGGCGCAGTTCTAGATAATTCTGAGGCCTTAGTGCAGACCATTTACAACAACCTATTTGATCGTGAAGCGGATGCAGCAGGGCTAACATTCTGGAAAGAGTTCCTCGATGAAAACGGCATTGCTGATACGGTCGATGAGACACTTGCCTATATGATGCAGTCGGATGAGTTCGCGGGGTTGGTCGGCACCACCTATTCTGACGGTATTTTCGTCTAACACGAACTGGTCGAGGTGGCAGGCTATGCGCTGCCACCTCAATGAGGCATTAAGCCTAAATCCGAAATTACACCTTCAATCAATTGCCTACAGACCATAAAATGACAGATATCCGGGCGCGCTAACATTGACCTGCTCAGAGCTCGGCTCGTTGCAGCGCCCTGAAAAGGAAGCGCCCAAAGTTACCCCAAAACGGAGTCAGAGCCCAAATTGCATGTTTGCTCACAGTTTGCGGGCCGGGGTTCGGAAGATCTCTGCGACATGCGAGTTGTGGCAGCTTTGAACGCAACATGCGCTTTTCAGCAAGAGAACGCGGGCCCGGGCCCCTCAGGCGATGAGATCAAACTGGGCCATATCACTTTTGAACCCGATGGTTGAGACTGTGCCGCCATCATCAAAAGACCAGCTTTTCGTTGAGACTTCGTATGTGTCTCTGCCGTTTTCAAAAGCGTCCATATGAATGAATATGATTTCTGTGGGCAGGTTAACGATCTTGATATTATTGTAGGTGTGTAACAGAAAATCGAGAAACTCTCGGGCTTCTTGATCAAAGGCCTCAATGCCTTGGTCGTTTTCGAGGGCGGTAGATGGAACTGGGACGTTTTTCGCATCCTCAATGTTCAGCAACTGGGTCAACTCAGTTTGTGCAATCTTGTCAAGGCTGATGATTTCGAAGCTTTCGAAGGCCGCATCAAAGCTCTGCAAGAAGCTAATCTCCTTACTGCTTTCAGGTACACCAGCAGAAGATGTCGGCTTCTCTATCCTCTCTGCATGTTGAATAACTTCTTCACCACGCGGCATTGGGCCCGCAGAGACTTCTGGCAGTTGACTGGAAAAACTTGAAATTTCAGCAGCATGAATAGGCGTTACGGCTTCGAAAATTGCGGAGGATTCTGTACTTGTCTCAATGTTTGGCGCATCTGCCCCCCCACTTTCATCTGGAAGCTCTGTCGTCTCGATCTCTCGCTGCTGCAGGCTGACCGCCTCAGATGCCATTAGAAGGGCTGCTTCTTTCGCTTTGACGTGAGTGAGCGCTGCAGAAAGGCTTGCCATACTCAGCTTTTGAGAGCCGCCATCCTTATCAGTAATTTCAAGAGCATTACTTGCTGGGAGCGGCAGCCCCACGGCAAGAGCAACAAGACTGAGACTGGCTGCTACGGCTTTTGCGCCGTGCCCCGAAACACCCAAGATCAGGCCCTCACGGCTAGAAGGTGCGCTTGCACCCGGCTTTGCAAGGTCCTGAATAGCGGGCAGAGAAGGGCTTTTTTGAGCAGCAGAGGTTGGCACATCAACATGATCTGCAGGGGCATCAAGGCCACCGACAGCGCCCCCCACAATGGAAGAGCCACTTGGGTCTTCCGCCTCACCTGCCTCAATTATCGGGACGGCGGCAATCAATTCATCCGACATCAGATAAATCGACCAAACCAAGGCAGCTAAAGCCGCTGCGGGATGTATGAAGACCACATCGCGGTCGCGCTTTGTGATTGCGACAACATTCTGCCCTGACTGGCCTGCCCGCGTCACCGGCTTCACACGGCGTGAGAACTCGGCAACCAAATCTTGAAGGCTATCGCCTTTGATGGGCGCGTCTTGCATATGACTGGTCACTATGTAGGCCCCGTCAAAACGGCTAAAGTGAACCAGCACTTCATCTTGGCTGTCCATGAAGACAAACCAAGGGTCTCCTTCATCGGTGATTCCGTCATCCACTTGGGTCGTCACACCGGCCAGCGCCAAAATCCTTTGTGTGCGGTAAAGATCCGCTAACTCTTGATTAGACCACCCTGTGACCGGCGCAGGCAGGCTGCTGGACTGCCGGAGAAAAGAGACATTGGTGTCAGAATCAGACTGCCCATCTTCAACAGCCTCGCCCTCTGCGCCCTTCCCATAGAGATCTGACATCTTGAAGCCCGCAGACATATCATCCGCCTCGGTCAGGCCAGAAACGGCCAGAGCACTCGACCTAATAAACCGTGGAAACCGAATAACATCAGACATCAAGCAAATCCTTTGCGCCACCATATCATTCTGAGTGTAAAGTCCAAGGTGTTATAGCTCACAACCATCCGGTGCGCACAGGTTGCATAAAGCCATTCAGGGTTTCCCGCGCTTCTTATTGATCACTAGACAGGCCCACCAACTCTTCCAGCGTGGCTCCATTGGCATCTGAGACCCGCTTAAAGCAGGTATTAGCACTTTAAGAGTTCTCCCCAAACAGAAACAGGGAACGGGTTTCCCCATTCCCTGCCCTGATTGCCCTTGGATGCACGAGGTAAATACCACCCAAGGTATCCGGTGATCTCAGAACCCCATAACCAGTGAAATGCCAAGGGTGTTGTCGGTAATTTTCAGACCAGCTGCGGAGCCGATGTTGTAATTTGCGTGATAACTCAGACCGCTCGGGAAACCTGGCGCATCTGCCGCAATGTGGCGTTTTCTTTCCTTGAGATGCTGACACGCTAGCTTTGCCTGGACAAGAGGCATGACGTAGCGAACCCCCTGCCCTCGGCATTCGATGCCGTTTAAGCTTCAGCTCTGCTAAGATACTCGCCCCCAGAGCGCTATCGCGAGACGCGCAGCGACCATGGGTTGGGTCGACACTCATCAATCCGCTTTGCCAACTGAATGCCTGTCTCTGCTTGTGGCCCCATCGCCGCGATACGGCCTTCCCAAAGGAGTCTTCACAAGTGAACCTTTAAAGCTGTCGTCGCACGGCGCGCACCGCCAGTGCTGAAAGGGTCCGCGCTCCGGCACAATAACCTTAATCCGTCACTTCCGCCCCTCGAGACGATGGGCGGCCCTTTCATTAATCATCATGCGCGATCGTCACTTTCCCAAGCCCAGCTTGCGCTTGCAAAGAGGGCGATCGAGCCTGCCTTGACACGCGCGGGCACAGAAACCTTAGCCCAGCCAATTGGTTACAGTTCTCTTTACAGCTTATTTCCTGCAGGGCCTACGCGTGCGGGTAGGCGGTTGGTATACTTTTCACTGGACATTAATGCTTGCCTGACACCCCCAGATTTGGTAATTGCTAGCAAGCGATCAGTCCGCGATCTCGTCAGAATGCCGTTTTTTTAAGGCTTCTTCATTGCTGCGCGGTCGCCCTGAAGATTATCGTGAACGCTTATAAAGCAGGAAAGCAAAAATCATGGCAACACAAACTCAAATCAATGCGATTGTCGCTCTGTACGCAGGGTACTTTGATCGCGCACCCGACCCCGTAGGTCTGCAGTTCTGGATCGACCAGATCGACAACGGCCGTGACTTCAACACAATCGCAGAAGATTTCGCGTCTTCGTCCGAAGCGACTGCGCTGTACCCCTACCTGACAACGCCCGCCGTTTCGTCGCCGACCGCGTTCATCACTGCTGTCTATGCAAACCTGTTCAACCGCGCACCTGATGCAGAAGGCCTGGCTTTCTGGACTGAGGTCCTTGAAAGCGGCAGCGTTTCCGTGGCCGACATGATCGAAGCGATCATCAACGGTGCACGTGACGATTCCGATGCTGGCACCTTCGACAAAGCCACACTCGATAACAAGGTTGAGGTCGGCTATTACTTCGCGCTGGAAACCGGCGATATCCCGGGCTTCACCTTTGACGCCGCCGCAAAAGCCGCCTCCATCGCAGTCCTTGATGGTGTAACAAATGATGAAGCAAGCGTTGTCGCCGCAAAAGCGGAAGTAGACGCCTATGTTGACGGTGGCGTTGCAGGTGAAAACCTCATTCTGACCACTGCTTCGGACAACATTGTAGGCACCGATGCCAACGACACCATCAACGGCCTGGTCGCTGATGATGATGAAGGCGCAAATGGCGTCAACACTTTCGGCCCCGGCGATGTCATCAACGGTGGCGCTGGTACCGACACACTGCGCCTCACGCAGCTCGATAACAACGATAACTTCGGTGACGGCTTCGGCGCTGGCGCGACCGTAATGAACGTCGAAATCCTTGAGATCGTTGGCGCTGGCGAAACGTCTGCTGATTTTGACTTGGGTGGTTTCTCGGGCCTCCAGCAGATCGTTGCCGATTATGATTACGACACGTCTTATGAGTTCTATAACCTGCAGGAAGAGCTGGTTTCAGTAACCTTCGACGCAAGCCGGAACTCTTCGACTGAACGCGACGGCTCCTTCTACCTCTATGACATCGATAACTCGCTCTACACCGGCGATGACGACACGCTGACCATCAATGTGATCAACGCCGGCAGCGAAGAAGAAGGTTCGTCTTTCTACTTCTCGCATTCCAATGAAGATGGCGATGACGTCTTTGAAAACTACAATGTTGTGGTTGGCGGCGACGATAACTACCTCTGGATCGAAAACGACTCCGGTCCTTCCGGCAGTGAAGAGGTCAAGTCGATTGTTGCTTCCAACGTCACCGGCAACGCCGGGTCGATCTTCATCGAGCTTGATGAGCAGGCGGCCCTCGAAACCGTTGACGCATCGGCCATGAGCGGCGATTTCAGCTTCGAGTTCAACTCCGACGTGACCGTCGGTCAAGAGATCACCGCAACAGGTGGTGCTGGCAATGACATGTTCCAGTTGGATTTTGGTCTGGATGGGGATTACACCCTTGATGGCGGCGAAGGCCGTGACATCATTGGCGTAGATGCCGACGACGCTGTCGATCTTGATGATGTCGACTTCAGCAACTTCGAAGTTCTTGCCCTCACCGGTGGCGCAGGTGCCGCTGTAACCATCGATTCGGATGGCTTTGAAGAAGTCCAGCTGACAACCAACATCATCAACGCTCTGACGCTTGAAAACCTCGCCGGTGGCACTCTGACCATTGAGAGCAACCAGACAGGGGCCATTGTCGTTGAAAGCACAACTGCAACAGACGACATGCTGGACGTCATGATTGCGGATGGCTCGGTAACACTGTCGGGTGGCCTTGATCTCACAGACATGGAGACCGTGAGCTTTGCTTCCGAAGATGCTTCTGCTGATCTGTCCATCATCACATCCTCTCTGAATGTGACTGGCGTCGATATGCTGAGCTTCAGCGGTGCAGGCGATGTTGACATCAACGTCGACTCGATCGGTGAAGATGACGTGGCAACTGTTGATCTGTCGGGCCTGACAGGTCAGTTCGACAACGACGGTTTCACATTCTTCGGTGCCGACACGGATGTCATGATTGGCAACATTGGCGACAATTCGATCCTGGAGCTGTCCACAACTGCTGGCTCCAACGTTCTGGAGTTTGGTGTTGATCTCGACAACGACATCCAGATCGACGAGTTTGACGCTGGTGCTGGCATCAACGCTGATGTCCTCGACTTCTCGGCTCTTGGTGTCTCCGGCACGTCCGAGCTGACCTTCACAGACACCGGTCTTGACGTTGAAATCACAAGCGATGCCTTCGACGGTACCATCACACTGACAGGTATTGCCGATGTTTCCGACCTGACAGGGAACAACTTCATCTTCGCTTGAATGTTGTAAAAACGAAAAGACAGGGGGCCTTTCGGGGCCCCCTGTTTCTGTTTAAAACCCCCCCAAAGAGAGAGCCGTCCCATGCAGCCCAGTCAGACCCAGTCCATGGATCCAAGTGAAGTTCTCGCGCTTGTGCGGCGGGGCGTAGGTGACAAACAGCTGGAAGCCATTACCCAGCAGGTGCTGTTGATCAATTCTGACAGCAAGGCACTGAATGAACTGCGCAGCGCGCTTGCCGAAAAGAAACGCGACAAACGGCAGTTCGGCAAAGCTGCGGTGCTGTTTCGTGCTATTGCCAATGGCAACACGGACCCAACCGGGGAGACCCGCATTCTGGAAGCGGATTGCCTTGTCGCCGCAGGACAAGCAGCAGCTGCCTTGAAGGCGCTTGACCTTGTGCCTGAGGAGCAACAGGAGGCGTCCATCTTCCTGGAGGTCAAAGGCCGGGCGCTAGAGCAGCTCGATCGCACAGACGATGCCATAGAGTGCTACCAAAAGGTGCTCGCCAAAGGACAGGTGAGAGCGTCCACGGTATTCCTGCTTATTCAGACCCTGATACGCTCGGACCGACACGACAAAGCGGTGTCTGTTCTGACAAATGTGTTGACGTCCTATCCCGATAGGGCTGAATTCCACCACCTCCTATCGGTGGCGCTGTTCCGGGCCGGACGGGTTGAGGAAGCCGAGGTCGCAATTGACCGAGCTATCAAACTGGATCCCGCCTCTGCGCGCCATCTGTTTCATAGTGCGTCCGTTTTACAGGTTCTGGGCAAAACCGAGGCGGCTGAACAGCGCGCGGATCGCGGCCTGCAACTGGAACCCGAGAGCCCAGGTGGGTTGGCGCTTTTTGGCACCGTACACCGATATGAAACCGCCTCAGCAGAACTGTCGCGGCTTGAGCGGGCTTTGGCACGTCTGCACGAGCTCGACGCTTCAGCCCAGCTTAACCTTCTTCATGCTAAAGCCCGCGCCCTTGAAGACGTCAAGGATGTGCCCACTGCCTTCTCTTATTATGCAGCTCTGGGTCGCTTGAAACTCAGGCAACACCCTTACAGTCCTCAAGAGGACAACAAACTGCTAGACGGCCTGCGCCGCGCCTTCACCCCCGACTACGTCTCTGCAGACCGCTCTGATCGGTGCCAGTCTTCGTCACCGATCTTCGTGCTGGGCATGCCGCGATCCGGGACCTCATTGCTGGAACAAGTTTTGAGTTCGCATTCGAAGATAGCAGGTATTGGGGAGCAGAAGATCGCCTCACGGGCCACCAGCGGCATGGTCCTTAACGAGAAGTTCCAGCTTTCGAACGCGCAGCACCCGTATTGGCCGGCAGGCTCCAACGCGTCTCATCGCGAACGGGGCGAAAAATATGTGGAAGAGGCCACGAAGGTCGCGCGTAAGCCTCATGAGAAGACAGTCGACAAGATGCCGCCGAACTACCGCCATCTGGGGGTGATTTTAGACATTCTGCCCAATGCGCAGATCATTCACTCCATGCGCCATCCGATCGAGACCTGTGTCTCTTGCTACCGCATACTCTTTGGTGAGGGGCATGCATGGTCGTATGACCTTAGCCATTTGGGACATCATTACCGGCGCTATTATGAGATGATGCAGTTCTGGAGCGAGACTTTTGGAGAGCGCATTCTTCATGTCCGCTATGAGGATATGGTGGATGATCTTGAAGGCCAGGCGCGCCGGCTGTTCTCCCATGTCGATCTCCCCTTTGAGGAGCAGAGCCTCAGTTTCCACCAAAACCCCAACCCTATGCGGACTGCCAGCGTGCTGCAGGTAAGGAAGCCACTTTATAGGACTTCCGTCGACCGCTGGCGAAATCATCGGGATATTCTCGCGCCGCTCTACGAGGAAATCGGAGATATCGTTGAGCTGTATGAAAACCGAAAAGGGTTGTTTGCGCTTGCAGGGCCTCACAGCCCCGCATCCTAGGCACCTGAGACCATCTTGCGCGCAGAGGCAGCAACAGCCCCCAAAGCCGGGGGCGACTTTTGATCGGACCGGCCGCATCCTTAAGATTTTGAAGACAGGAGAATAACGATTGGCAGATTATACACCGGTCACCCAAGAGGCTTTTGGCACCAAGACTTGGCAGCGCAATCAAGATTTCACCTTCGCCAAACAGCAAACTTTGATACCCTTGATCGCAAATGAAGTGGGTCTTGCTGCCTGTTCAGTGCCTATGGCCTTCGCCGAAGTTTCCGGGAAAATGACCTTGGTCATGGTGTGCAGCCTGCAACCTTCCCAAAACCTGATGGTGGCGCCAAACGGAAAATGGGCGATTGGCTTTGTGCCAACTGCTTTGAGCTGCCGTCCCTTCCGGCTTGCCTCAAGTGGGGACAAATACACATTGGCCGTAGATGCATCCAGTGACCTGGTTTCTGAAGAAGGTGTGGGCATCCCGTTTTTTCAGGAGAACAGTGCGCTTCCGAGCGCTGAAACAAAGGAAGTTCTCCAGCAATTATTGAATGGCCATCGGGGCAATGCCCTGACACAACGTGCCGCTGCGGCTTTGGCAGAGGCACAGGTCCTTGAGCCTTGGAACATCGTCGTCAAAGGCGCCGAAGGGGAGCATCAGATCAGCGGATTAAGCAAGTTGAATGAAACTGCATTAAATGCGCTGCCCGACAAACAACTCTTGCTGCTAAGGCAATCGGGTGCGCTTGCCATTGCCTATGCCCAATTGATTTCTGTTCATCAGCTTTCCCTGTTAAAGCGCTTGTCTGGAATGCATGCGGCCTCATCGGCGAGCCACGCGGAACACACAAAGCTCTTCTCGCCGGATCAGAGCAAAGCCGAAGAAAGCTTTGATTGGCAAACCATCTTCAAAAGCACCTGAACCCACGATTGATAGAACGCACCAGCAATCAATGGCGCACCATTCAAGCGCAGCTGTTCCCCCATAATGTGAGGCTTCAAAATGACCACTGCAAATCGCCCTTCCAGTCTCAATTTGGTATTCAATCAGCCTGAGGACCGCCTCCTATTAATCGTAAATGATGCCAAAGGCCCGCAAGATGCGCTGTTTTTAACGCGTCGCCTCACGGCGCTGTTCATCAATGGCGCGGCAGGCTTGCTGACCCGCTCTAATGCGATGGCTAGCAACGTAACCGACGAAGTGCGCAATGAAATCCTTCTTATGGAACACCAAGGAGCCCTTCCGGGCGATGCATCTTCCGCCAAAAAGTCCAGCGCATCCAAGTCTGAAGGTGAAGAGGAAAAGCGCAGGCACAAGATTGCACCAAAATTGGTCAATAGCATCAGTATCAAAACAAATCCTCAAAACTTCGAGATCATTCTGAGAACCAAGGCCCCTGAGCCTCGATCAATTGCGCTCAATCGGCGCGATCTTCATAGGGTTTTGGAATTGCTGAAAAAGAAATCCGAAGACGCCGGCTGGAATCTTCAAATAGATGTCTCTTGGCTCGACACCGGGATGACACAGCTCACGCTGAACTGAAGTATTGCAACAGCCCCAAGCGCCGCACGAAGCCATGACTAGGGGCGGTTTGTGGGAGGGTCACGATGCATCCAAGGGCTTTTCCCATCGGTTTTCATAGATGGCTTGGCAGCCCAGCTTACCGGCCTAAATTCAGTCTGAAGTCCCTCTATAGGCCCCCCATCCCATACTCTTCGCGGTGGCGGTTGCCGATACTTATGCGTGACCTTCTACCAAAAAGCCTTTATAGCGGGACGACTATGCCCGGCAACGAAAGATGTTTTCCTTATGAGTGCCCCTGATCCGCTCCAGCAGGCCTACAAGAAGTTTCGCGCCATTTTTGGTGCGACGATCCTATTTAGCTTCTTCGTGAACCTGCTGATGTTTGTGGGGCCTCTCTATATGCTCCAGATCTACGATCGCGTTCTGGCCAGTCGGAATGAAACGACCCTTGTGGTGATCAGTCTAATCGCCGTGGCGCTCTTGCTGACCTATGGGATGCTGGAATTTGTTCGCTCGCGCATGTTGGTACGGGCCGGGCTACAGTTTGACAACATTCTATCTCGGCCCCTTTTTGATCGCGTCGCACGCATGCAATTGCTCAACCCCAGCGGCGGGGCGCGTACGGCGTTGGGAGATGCCGATAAGGTCCGTAGCTTTATCACCGGTCAAGGTGTCTTGGCATTTTTCGATGTGCCTTGGACACCCATATTTCTGGCGTTGTGTTTTGCGTTTCATCCCTGGCTGGGCTGGGTGGCCACCGGCGGTACCATCGTGATCTTTACCCTCGCACTTCTCAACGAATTTTTGACACGCAATGCCCTGCAGTCAGCCAACAATGAAGGTCAGCAAGCTGCAGAGTTTGCCAGTGCCACCATGCAAAATGCCGAAGTCATTCGGGCCATGGGGATGCAAGACGCCTTGGCGGAGCGCTGGAAAGACAAGCGCAATGGCATGTTGATTTCCCAAGCCGTGGCAAGTGACTGGGCCGGGGCCATTTTGTCGAGCTCGAAATTTGTTCGCATGGTGCTTCAGGTGGCCATTCTTGGAACCGGCGCCTATCTCGCGATGAAGGGGCAGGTCTCACCGGGCGTCATGATTGCAGCCTCTATCGTGATGGGCCGCGCCTTGGCGCCAGTTGAACAGGCCGTCTCTCAGTGGAAAGAGTTCGTGGCAGCACGCCAATCCCACGCGCGCCTGAAAAAGCTCTTTCAAGCCGTGGCGGAAGAACCTACGCGGCTTCAACAGCCTCAACCTAAAGGCCATCTCACCGCAGAAGGTGTGACCACTGTTGTCCCTGGCACCCGCGATACGATCTTGCGCGCTATCAGCTTCGATTTGCCCGCCGGAAAAACACTGGCGCTTATCGGCCCCAGCGGCTCAGGGAAATCGACGCTGGCGCGGCATTTGGTGGGCGTGGGCGACCCGATCAATGGTGCGATCCGGCTCGACCGAGTGGAGCTTTCCCATTGGGATCGCAACCAATTGGGCAAAACCATCGGCTACCTTCCCCAAGAGGTGAAACTGTTTTCTGGTACAGTGGCAGAGAATATCGCGCGCTTTGTGGACGGTGCTACCGACGAAGAGGTTATTGCCGCCGCCAAGCTTGCTGGGGCGCATGACATGATTTCTGCCTTGAGCAATGGCTATGCCACCCAGATCGGCAGTGGCGGTGGAAACTTGTCTGGCGGTCAACGCCAGCGGGTAGGGCTGGCACGGGCCCTTTTTGGCAACCCTTGTTTGGTGGTTTTGGATGAGCCCAATGCGAACCTGGACAGCGAGGGGGAAGAGGCGCTCGCAAATTGCCTCACCCAACTCAAGAATGAGGGCAAATCGATCGTCCTTGTGACCCATAAGGCCAATATCTTAAGTGCGACCGACTACACATTGATCTTGAGAGATGGTGCTGTGCAGCGGTTCGTCGCCACGAAAGAACTTTTACAGCCGCAACAACAATCACCGCAGAAAATGTCCCAGCAACAGTCCCAAACCGTTTCGCTGTCCTCTGCCAAACTTTAAACTGGTGGGGCTGCCGGGCCGGAAGCAATAGCGGGCCTCTTCCTTGCCAAAGTGTCGCAGCAGTTATCACCCTTATACCAAGCTTCAGCACATTTAGGATTCAGTCGTGGCAATAGCACAATCAGCGCTGGTTGAGGGCCAACTTTCGAAAATGGCCAACCCGCGAAAGTACTCATTTGCGGGCTACATCATCCTGCTCCTCACATTTGGTGTTTTAGGGACATGGGCCTATTTCGCGATCATTGCCAGCGCTGTTGTGGCGCCAGGGGTCGTATCTCTGGAAAGTGACCGTAAAGTCGTACAGCATTTCGAAGGCGGGATCGTTCAAAGCATCTTGGTGCGCGAAGCAGACCTCGTTGAGCAAGGCGATCCTTTGATCATTCTCGACAACATTCAGGTCAATGCAGAAATCGCCGTACTTGAACAACGCAGAGCGACCTCTGAGGCTTTAATTGCCAGACTGTTGGCAGAGCAAACTTTTGCAGAGGAGGTCTCTTTTCCCGAGGAACTTCTGGCTTCCGAAAATTCACAGGTCCAAAGCGCGGTGCGGGCGCAACGCAATATCTTCAACGATCGGCGGTCAATATATTTGTCACAGGCCGAGATCCTAGACTACCGCGCAGAACAGTTGAATGGACAAGCTGAAGGCAATGAAGTCCAACTTGAAGCCCTCAAGCGGCGGTATGCGCTGCGCAGTGAGTTGTTAGAACGGATGCAGTCTGGCGAAGAACGCGGCGTGATCGAAAGCAATCGCATTTCTGACATGGAAGATGACGTGATCCAGATTGAGGCCAGTATCGGGACGGCCATGTCCGAGATTGCACAAGTCAAGGCCGCTGCCGGTGAAGCACGCCTAAATATTCTTAAGTTGAAGCAGGAATATAGTGAACGCGCCAATAGCGAGCTTAAGACAGCCCGGGAAGAACTTGGCGAGATCAATGAAAAGCTGACCGTGGCACGAGACCGGATGCAACGCACAACAATCTCTGCGCCAACAACCGGGAAAGTGCAAAGCCTTGCGGTCACGACCCGGGGCTCCGTTATTCGCTCTGGCGAAATCCTCATGGAGATTGTTCCCAGCGATGAAACACTTCTTATCGACGCGAAAGTGGCTCCCGTAGACGTAGACAACGTGCGCCCCGGGCTAAAAACCGAGGTTCGGTTTTCGGCATTCAAAGCCCGGCTCTCGAAGTTGGTGTTGGGGGAAGTTATCTCCATCTCCACGGATGTGCTGACCACAAAGGATCCTAGCGAGACACCTTACTATCTGGCCCGGATCAAAGTGCCCGATGAGAACCTTAGTGATGAAATCCGCGAGGGGTTGACCGCAGGTATGCCTGCAGATGTGGTTATCCTGACAGGGGAGCGTAGCGTATTACAATACATGCTGGACCCACTCTCGGAAGCAATTTTCAAAAGCTTGCGCGAAGAATAAAACGGATAGAAAATCGTTTTGGTTGCAAGCCTAAATAGTAGAAAGAGATGATGTGAGCAGGGTCAAGCGTGTCGGCGATTATATAGCTGCAATCTTCAAGCTTGGACGCACTGAGCGAATGGCCAAAGAAGCATATCGCAGCATGCGCGGCACCGAGGACCGTTTGAACGGTTGGGAAGCGCGTGAGCGCCGAATGCGGGCCGGAATGGAACAAATGATTCAGGGTGAGACGCAGGTTTTGATGGCCCGTAACGCTGAACTTGCGCGCAACTTCATCGAGCTATCCCGTCGTTTGGATCAGGCATTGCTCATGTCCCAAGAGAGCAGATCGCAGCGTGCAAGCTCAGATCTGACCTTCGTGGCGGAAGAGGAAAGCGGTCTTGGGGCCGTCATGGACAGCTTCTATCACAGACTGGAAAACAAATACCGCGGCACCGTATCCGACATCCGAAACAGGCTGCGTATTTATATGCCGGAGGTGGAAGGCGCCGTCATCCGGACTGGCGGCAAGCCCGTCATGGACATTGGGTGCGGCCGGGGGGAATGGCTTGAGCTGCTGAATGACGCAGACATAACTGCCATCGGCATAGATACCAATCCTGTCCAGATCGGGGAGGTCCAGGAGAAAGGGTTGGATGCCCGCCATGGCGATGCCCGCAGCGCGCTCACAGAGGCCGAAGACAATTCTTTGGCCTGTATCACCGCGCATCATCTGATCGAGCATCTGCCGTTTGAAGAGGTTCTTTGGATCACCCGAGAGGCCATGCGCGTGCTGGCCCCAGGCGGATTGCTGTTGTTCGAAACACCAAATGTGCGCAACATTTTGGTGGGTGCGACATCCTTTCACAACGACCCCACGCACCGACATCCGATGACCGATCCGGTGCTGAACGTCCTGTTTGAAACGGTGGGGTTCCACCCCATCGAAACGCGCCATCTGCACCCGCACGAGAAGCTCGCCGAATTCATGGCCAAGCCAGGGTTCGACCCCGAGTTGGCCAACCTGATGTTCGGTGCCCAAGATCTGGCCATTCTGGGCCACAAACCTCTTCGGGAGACTTGAAATGCGGGTTGGTGTTGTCCGAACCCAAGTCCCCTTTGTCACCGGCGGTGCAGAGCGCCATGCTGCTGGCTTGGTAAACGCCCTGCGCCAATTTGGTCATGAAGCTTGCGAAATCACCCTACCGTTTAAGTGGTATCCCGTTGAGACCTTGACTGACAGCATCCTCGCCGCGCGGCTCACAGATTTATCGGAGGCTGAAGGGGTGCCCATCGATATGATGATCGGGCTCAAATTCCCGGCCTATCTTGCGCGCCATCCCAATCCGGTCTTCTGGCTGATCCATCAACACCGGCAAGCCTATGACATGTGGAATGCCGGCACCTCGGACTTACTGGACAGCCCTGATGGCATGATGGCCCGCGATATGATCCAGGCCGAAGACCGCGCGGCTTTTGCACGCAGCACGCGGCCGATATATGCGAACTCCCAAAATGTCGCCGGCCGGCTAGAGAAATATCTCGGGCTGCCCTCAACCCCCCTGTACCACCCGCCGCCTCTTGCCGACCGAATGACCCGAGGTGACTTTGGCGATTACCTGTTCGCGCCGGGACGTCTGAACCCGTCCAAGCGGGTCGACCTAATGCTGCGCGCCTTGGCCAAGACACCTGGCCCTTTGCGTCTCGTCATCGCGGGGGTGCCTGAGAACCCCGCCTATCTCACTGAGTTGCACAATCTGGCTGCAGCGTTGGGCATTTCAGGCCGGGTCGATTGGCTGGGCGGCATCGATAACGACACGATGATCCGCCACTATGCGAATGCGCGGGGCATTGTCTTTACGCCACAAGATGAAGATCTGGGGTATATCACCCTCGAGGCCATGCTGTCGGGCAAACCTGTGATCACCACGACAGATGCAGGCGGGCCGCTGGAGTTCGTCTCTCACGAGCAGGAAGGATTAATCACCTCTCCCGATGCCGATGCACTTTCAAAGGCTTTTACCACCCTTTATGAAGATGCCACCTTGGCAGAGACCCTGGGCCAGGCGGGGTACAAGCGCTATCAAGACCTGAACATTACTTGGGAACATGTGGTTGAAACGCTGACTGGCGAGAAGGCTAAGCCCGCACCTGGTCCCGCCCAAATCGCAGCCCTTGAAGCAAAAGCTGCAGCGACTCCGGCAGAAGAGGCTGTCGCACGCGTCCAGGCGGCCGTGGCGCCGCCGCCCGCGCCCGCTCTGCCCTTTGCCACGATCACTGAGGTGCTAGAGGCCTATGCCTTTGACACCCTGCCGCAGGAAAATGGCGAAGGTCCCGCCCCGG